>Ga0181523_10005691_pt1 | contig 10195 bp, 7 predicted proteins | sample PEATcosm2014_Bin_43_FD_119752 | JGI IMG/M metagenome (GOLD analysis project Ga0181523, IMG submission 119752) | Peatland microbial communities from MTU Mesocosm Facility, Houghton, MI, USA - PEATcosm2014_Bin05_30_metaG | ecosystem: Environmental > Terrestrial > Soil > Wetlands > Peat | place...
CGGCATCAGGTGCAGGTTGACCGCCATGTTGATGGTCGATTGCAAGCCGAACAGGATCGCCAAGCCTGCCGCGGCGAAACGCACGAACGGATCGTCGGCGCGCATCGCCTTGATCAGCGCGCGGATCACAATGAAGGCGAACAGCGCGACCAGAATGAGGCAGAGCACGACGCCGAATTCTTCCGCGGCCACGGCAAAGACGAAATCGGTATGGCCTTCGGGCAGAATACGCTTGATCGTGCCTTCGCCCGGACCGCGGCCGAACCAGCCGCCGCGGATGAACGATTCAGTCGCGATATCGATGTTGTAACTGTCGCCCGAAGCCGGATTGAGGAAACGGTTGATGCGCTCGGCGACGTGCGGAACGGTGAAGAACGCCGTCATCAGGCCGACGCCGGCCGCGCCGGCTAACCCCATCACCCAGATCAGACGCATGCCCGCCATATAGAACAGCGCGCCCCAGACCAGCGAGATCAGCATGGTCTGGCCGAAGTCCGGCTGCAGCACCAAAAGCGTGACGACGACGATGAGCAAAGCGAGCGCTATCGAATTGGCCGGCATCTCCGGCCGTTTCGCCGTTTCGCCGAACAGCCAGGCGATCAGGATCACGAAGGCGGGCTTGAGAAACTCCGACGGCTGGATGTTGACGCCGAGAATGACCAGCCAGCGCCGCGCTCCTTTGATCTCGGCGCCGAAATGGGGCGTCGCGGCGGTGAGCACGAGACTGACGATGAAGACGACCAGCGCCACTTTGCGGATGTCGCGCGGCGACAGGAACGAGGTGCCGATCAGCACGGCGCCGGCGGGAATGAGAAACAGCACCTGGCGATCGACAAAATGAAACGGGTCGAGCCCGATGCGGGTGGCGACAGGCGGGCTCGCGGCAAGGCATAATACGATGCCGCCAAGCATCAGGGCGACCAGCGCCGCCAGCGTCAGCCGGTCGACCGTCCACCACCATTCGGAAAACAGCGTGGGTTGCGCGCGCGAAGCCATTCGTTTCCCTGGACACGTCCCGGAATAGTGGTGACACCGGGATGGTTTCCAAGAGATTAAGAGACGCGATTAAGGCCGGCGATTAAGATTTGGCCGTCACGCCTGGCAGCGCCCGCGCCAGGCTGCGGAACGCATCGCCGCGCACTTCGAAATTGCGATACTGGTCGAACGAGGCGCAAGCGGGCGACAGCAGCACGACCGGCTCGCGCGCGTCCGAGGCTTCGGCGTCGCGCGCGGCGGCGGACAGCGCCTCGTCGAGCGTGCCGGTGATCTCGTGAGGCACTTGGTCGCCGAGCGTCGCGGCGAATTCCTTGGCCGCTTCGCCGATCAGATAGGCTTTGCGGATGCGCTGAAAAAAGCCGCGCAACGATTCGATGCCGCCGGTCTTCGGTTTACCGCCGGCGATCCAGAAAATGTCGTTGAAACAAGCCAGCGCCTGGGCCGCGGAATCGGCATTGGTGGCTTTGGAATCGTTGACGAACGAAACGGTGCCGCGCCGTCCGACTTCTTCCATCCGATGCGCCAGCCCCGGGAATGATCGAAGCCCGGCCTGGATGGCCGCCGGTTCAAGCCCGAGCGCCTGCGCCGCGGCCGCGGCGCAGGCGGCGTTCTGCGCGTTGTGCAGTCCGCGCAACGAGCCGATGCCGCCAAGTTCGGCGATTTGCGATATGCCGGCGCCGTCGGCGCTCATGATCCGCTCGTGCTCGACGAAAAAACCGTTGGTCAGTTTGCGCCGTACCGAAACCCGCTCCACCCGCTTGTCGGCTTGGGCGAGCCGCACCGCAATTTTCCGGCACCACTCGTCGTCAACGCCGACGATTGCGGCGCCTTGCCGCGGCACGCCGGCGACCAGGCGTTCCTTCACGGCTGCGTAATTTTCCATCGTGCCATGGCGGTCGAGATGGTCCTCGCTGAGATTGATCAGGATGCCGATCGACGGATCGAGCGAGGGCGCGAGATCGATCTGATAGGACGAGCATTCGATGACGTGAACGCGCAAGGGTCTGATATTATTTGGCTGCGGCGGCGCGAGCGACAGGATCGCGGTGCCGATATTGCCGCCGAGCTGGGCGTCCATTCCGGCCGAGGCGGCGAGGTGGGCGATCAGCGCCGTGGTCGTCGATTTGCCATTGGTGCCGGTGATGGCGACGAACGGCGCATCGGGCGCGAGATGGCGGCGCTCGCGGCAGAACAATTCGATGTCGCCGATTACCTCGACGCCGGCCTTTTGCGCGAGCGCTACCACCCAATGCGGCGCCGGATGGGTCAGCGGCACGCCCGGCGCAAGCACTAGGCTCGTAATCTTGCTCCAGTCGGCATGCCGCAGATCGGCGGTGGGGATTCCGGCAGCATTCGCTTTGGCGACGCTTGCCGCATCGTCATCGCATCCGACGACGTCGGCGCCGCCGGCAAGCAGCGCGCTCGCGCTCGCAAGCCCCGAGCCGCCCAGGCCGAACACTGCGACCTTTTTGCCGGCAAAGGTCGTGATCGCGATCACGACGCCGCTACCTCAGTTTCAGGGTCGAAAGTCCGGCAAGCGCGAGCACGACCGAGACGATCCAGAAGCGAATGACAATCTGCGGCTCGGTCCAGCCGAGCTGCTCGAAATGATGGTGGATCGGCGCCATCTTGAAGACGCGCTTGCCGGTGAGCTTGTAGGAGACCACCTGCACGATGACCGAAACCGCTTCGAGCACGAACAGGCCGCCGATCACGGCGAGCACGATCTCGTGTTTGGTGGCGACCGCCACCGCGCCGATCATGCCGCCGAGCGCCAGCGAGCCGGTATCGCCCATGAAAATCGAAGCCGGCGGCGCGTTGAACCAAAGGAAGCCAAGGCCGGCGCCAAGAACCGCGCCGCACAGCACCGACAGCTCGCCGGTGCCGGCGACGTAATGGATCTGCAGATAATCGGCGAAAACCGCATTGCCGCAGAGGTAGGAGATCATGCCGAAGCTCGCCGCCGCGACCATGACCGGAACGATGGCTAATCCGTCGAGCCCATCGGTCAGATTCACCGCGTTGCCGGCGCCGACGATGATGAACATCGCGAACAGCACGTAGAACCAGCCGAGATTGAGCACCAATTCCTTGAAGAACGGAAATACCAGCGAGGTCGAAAACGGCGCCTCGCCGAGCCTGACGAGGGCGATGCAGGCAAGCCCGACAATGACGGCCTCGATGGCCAGACGGATGCGGCCGGGAAATCCGTTGTGCGCTTGTTTGGTAACTTTCAGATAATCGTCGTAGAAGCCGACCAATCCGAAACCGAGCGTGACCCAGAGCACCACCCAGACATAAGGGTTGGCGGGGTTCGCCCATAACAGTGTCGAGACCAGCATTCCGGACAGGATCATCAGTCCGCCCATGGTCGGCGTGCCGGCCTTGGCGATGATGTGCGATTTCGGCCCGTCGGCGCGGATCGGCTGACCTTTGCCCTGCAAGAGCCGCAGCCGATCGATGATGGCCTGGCCGAACAGGAATACGAACAGCAGTGCGGTGATGATCGCGCCGCCGGTGCGGAACGTGATGTAGCGAAACACGTTGAGGACGGAGAGTTTGTCCGACAGATCGACCAGCCAATACAGCATCGCATCAACCTTGTAGGGACGCGTTTTCGAGTGCGTCTTCGATCGTGTCTTCGCCCGTATCTTGGCGCGGATAAGCCCGTTGCAGCGCCTTGACGATAAGCGCCATGCGCGAGCTGAGCGAGCCCTTGACCATCACGGCGTCGCCGGCGCGGATCGCCGGCAGCACCTGCGCCTCGAGCGCGGTAGAGTCCTCTGCATAGCCGCCACGGCGGCTCGCGGGAAGAGCCTGCCACAGCGCTTGCATCAGCGGGCCGCAGCAGAACACGAGATCAATCGAATTGGCCAGCACCGCGTCGAGCAGCGCGCGATGCAAAGCGCGTCCTTTCGGTCCGAGCTCCAGCATATCGCCGAGGACTGCAATGCGCCGGCCGCGCGGGCCGACTGGCGCCTGACCGAGCACCGCCAGCGCCGCCGCCATCGAAACCGGATTGGCGTTGTAGCTGTCGTCGATGAGGAGCGCGGGGCCACCCGGCAGTTCGATCTCGATCGACGCGCCGCGGCCGGAGACCGGCGCGACCTCGGCCAGCGCCAGCGCCGCGAGCGCAAGATCGGCGCCGACCAGGTCGGCGGCGGCCAGAACCGCGAGCGAATTGATGACGAGATGGCGGCCCGGTGCGCCGATCTTATAGGTGAGCTCGGTGCCGAGGATTTGCGCCTGCACCGTCGAGCAGCGCGGATGCAGCGCGAACTTGATCGCCCGCGCGTCGGCGGCAGCGTGCTCGCCGAACGACACGATGCGGGCGATGCCGGCTTCCTTGGCGCGGCGCTTGAGTTGGGCGAATTGCGCAATGTCGCGGTTTAGCACCGCGGCGCCGCCCGGCTCGACGCCGAAGAAGATCTCAGCCTTGGCATTGGCGATCTTGGCGAGCGAGCCCAAGAATTCGAGATGCACCGGCGCGATTGTGGTGATGATCGCGACATGGGGGCGAACCAGGCGCGACAGCGGCTCGATCTCGCCTTCGTGGTTCATGCCCATTTCGAATACGGCATAGCGCGCGCTCGCGGGGCAGCGGGCGAGCGACAGCGGCACGCCCCAATGATTGTTGTAGGAAGCGACGGAGGCATGGGTCTCGCCGTCCTTCGATAATGCGAGCCGCAACGCCTCCTTGGTTCCGGTCTTGCCGACCGAGCCGGTGACGCCGATCACCTTGGCCTGCGTGCGCGCCCGCGCTGCGGCGGCAAGATCGCGTAAGCCCGCGAGCACATTGGGCACGACGAGCAGCGGAGCGTCATTCGCAAACTGCGCGCGCCGGTCGGCGGCGACGACGGCGAGGCCGGCTTTGGCCGCGAGCGCCGCGGCGACAAAATCATGGCCGTCGCGACGATCGCCGTGGATGGCGAAGAACGCTTCGTCCGGCTCGATGCTGCGGCTGTCGATCGAAATACCCAGTATCGATTGCGGTAACGCACCCTGCCGTTCAGCGCCCATCGCAGTTGCCATCGCATCCACGGTCCACAACGTGCGCGCGCTCATGCAGCGAGTTCCTTCAGCGCCGTGGCGACCGTCTCATGGTCGCTGAACGGTACGACCCGGTCGCCGATAATCTGGCCGGTTTCATGACCCTTTCCGGCGATCAGGAGGACGTCGCCGGAGCAAAGGTCGGCGATGGCACGCCGGATCGCCTCGCGCCGGTCGCCGATTTCAACCGCGCCACGCGCGGCGGCGACGATCGACGCGCGGATGGCGGCGGCGTCTTCGCTGCGCGGATTGTCGTCGGTGACGATCACCCGGTCGGCTTTGGCGACGGCCACGTTGCCCATCAGGGGCCGCTTGCCGCGATCGCGGTCGCCGCCGGCCCCGAACACCACCACGAGCCGGCCGGTTGCATAGGGCCGCAGCGCATCGAGCGCCTTGGCCAGCGCGTCGGGCTTGTGCGCATAATCGACAAAAATCTGCGCGCCGCGGCTCGAGCCTACGCGTTCGAGCCGGCCCTTGGCGCCGGCAAGCTGCTCGAGCGCCGCAAAAACCGATCCGGGAACGCCTCCGGTCGAGATGGCAAGCCCGGCGGCGACCAGCGCGTTCTCGATCTGAAATTCGCCGACCAGCGGCAGGCGCACCTGGAAATGTTCTCCCTTGTATTCGAGCCGCAGCCGCTGGGCGAACCCGTCGATCATGGACTGATCGAGGCGAATTCCCGTTCCCTTGCGTCCGACGCTCATGATCGGCAGGCCGCGCGCATTGGCCGCCGCCATCACCGTATCTGCATGATCGTGGTCGGCATCGATCACCGCTGCACCGCCAGGGGCCAGCAACTCCTCGAACAGCCGCAGCTTGGCGGCAAAATAAGCTTCGAATGTCGGATGATAATCGAGATGATCGCGCGTGATATTGGTGAAACCGGCTGCCGCGATGCGCAAACCGTCGAGCCGGTATTGGTCGAGGCCGTGCGAGGATGCTTCGATCGCGAGATGAGTGACGCCGTCGCCGGCGAGCGTATCGAGTGAACGGTGCAGCGCGACCGGGTCGGGTGTCGTCAGCGAGCCATAAATCTCGCCGCTTGGCGACACGATGCCGATGGTGCCGACGCTCGCGGCGCGGTGCCCGAGTGCGCTCCAGATTTGCCGGGTGAATGCAGTGACCGAAGTTTTGCCGCTCGTGCCGGTGACGGCGGCGATGACCCGCGGCTGACGCGGATAGATTTTGGCGGCGATGAGCGCGAGCGCGCGCCGGGCGTTGCGGACGCGTATGAACGCGACATTGCCGGGCAACGGCGCCGGCGGCGGCCGTTCGGCCACGATCGCAACCGCGCCCGCGGCGATTGCGGCGGTCGCAAATTGCAGACCGTCGGCCTTGCCGCCGGCGATGGCGGCGAAGACATCACCGGGTTTGACAGTCCGGCTGTCCGCCGTCACCCCGCCGATGTCGAGCTCAGCGTTGAGCGCGTCGAATTCCGCGTCAGGAGGCAAAATCTCGCGAAGTTTCATGATCCGGTCGACTTGGTAGCTCGGTCGACAAAGCGGTCAACGCCTTACCTGCTTTCCTTGAGCGAGGCCAGTATTTGCTGATCCGCCGGCGGCAGGTCCATCCGCGGCGCGATGTCGAGAAGCGGCGCGATACGGGAAACAACCTCGCCGCCGACCGGCACCGCGTTCCAGCCCGATGTGGTAAAACCGTGCGTCTCCGGCAATGCGTGCGGTTCATCGAGCATGATCAGCAGGAGATAGCGCGGCTGATCGGCCGGCAGGATCGCCATGAAATCGGTGAGCACCTTGTTCTTGGAGTAGCGGCCGCCCACCACCTTGTCGGCGGTGCCGGTCTTGCCGCCGATGTAATAGCCCGGCACGTCGGCTTTCTCCGCCGTTCCTTTCTCGACATTGAGCCGCATCAGGTAGCGCATCATGGTGCTGGTTTCCGGCTTGATGACGCGCTTGCCGAGCTTGGCGGCCTCGGCCTCGGATCGTTTGAGGAAGGTCGGCGGGATTAGGATGCCGCCGTTCATGATCGCGGCAACGCCCATCGCCGCCTGCAGCGGCGCAACCGACAGACCGTGGCCGAAGGCGATGGTGGCGGTGGTCAGATCGCTCCAGCGCTTGGGCACGATCGGCTCGGCGCTTTCCGGCAATTCGGTGCGCAGACGATCGAGCTGGCCGAGTTTTTCTAAGAACGCCTTCTGCGCCCCGCTGCCGAGCGAAAGCGCCATGCGCGCGGCGCCGATATTCGAGGAATAGGTGAAGATCTCCGGAACGCTGAGGAAGCGGTGCTGCGGCTCGAAATCGTGAATGGCGAATCTGCCCATCTGCAGCGGCATACGCGCGTCGAACTTCGAATTGAGCGTGACCTTGCCGGAATCGAGCGCCATCGCCACGGTGAAGGCCTTGAACGTCGATCCCATTTCGTAGACGCCGGTCGTCAGCCGATTGATGCGCGACGGATCGAGCGCTTCGCTTGGATTGTTCGGGTCGTAGTCCGGTTCCGACACCAGCGCGACGACTTCGCCGGTGCGCACGTTGAGGACCAGGCCGGCGGCGGCGAGCGCGCTGAATTTAGCGCGGGCCGCGACCAGTTCGTCGCGCAGCACGTGCTGCACGCGAAGATCGACGGCAAGCTGGACCGGTGTCTGCAAACGGTCGGTGGCGAGGCCGGCCAGGTGCAAAGCCGCCAGCCCTTGACCATCGAGCCACTTCTCGATTCCGGCGATGCCCTGGTTATCGATGTTAACGTGACCGATGAGATGGGAAATTTCGTCGCCGTTCGGATAGTCGCGTTTGTTTTCGTTCAAGAAGCCGATGCCGGGCAGGCCCTGCCGGTATATTTCGCGCTGCTGCTCGGGCGTGATGTCGCGCTTGAGCCAGACGAAGCCGCGCTTGGACGACAACCGCTCGCGCAGCTCCTTTGCGTCGAGATCGGGCAAGTCCGCCGTAAGCAGCTCGGCCGCTTCATCGACGTCGATGAGCCGGCGCGGTTCGGCGTAGAGCGACGGCACACGCACGTCGGTCGCCAAGACTTCGCCGTTGCGATCGAGAATGTCGGGGCGCGCCGTGGCGACGGCGTCGCCGGAGACGACGCGATGAACAGTGTGCTCGTCGGCTTGGATCGCAAACATGACAAGCCGCGCCGCGATGATGGTGTAGACGACGATAAAAGTGAGAATGGCCAAGCCGATGCGGGCCCGAGCCTTGGCGCCGCGATCGACATCCTTGCCGTAGAGCAGCTTGCGGATGAGCCACTGCCGCAAAGGCAATTCGCGAGAGCGTCCCGCGTTCGGCGGCAGCGGGAATGTGTCCGCGGTCACGCTCATTGTCTCGGCGCTCCAGTTGCCGCCGGCAGCGGCGCCGTCGCTTGGCCGGCGCCGACCGCAGGTGTTGGCGTCGCGGCAGGAACGCTTCCGGTCGTGCCAAACGTGCTCGGCGCCTCGAGATTTTCGATCATGCCGCCGATCGGATCGGTACTGGCCGTGACGTCTTCCGCCGGCCGGTCGGGTAGATGATCGAGCGTATCGAATTGCGTGGGCGCGATGGTCTTGAGATGCAAAAACCGCTTGGCCAACGCCTCGATGCGCGCCGGATCGTCGAGCTGTCCCCATTCGGCGCGCAAGGCGGCGATTTCATCGCGTTCATGGCGCACTTCGCCGCGCAGCTTGGCGAGGCGTTCGGCCTGGACGGTGGCGTCGAACTTGATCCGATAGACCCAGGCCGCGGCGAGCACGAGCACCCCGATCACGACGAAATTGAGCAGGCGCAAGATCACGGCCGACCTCGCATGATGTCGGCGACAGACGGCAGCCGCGGCAACAGATTCTCCATCGTCATGGAGCGCGGCGGCGCATCGGTGCGCTCGGCGGCGCGCAGCTTGGCTGAGCGGGCGCGCGGATTGTCGGCAATTTCGGTTTCGTCCGGCGCTTCCGGCCGCCGCGTCAGGACGCGGAAGGTCGGCGGCGGCGCCACGATGACGGGATGGTGGCGCGAGCCCGCCGGCGTGCGGCTGCGGTCGGCGAGAAAGGTCTTGACGATGCGATCCTCAAGCGAGTGAAACGCGACCGCGACGAGGCGGCCGGACGGCTTGAGCGCGCGTTCGGCGGCAGCAAGCCCGTGCGCCAATTCGCCGAGTTCGTCATTGACGAAGATCCGTAAGGCCTGGAAGGTGCGGGTGGCCGGATGAATCGCGCCCGGGCGCGCATGCGTCACGCGCGCGACGATATCAGCGAGCGCGCGGGTTGTTTCGATGGCCCGCTCGCTTCGCGCCTTGACGATTGCGCGTGCGACGGCGCGGGCGTGGTTTTCCTCCCCCAAGGTCGCGATGATGATGCCGAGATCGCGCTCCCCAGCACGCGCCACGACGTCCGCTGCGGTCGGACCGCTGTGCCCCATACGCATGTCGAGCGGCCCGTCGAGCCGGAACGAAAAACCGCGCTCCGCTTCGTCAAGCTGCATCGAGGAAACGCCGAGATCGAACACGACGCCGTCGGCCGCGGTGGCGCCGGCCGCGATCGATGCCAGATTGGAGAAGCGATCCTCGACGAGTTCGAGCCGACCCTGCGCTTGCGCAACTAATGCCGCAGCGCGCGCGATGGCGGCCTGATCGCGATCGATGCCGATCACGCGCGCCCCGGGCGTCTGCAGGATCGCGGCCGTATAGCCGCCAGCGCCAAACGTCGCGTCGATATAGAGACCGCCGCTCCGGACGCCGAGCCAGTCGATGACGCGGCGGGCGAGCACGGGAATATGACGGGCCAGTCCGCCGGCGACAGCGCTGCTGTCGCGGCCCGCCGTCATTCCCGTGCTCCGAGCGGTTTTGCCGCCGCCGTCATCCGGGTGCCTGGTTCCTGCCTGAAGGCGCGGACTTTCTCGGTGGCCTCCGCGAGTTCCGCGCGAAAGCGGCCGGGCTCCCAGATTCGAAATTTGTGGCCGAGACCGACAAACGTCGCCGTGTCGGTGATGCCGGCATGTGTCTTGAGCGCGTCGGTGAGCACGACGCGGCCCTCGCCGTCGATCTTCAGAGTCTCGCTCGTGCCATAGAGCGAAAGTGAAGACTGCTCGCGTTGGTCCGGATAAGGCGAGAAATCCGCAATCAGCGCCTCGATCTCGGCAAGCAACGCATTGCCGCCGGCATCGAGCGCGGGCCGATCCAGCGCGGGATAGCAATAAAGCCCGTCGAATCCGTCGCGCGC
>Ga0181523_10005692_pt1 | contig 10192 bp, 8 predicted proteins | sample PEATcosm2014_Bin_43_FD_119752 | JGI IMG/M metagenome (GOLD analysis project Ga0181523, IMG submission 119752) | Peatland microbial communities from MTU Mesocosm Facility, Houghton, MI, USA - PEATcosm2014_Bin05_30_metaG | ecosystem: Environmental > Terrestrial > Soil > Wetlands > Peat | place...
AATGAAAAAGCCCCCGAACTCGGGGGCTCTTTCCGCAAATAGAATCGGTTCTCAGGGTTTCGTCGGGTCTGGCGGTTCCCCGGGCTTTGCGTCCTGAGGAGCAGCGGCGCTGGCAGCAACAGGCTTCGCAGCATCGGAGCCAAACCGCGTCAGGTACGGCATGAACGGAGTGACCTCGAACGGCATCTTCTCGCGTTCAGCCACAGTGCCAACGGGCTTGCTCTTGATCAGTTCCAGTTTGTCGTTCCATGGATCGATCTTCACACGCCCGCCAAGAGGCAGGGCGGCGATCTTCTGCGGGTTCTGCTTCGGATCAACCGGCGCCATGGACTTCAGATCGTTGATCTGGGCAACACGATTGCCGAGATGCCCGCTGATCAGGTTGGGAATTTCCTTCTGCCTGGAATCGAGAGCTTGCAGGAAGAGTCCCGCGTTGCCCAACTGGTTCTTGTACGGCGAATTGTTCAGAATCTGGATGGCCTTGGTGTTGGCGGCTGCCTCTTCTTCCGGAGTGCGCGCAAATCCAAAGTGGCGGAAAGTGTCTTTATCGTCCACCAGCAACTGATCGAAGAAGGCGTACTGGGAATCCAGGCGATGGCCAAGCACCACGTGGCTCAACTCGTGCGCCAGTATCGTTGCCAGGCTGGCTTCATCCGGCAGCACGTCGATCAGGCCGCGGCTGAGAACGATGGTGTGTCCCACCGTGAAGGATTCCAGTGTCGAAGTCATCAGAACGCGGCAACGCACCTCGGGGTCAAGATCGATGTTATTGGTGACCTCAAGGTTGTTGACCACCGTGTCCATCACTTTGTCCACTTCTCCCTTGGGCGCCATCAATCCGATGCGCTCGAGGCGATCCGTGATGTTGTCTTCCGCCTGACGGTCCCAAGACCGTTGCGCCTGAATCGGAGAGAGGTCATTGGCCGTCTTGGTGTCATCGGTAACCGGAGTTTCCACCAGGATTTTGCTCAACTCTTCTTCCTTCGAGGCGTTGCTCAGGTTGTAGCCCCACAAACGGGTCTGCGCCTTGAAGTCCAGCTTCTTGCTGACGGCGTAGTGCAGGTCCTTTTCTTCACTGTAAACGAAGGTCGGCATCCACAGGCCCGGCTGGACGTTGGTGCGCCAGCTGTCAAAGTGGAAGTACCAACTGGAATGGCCGTTCCCGTTGTACGAGCCGTTGAAGCGCACGATGTGAAAGTCCTGATCCTCAACCCAAATCCGGCCGAGGAACCGGCCGTGATTATTCTTATCGGTCGGGGTGACATCAAAAACCAGGCAGCGCACTTCACCAAGGAATTCGCGGCGCACATAATCAAACTTATAGTGCTGCTTGTCAAAGCCGTTGGTGTCGATGAAGATCATCTGCAGGAAGCCGTCCGGCAGGAATTGCATCGCAAAGCTGAAGAAATTGCCGATGGAGCCGACAACTTTCTTGCCCTTGCTGGAGGTGTCATTGAGCGGCACGAGCGCGACGCCCTTCTGGAAGTTCGCGCGGCCCAGGAAATACCTGTCGCCGCCGGGCACTTCCCCGAGGTCCTTATCCGGCTTGAGGTTTTGGATATAGGTCTCGACCAGCGGAGAGTAATTGCGGATCTGGCCATACAGGTGTTGTTCGTTGCTGATCACCCGATCCAGCACCTGATCCATCGTCCGCGGCTGGTCGGGAGCCGGTGCCGGCTGTGTATTTGCCATTGCCGGCATGCTCGCGCATGCTCCGAGCAGCAGCACCAGGATATTCTTCGTAAGCGTTCGCATTTTCATATCTCCCTCAGTAAGCCAGGCGGAATTCGATTCGTACGCGGGCCGGAAAATCCACCGGCTCGCTCTGGCGCTTTGCCGGCTTGAATTTGATTTGTTGTGCGGAGCGCACCGCCGATTCATCCAGGCCGTGTCCGAGCCCGTTCACTACCTTGTTGATCTGGATCGTCCCATTTGCCAGGAAAACCAGGTCGATCACCACATCTCCCTCAATCCGCATACTGCGTCCTTCGGCCGTGTATTCGGGTTTCGGTTTGTCCAAAATTTCGGGGGGAGTATCGGCGGGTCCGGAAGGTCCGAGCTTCTTCTTCGGAGCGTCAGTCGAAGTGTCCACGGAGACAAAACCGCCAGCTACGACCGTGCCCTTCTTGCCGCTGCCGCCGGCAGGCGGAGTGGCCGTGCCATTGCCAAATCCGGTGCTCGCCACCGTCCCGGCAATTCCGTTCTTGCCGCCAGTCCCGTTGCCGTAGCCTTCACCGCCGGGCAGCGTTGGCGAGCCGAGTCGGTTCACATTCGTCGCGTGATTTGGATCTCCCTTGCCAGCAATTCCGTTTGGATCGCCGAACCCACCGGTCTGCACCTTATCGACGGGAGCTTTGACGGTTGCAGGGGCGGCACTGCCTGAACCCAGGTTGCCCACTTTTACATCGTCCTTGGGCCGCTTCGGGCCATTTTCCTTGGTATCGATCTTGGCGGCCTCGAGCACCGGCGTCATATCCGGATCCTTGACCTCAACCTTCGGGGGCTTGGGCTGCACGGCTTTGGGAGCCGCCAGATTGGCGAAGATATGCGGTTGCTGAGGATTCAGTTTGACCGGCTCAACGGGCGTGGGATCTGGCTGTACTTCGACCTTCGGAGTTTTCACTCTCGGAGGAGGTGGTGGTGGCGGTGCCACTGGAATTTCCGTCACCGGTTGGGCGATCGGCGTGGAGCTATAAAAACGGATCGCCGTCTTCATGCCATCTGGGTACAACAGGGGAACCAGAAGGAAGAAACCAAGAATTGCCATCTGCACAATGGCGCTGGCGCCCACTCGGCCCCAATTCGGCTTTTGGTCAGGCAGCAATGCAAGGCGGGCAGGAATGGGTTTGCTCCCCATGTGCTGCTTCCATGCTTCGCTATTGGTAGAGCGGCCGCGATTGGCGTCTAATCCTACGCCGAGCGACGTTCTCCGTGGTGGATCAACAGTCATTGTGGTCATCCGCTAGCCGCCTCATGCAAAGTCCCTCCCGGCGAGCTTGATTTCAGGGAATCAAGTTTCTCCACTTTCGGAAGGTTCTCGGTGCCAGTACGAGCGTACTGACTACCAAGAAACCGCCGAATAGGACTTTCGTACTAAAGACGCGTACTCGCTAATGACAATGCGAGTGCAATCTTGAGGACGAAAGATTACCGGGGCTAACCCGCCGAGGCGAATTTCGTTGCGGGACGGGGAACGCAACACTACATAGGATACCGCATCTTAAGACCGAGGGCCCTCAGGATTTGCGCACCGGGTTCCTTCTAGGGCGGGTAGGGTATTGGATGCAACGGTCGCCAGATACGTTGGTTGCACCCACGGCCTGCAAGATATAGATATAAGGGAGTTAAAGTCAACCCAAGGGAATCCCGTGGCTCAGGAACCGACCCCCAACTCGCACACCAGTCTCGCTCTCCTGTTGCGGGAATTGGATCCTCGCGTCACCTCCCTGCACGTTTGTTCCCGTGCCTCGGAGTGGAAGCTCACGCGGTCACAGTTCGCCGCGGCACTGGAGCGCAGCGTTTTCAAGCGTTTCGCTGAAAGCACAGTTAGCCGGGAGCGACTGGAAGAATATCTGGAAACTCTTCATGTCGACGATCTGGTGCTAGCCAGTGCCTGCATGCAGGGCTCTGAGCCGGCTTGGGAATATTTTGTACAAACCTATCGCGGTTACTTGCGGGCCGCTGCCGGTTCCCTCAGCAGAGGCAGCCAAGCGGGCACGGACGCACAGGAACTGGCGGATTCCCTGTTTGCCGAGTTGTTCGGTCTGGTGGATGGCAAACGCGGGGAAGCCTCCCTCTTCCGTTATTTTCATGGCCGGAGTTCACTGAAGACCTGGTTACGCACCGTGCTGGCCCAACGGCATATCGACAGCCTGCGGCAGAGCCGAAAGTGGCAACCCTTCGAGCGTGAAGATGGTGAAGAAGAAACGCCGACTGCAACGCAAAAAATTTCCTCTCCTGCGCCTGATCCCCATCGAAGCCGTTACCTGCAGCGCTTCCGCCTCGCTCTTTCTGAATGCCTCGAAGCACTCGATAGGCAAGATCGCAAGCGGCTGGAGCTGTACTATGCCCGGGAGAAAACCCTTGCGGAGATGGGCCGTCTCCTCGGCGAACATGAATCCAGTTCCTCTCGCAATTTGGAACGCACCCGCCGCGAATTGCGTGCCAACGTGGAACAGTGTCTGCGCACTGGAAAGCATACGGGCGACCACCATGGTCGTTTGCCTCCCCTGAGTGAGGCGGAAATCACTCTTTGTTTCCAATACGCCGCGGAAGATGTTCCGATCGACTTTCGCCAAATGTTTCCGGAAAAGCCCTCCAGCAGGAGCGTGGACAGGAGAAAGGAATCGTCATGAACAGGTGCAAGAAACGATTCCAGAAACGTTCTAGGAAAGGAGAGAGCTATGCCGAGTGACGACCGCGATCAGCAATTCGAACGCGCCCTGAAGCGGCATCTTCACGACGCTTCTCCCGAGTCCGCTTGTCCCGATGCGGAGACCCTCGCTGCCTATCATGAGCGCACCCTTTCCCTGGAAGAAATGTCTCGTTGGAAGGATCACGTTACGGGATGTGCTCGGTGCCTGGAGAGCCTGGCGCTCGTGGAGCAATCGGAAAACATGCACAGGGAGGAATGGGTGGAGCAGGAACTCAGTGCGCTCATGGATCAGAAGACTCTTCAAATGGGGTCATTGGCTGCCGAAGTGGGTGTGCCCCTAGCCGAGGCTGCTTCCCCCACTCCCACCGCGACCGCTTTAACACCGACGCCGACGGTAAAATCGGCGAGTCGCCCACATTGGCGCTGGATCATACCACTCGGAACTCTTGCTGCGAGCGTAATCGTGTGGATCGGTGTTAAGGAAATCCGTACGCAACACAGACAATCCATAGCCAGCGTCCAGGTAGCGCAAAATCAGACGCCCCAACCCTCGCCACCATCTCCTGGCGATCAAGTATCCGACCAATTAAGAATCGAGCAATCGCTGAAAAAAAATTCGGATGAACTGGCGCTCTCGCGAAAGGCTCTGCAAACTCCCTCTGGGAAAATAACGGCCCCGCAGGGGACCGGATCATCCACACACCCAAATGCATTGCCGGCGCCTGCGTATGAAGATGCGACCTCGCTGCAAAAAGAAACGGAAGCCACAAATGCGGCAAGGGTCGCGATGCCGAAACTAGCTCCCACCGCCCCGCGCGACGCTGCAGGGACCCGCTCGAAACAGATGGCCGCGCCTTCCGCGGCGTCCGCCGCTGCTCCGGCCGAAACGGGGTCAGGGGCTCAGGGCCCAGTGATTGCCGAGGGTCAGACAGAGAAGAGAAAGAGCCAGCAGGTGCCGAGTGTCACTCAGACTGTGACGGTGCAATCTCAGGCGGCGGTAGTAGATAAGACGGTAGCTGCAAATGCAGCTGGAAGTTCAAGCACGACGGAGCCCAGCTTGGATGCACGCAATTTCACGGAACTCCTCGCGCTTTCGGCTGAAGATCGTCACTATATCGTTGCACCGGGCGAAAAACATGCCTGGCGCGTCGGCGATGCGGGGAAGATTGAACGCAGCACCGACCGCGGCAAAACCTGGAAGCTCCAGAAAAGTGGTGAAACAGCCGATTTGACTGCGGGTTCGGCTACTTCCGATCAGGTCTGCTGGGTGGTTGGTAAAGCCGGGACCATTCTGTTGACCACCGATGGAGGCAAGCACTGGAAGCCGATTTCCTCGCCGTTCCCAGAGGACCTGGGTGGTATTCATGCGATTGATACTCAGCATGCCTCCATCTGGGATGTTCCAAATCGCAGAAGTTATGAGACCAGTGATGGCGGGACGACGTGGAAGCGCAGTTCGGACAAATAGCAGCCCGGTGCAAGAAATTCCCTGAATTCCGTTCTAACCGGGAAAGCAAAGTCTGAGTAAGGAGACCTCATGGAAACTCGGCAAACGACAAAGAACATGGCGCGCCGTTGGGTTGCGACCGGCGCCAGCATCGCCTTGGCTGGAGCGGCAGCACTGGTACCGTCGTTCCAGGCGCAGGCCGGAAAAAGAGCGGACGATCAAGAGAAAAATGCAGCATCGTCGCATGCGGAGGATCAATCCACCTCTCTCAGTGATCAAACCGACCTGGCCGTGACCGTGTACAACTCCAATATCGCCTTGGTTCGCGATGTCCGCCAGTTGCAACTGCCCTCTGCCAATTTCCGCCTGAAGTTTATGGATATCGCTGCAACTGTGAATCCGGCTACAGTTCATTTCCGCTCGCTGACCGAACCCGACAAGGTCGGTGTACTGGAGCAGAATTATGAGTACGATCTGCTGGAACCGAACAAATTGCTGAACAAATATGTCGGCAAGGAAGTGACTCTGGTGCGGAGCTACATGGAGAACGGCACCACCAAGCATGAAGAAGTGAAGGCCATTCTGCTGGCGAACAATAACGGCCCGGTCTGGAAGATTGGTAACGATATCGTTACCGGAGGTTACGGCGAAAGCTATCGATTCCCTGAAGTGCCGCCGAATTTGTACGACCGGCCCACGCTCTTGATGTCGCTCGAAAATTCCGGCGCGCACAAACAAACGATTGAGACTTCTTATTTGGCGACCAATCTCTCCTGGAACGCTGATTACGTGCTAACCGTTGGACGAGACGACCAGGCTGCCGATCTGGATGGCTGGGTAACCCTTGTCAATAATTCCGGGACGGCATTCCACAATGCCAGGCTGCAGCTTGTTGCGGGCGACTTGAACCGCGTCCCGGAGCCAGCGCGTTACAAAGCTGCTGACATGGTTGCAGCAGCACCGATGAATGGGCGAGCACAGCAGTTTCAACAGGAAAATTTCAGCGAATATCATCTCTATTCCTTGGGCCGCCGCACCTCGGTGGAGGACAAGGAGACAAAGCAGATCAGCTTGCTTGAAGGTACCGGGATTCCCGTCGAAAAACTTTTTGTCGTGAATGGACAAAATTTCTATTACCGCAACGCGCAAAATCCGGGCTCGCCCTTGAAAGACCCGGTCATGGTTTTCTACAAATTCAAGAATCAAGAGAAGTCTGGCCTGGGCATCCCACTTCCCGGCGGAAATGTGCGTGTCTACCAGAAGGACTCCAAAGGCGGCCTGTTATTCATCGGCGAGGACCATGTCGAGCACACGCCCAAGGACGAATTCGTCACGGTAAAGATCGGAAACGCCTTCGATGTCGTTGCCGAGCGCAAGCAGAGCGACTTCAAGAAGATTGCGGACCGCGTTTACGAGATGGAGTTTGCCATCACTTTGCGCAATCACAAAGACGCCCCTATCACCGTTCAGGTGAATGAGCCCATCGGCGGCGACTGGGAGATGCTCTCGTCCTCGTATCCTGCCAAGAAGACGGACGCTTTCGCAGCACAGTTCGAAGTACCGGTGAAACCCAATGGCGAATCGGTCCTGAAATACCGCGTGCGCGTTCACTGGTAAGATTTCTCGTAGGCCCTGGTGAATCGACACTTTTCTAGCTGACCTTTGCGATGAAGATCATTTCTGGGGATGCGTCGCCGAGCGGCAAGTCATCGAAAGTTCCATACGTGGATTCGAGTTGGAAACCGCAGCGCGCCAGAAGGTGCTCCACTTCAAAACGGAAGAAGTAGCGCAGCGTCCAGGCCATTACCAGCCGTTCTTTTTTTCCATCGGGATGGGTTACCTGAAAAATCATCTCCACATCATTCCGCTGCAACGCCCGGTGAAATGCGGCAACCCGCTCTGAAAGCGCCACGTGACGTCCGTCCGGCAGATCGTATTCAACTAGCAGTGACTCTTTCAGGTACGTCGGATCGTGCATTCGTTCCGGGTCGGTCTGGAAAAAGTCAATCACCAGGCGCCCATTCCGCCCCAGATGTTTGCTGACGCAATTCAGGCAATTCAGCTGTTGTTCGATCTCCAACAGATGTTGAAATGGCCGAAAGGGAATTATGACCGTTCGAAATTTCTCTCCCAAGTCAAACGCAGTCATGTCACCTTGAACAAGATGCACCCGCTCGCGTGCCTCCCGGCGCACCATTGCGCGCTTACCTATCGCCCGCTCCAACATGCGTTCTGAGATGTCCAGCCCGACAATGCGGCACCCCGCCTCCGCGATCGCCAGGGTTATGCGTCCGGTGCCGCATCCTAATTCAAGCACCGGGTCGCCGTATTGCCTTGCGGCACGGCAGTAGAAGGCTACGTCCTGCGTTCGCTGCGTTACCATGGGCGAACTGTCGTAATAATCTGCGATAAAACCGTCGTAAAGAGCATTCTGTTCGTTCATTCGCCCACCACTGCGTCCGCCTCAATTTCCACCAGCATCTCGGGCGAAATAAACCTGCTGACTTCCACCATGGAGGTAGCTGGAAGAATGTCGCGGAAGAATTCGCCGTGAGCGCGGGCAACTTCTTGCCACTTGGCGATGTCGGTGACGAAAATGCGCGTGCGCACAACGTCCTTCAGACTTGCCCCGGCGCGGCCTAGAGCAGCTTCAATATTTCGGATGGCCTGCACTGTCTGGGCATAGGGATCGCCGATGCCGACAAGCTTGCCGTCCGTACCCGTAGCCGTGGTGCCCGAAACACTGATGTGATTGCCGAAGCGGACCGCGCGGGAGTAGCCCACAATCGGCTCCCAGGGAGTGCCGCTGGAAATGTTTTGCCGTGGCATTTAGGTTCCCTCGAACGGCCTGTGGCCGCGTACGCTTGAGTGCCGCATGCTAAACTTAAACGAAGTATCGCATAGGCTGGGCCTCGCGGCCGAACCAGCAAAGAGACGGGAAGATGCGCTGCAATAACATTCTAGAATCCGTTGGGCAGACTCCCCTGATCCGCCTGAATCGCATTTCCAACGGCCTGAAAGCCCAAATCTGGGTGAAGGCGGAGATGTTCAATCCCGGTGGTTCCGTAAAAGACCGCATCGGCATCACGATGATCGACGAGGCGGAGAAAAAGGGGCTGCTGAAGACTGGCGGCACAATCATCGAGGGTACCAGCGGGAATACCGGCATGGGATTGGCCCTGGTTGCAGCGGTGCGTGGTTACAAATGCGTGTTCACAACCACCGACAAACAGTCCAAGGAAAAAGTGGATTTGCTGAAGGCACTGGGGGCGGAAGTCATCGTTTGCCCCACTGCCGTAGAGCCGGAAGACCCCCGCAGCTATTACAGCGTCGCGAAAAAACTGGCGCGCGAAATCCCCAATTCCTACTACCCCAATCAGTACGACAACCCAAGCAATCCGGAAGCCCATTACCAGACGACCGGTCCCGAAATCTGGGAAGACTCGGAAGGGAAAATCACCCACTTCGTCTGCGGTATGGGGACAGGCGGCACCATCACCGGCGTGGGAAAATATCTGAAAGAAAGAAATCCGAACATCCAGATTGTCGGCGTCGATCCCGAAGGATCGCTCTATTACGATTTCCATAAGAGCGGTAAAATTGCCAAAGCGCGCACCTACGTTGTCGAAGGTATCGGCGAAGATTTCTTCCCTACCACCATGGACATGCTGATTCTAGACGATGTCATCCAGGTGAATGATGAGGAGTGTTTTGTGGCGGCGCGACGTTTGGCTAAGCTCGAAGGCATTTTCACCGGCGGATCCGGCGGCGGTTGCATGTCTGGAACACTGCGGCTGGCCAAAGACCTTGGGGCAGAAGCATTCATCGTCGCCCTGATGCCAGACACCGGCATGCGCTATCTCAGCAAGGTGTACAACGACGAGTGGATGCGCGAACGCGGCTATGTGGAATCCAGTGTGCCGATTACCGCGGCCGAAGTCGTGAACGCAAAGAAAAGCTCCGGCAAGGTCCGGGAATTGGTGATTGCACGTCCTTACCAGACGGTGTTCCACGCACTGAAAACCATGCAGGAACAGGATATTTCGCAGATTCCGGTGTTCGAGGACAGCCTGCCGATTGGCACGGTCTATGAAGATCAGATCCTTACCCTTGCGTTGCAAGGGAAGGACCTGCGCAAATTGGTGGTGCGCGAAGTCATGGCCAAGCCATTGCCGAAAATTCCGAAAAACGCGCCGGTTGAACGCATCACCTATCTGCTCAGTCACGAAAATCCGGCCGTGTTCGTGGAGATGAGCGACTCCAAGTTCGAAATCCTCACAAAATATGATTTGATGAGCACCGTGGCCGGCCTCATGGAGCAAAAACGCTAGAGGTCTGTGCTGCATTAACGCCCGAAATAACAGGAACGA
>Ga0181523_10005699_pt1 | contig 10182 bp, 10 predicted proteins | sample PEATcosm2014_Bin_43_FD_119752 | JGI IMG/M metagenome (GOLD analysis project Ga0181523, IMG submission 119752) | Peatland microbial communities from MTU Mesocosm Facility, Houghton, MI, USA - PEATcosm2014_Bin05_30_metaG | ecosystem: Environmental > Terrestrial > Soil > Wetlands > Peat | place...
ATGGCAGATTGTCCGGCTGGCCGTCAAAGGCAGCGCCGGCTCCTTGCAGGCGGCACATTTCACAAAATTTTCGCAAGGCCTTGCCGCCGGCGATCATCTCTTCGCCCAGCGACCTTCCCGCCGCCACACTCTCCGTGCGCCCGCCGAGATAAAACATCAGGCCGCCAGTTCCAGGGAAAGGGAACGTAGGTCCTCGCTCATGGGCCGGCGGTCGCCGCGCAGAATCTCGAGGCATTCCCGCACTTCGAGGCTGTTGCCCACGGCGCGGCCCAACGGTTGGTCCATGTCGGTGATAAGGGCGGCCATGCGTTTGCCCATGCGTTCGCCGGTATCGACCATCATTTTGGCCAGATGTTCCGCCTCTTCCGGTCGCTTCATAAACGCCCCCGAACCCGTCTTGACATCCAGCACCAATGCGTCAATGCCTTCGGCCAGCTTTTTGCTCATGATGCTGGCGCATATCAGCGGAGGACTTTCAACCGTCCCCGTCACATCGCGCAACGCATACATCCTTTTGTCCGCCGGAACAATTTCCGCGGTCTGACCCGCCATGACGCAACCGCACGCGCCGAGAACCTGGATGAATTTGCCGGGAGAAAGGTTGACGTTGAATCCCGGGATGGATTCCAGCTTGTCCAGTGTGCCGCCCGTGTGGCCCAGCCCGCGTCCGCTGATCATTGGCACGAGCAAACCGCCGGCGGCGGCCACCGGCGCCAGGATGAGGGAAGTTTTGTCGCCCACCCCGCCGGTCGAATGCTTGTCCACTTTGGCCCCCGGCAACGCGCTCAAATCCATCACCCGGCCCGAACGCAACATTGCCCCGGTCAAGGCCGCCGTCTCCGCCTCCGTCATGCCGCGCAGCAACACGGCCATCATCCAGGCCGACATTTGATAATCGGGCACATCGCCGCGGGTGAAGGCCTCGACCAGCGAAGAAATTTCCTCGCGGGTATGTTCTCCGCCGTCGCGTTTCTTGCGTATCAAATCAACCGGCCGCATAACGAATGAAGGGCGACACTACCAGCGTCATCCACGAGTGGCCAGCCGCATTTCCGCCCGGCGCTCACAACACGAATCCGTCCACCAGCAACTCGCGCATGGTCCGGCTGACGATGCCCGTGACGCCCGGATACCAGACCACCGCATCGGGACCGAACTCCGCAATCACCTGCCGGCAAGCGCCGCAGGGCGAACACGGCACGCCGCGTTGATTCACCACCGCCACCGCCACAATCGCCGGTTTCCTGGCGCTGGCCGCGACGGCCGCAAAGATGGCGTTGCGTTCCGCGCAAATCGTCAGCCCGTAGGATGCATTTTCGACATTGCAACCTGTGAAGATGCGTCCGTCCTGGAGCAGCACCGCCGCCCCGACCTGGAACCTTGAGTATGGGGCGTAAGCGCATTTCATCGCGGTGCGCGCCCGCTTCAGCAATTTCTCGCGCAATCGCGCGGGTGTGGTTGCATTTTTCATGTGTCAATTTAATAAAGCCGCCAAGTGCGACCAGAGTTTTCGCCCAAACGAATGCGAAGGCAAGCCGCCATTCAGCCCCAACACCCGCAAAGATGAATTCTTCAGTTGACGGGAAGCGGCGGCGTGGTTAAACTGCGCGCATCGTTTTTCCCAAGATCTGGCTGTACTAATATGAAAGCGGCGAATGTTCAAGCAACCTTGAAGCTGCTGGCGGCCCTCGTGTGCTTCCGGCGCCCGGCTCAATGAGAACAAAAACACTAGCCCTGTCTGTTCTGCTCGGCATGCTCGGCAGCGCATCAGTAATGTCGGGAAATGTGTATTCATCGAACGCCGTCGGTTACATCAACGTGACCTGTCCACAAGGGTTCACCCTGATCGCCTATCCGCTTTTTGGCTCTCCCAACAATGATCCAATTTATCCCATCGACAACACGCGAGGGGACTACAACGGTTGTGAAATATTTTTCTGGCAAAATGGGAGTTGGGCCACATACATAGCCAACAACAACCCCAGTCCACCCGCCACCGCGACCAATGGCTGGGTGGAACCAAACGGACCGATGTCGCTGCCTCCCGGCGCCGGCGCCGCCTTTTATAATCCACACAGCGCCAGCGCGTGTTTCGTTGTAGTCGGCACCGTGCCGCAAGGCAGCCTGACCAACACGCTAAACCCTGGGCTGAACCTCGTGAGTTCCATCGTCCCTGTGGGCGGAGACTTGAGCGCCAAAAGCGTTATGACTATGGCGTTTCCCAGTCTGGCGGGCGGTCAATTCGACGGCGATCAAGTCTTGCTGTATTTCAACTCCGGGAGTGGAAGCAGCGGTTACACAACGTTTACCGTTGATTCGCTCAATTACAATCCGCCTGGGAACTACGGTTGGGACGGCTTGCCAGGCCAACCGGATCCGGTCATCACTGATGTCGCCCAATCCTTCTGGTATCGCGCAGGAAATGGGGTGGTCCAGTGGACGGAGATCTTCACGGTTAATCCTCTGTCCGACTCGGTCAAATCTAAAACTTTCGCCGCCGTTTCCTCCGCGACGACCAGCTTTGATGCCGCCGGGTCGCCGGTCATGTCAAAGAGCCGGCGTTTTCAATTCGTGTTGACAGGCCGGGCGGGGAAATCCCACGTGGTCGAAGCGTCGTCGGATTTAAAAAGCTGGCAGCCGGTGGGGACCAATTTGTGGTCGTCCGGCAAGTTCATTTACACGGATCCGGTCCCAGCCACGAATAAAATGCGCTTTTACCGCGCCTTCGCTTTGCCATGAAACGTCACGACACGACACAATTTGCGCGGGTTATGGCTGCGGCCGGAATGCTGGCCCTGACCCTGACCCTGGCGCCCGGTCTGGCGATTGCGCAAGGAACGATCAATTTCAGCGATTTTGTGTCCGGCGTGGTCTTTTCCCACATCTACGGGCCGCAAGCCAGCACACCGGATTTTAACCTGACCGGCAACATCGCGACCACCTATGGCCCATCAACCCCGTACGGGGATTATCCGACCGGCACAACGTCCTATCAAGGCCCGCTGTTGGGCGGTTCAGCCACCGGGCCGACCAATGAAATGAACTTTACAAACGGATTTCTCTGGACGGCCCAGCTTTGGGCGGCGGCCGGGACCAATGTGCCGGAGTGGAACCTGCAACCGGTCGCCCAATATACCACCACCCTGCGTACCGGACCAACCAACGCATCCGCCGGTTTCATTACCCCGCTCGCCTTCGCCGCATCCAATCCGGACCCCGGAATTCCATTCGCCGCAGAGTTTGGCTGCGCCACCTGCCAATTGCGCGTTTGGTACAACGGCGGCGGAACCATCACCAGTTGGGACTCGGCTCTGGAGTCGGGCGTCCTGGCGGGCGCCTCGGCCGTGTTCACCGTATCCGGTCTCGCCTCCGTCAACGGCCTTCCGCCCCCGCTGCCGGCGAACCTGGCGGGATTGCAAAGCTTCAGCCTTAACACACCCTTGGAGTGGACAATTGTTCCGCAATTTATCGAGCAGCCGGCGCCGGTCACGGTACCGCAGGGAAGCAATGTGACGTTCAGCGTGAGTGCGTCCGGCGCCATGACTTATCAATGGCAACTGAATGGCACCAACATTGCCGATAGCGTGCGCGTCACCGGCTCACAATCCAGCCTCCTTTCCATCGAGTGCGCACGGATGGGAGACGCCGGCAGCTACCAAACGATTATCAGCAATCTGTACAGCACAAACGTCAGCACCGCCGTCTGCCTGACCGTGATCGCGCAGCCACCCACGCTGCAATTGGCAACGGTGAGCCAGTCCGGTGGCGCCTTCAATATAGGCTGGAACGTGCCGCAGGGCCAAATCTGTCAAATCCAGTACACGACGAACTTAACTCAATCCGGCTGGATCAATCTTGGAGGGCCCGTGACCGTCACCAGCGGGACGGTGTGCGCCACCGACAGCCTGGGAAACTCCCAATGTTTTTACCGCCTCGTTGTGCTGCCCTGACCGAGTGGCCGAAACCAAGCTGAGATGGAGCCGAAGATCACCTTTCTCAATCACGAATTCAATGTATTAATTGCTGGCGGGGGCTTTGCCGGACAATATGAGTTGACCTTCAGGAACAAGATTTCCGCGAAATAGTTTGAGTCAAATCCCGCAAAAAAAGTCAATGAGGTGCTGGACATGGCCTGGAGGGTATGGTAATCATTCGGCCCCGTTCACAAAGCGAGCGGGTTCCTGGCGGGCCATGGCCCGGCGGATTTAACAAAAAATGACGAATCAAATGAAATTGAAACAAACTGTTTTTTTAGTGATGGGGCTGTTGCCTTTTGCTGTCATCGCCCAAACCAACAAACCGCAATCCACCGCACCGCCCGCCAACCCGCCCGGCGCCGCGGTTATGCCGGCGAAGCCGCCCTCGGCGGAAATGCCGGAGAAAGGCAAGCTGAGCTATGCCATTGGCATGTTCTTTGGCGGCAACATTACCAACGGCATCAAGCGCGGAGAACTCGACGTGGATACCAATACCGTGCTCGAGGCGATCAAAGATGTCGTTACTGGAAAACCCACGCGCCTGTCACAGAAAGAACTCAACGACGTTATGACCCAGCTCAGAGCGGCGATGACGGCCAAACAGAATGCGGAGGCCGAGGGAGCCAAAGCCAAGGCCCAAGCATTTCTGGCCCAGTTTGCGAAAGGCGCAGGGGTAACGACCCTCTCCAATGGCTTGGAATACAAGGTGATTAAAGAAGGCGATGGCGCCATGCCCAAGGAAAATGACACAGTGACCGTGGCTTATCGCGGCACGTTGAGCGACGGAACGGAATTTGATCACAATGACGATTTCAAGACTCCGGTTAAAGGAAGGATCATTGCAGGATGGCAGAAGATATTGCCTTTGATGAAAGTGGGGTCCAAGTGGCAGGTGGCCATCCCGTCGGCCCTGGGCTATGGTCCCCGTGGGATGCCCCCAAAAATTCCGGGCAATGCAGCTCTCATTTTTGACTTGGAATTGAAGTCCATCACACCTGGAGCGCCAACTCTCCCGCCAATTTCGGCCTCTCCGCCCGCAGCTTCCAAGCCAGCTCCGCCCGCGCCGACTGCGCCGGTGGTGAGTGGAGAAATCATTAAAGTGCCCTCGGCGGAAGAATTGAAGAAAGGCGCTAAAATCGAGGTCATCAAAGCCGGCCAAACCAACGTGGTGAACCCGCAGTAAAATCAGCCTGGAAAATGTCGAGTGACGAAATCCGAATGACCAAAGAATGCTCAGATGACGAATGACTAAAAGGCGCCTCGGGCAACTGATTCGTCATTCGGGCTTCGTTATTTCTTGGTCATTTGGGCTTCGTCATTCTTTTTGGCCTGGCTGCGGCAAGCCATTAACTTCCATTGACAATCGGATTGCCAAAAACGGGGATGCGCCTCGTGCGGCTTCCTTGTCTGCTTTCTGCTTTCTGCTTTCCGTTTTCGCTGGCATCCTTCACGCATGATTGCCCGCGTCACCCTCGAGCTCGCCTTGGGCAAGGAATTTGACTACCTCATTCCCGACGAAATGGAGGGGTTGGTGGAAGTCGGCACCCGGGTCAAAGTGCCTTTTGCCCATCGCCAGGTGCTGGGTTGCGTCACAGCCCTGCCGGAGAGTTCGCCCCACCCCAATCTTCGCCCGCTCATTAAAGTGGTCGGGCGCCAATCGTTTGTCAGCCCGAAGATTCTGCAATTGGCCCGTTGGATGGGCGAGTATTACTGCTGCCCGCCGGAGATTGCACTGAAGACCGTCCTGCCCGAGGCCGTGCGCAAAGAGAAGGAAGGCTGGCGCGAGCAACTATTCGTGCGCGCCCTGCCCGTGAACGGACCCGGGCCGAAACTGAGCAAACGCCAGGCGCAGGTCCTCGAAATCGTCCGCAAACGGGGTGAATTGCCCCTCCAGGAATTATTGCAAACAGCCGACACCACCGCTCAAACGTTGCGCCGTCTGGAGGACAAGGGACTGGTCGCCATCACGCCGCAGATTTCCGAGCGCGACCCCTACGGACGCGAGACGATTTTACCAACCCAATCACTGACCTTTAACCCGGACCAACAGCATGCCTTCGAAGAAATTACCGCCGCGATGAACAGGGGTGAAACGGGCGTCCCGCCGGTCCACAACGTTTTCCTGCTGCACGGTGTGACCGGAAGCGGCAAGACGGAAGTTTATTTGCAGGCCATCGCCCGGAGCCTGCAACAGGGCAGGGGGGCGATTGTCCTGGTGCCGGAGATTTCGTTGACACCGCAGACGGTCGAGCGATTCAAAGCCCGGTTCAGTTCCGGCCCGCTGCAAACCTTGGTGGCGGTGTTGCACAGCCATTTGTCCGCGGGCGAGCGCCATGATGAATGGCACAAAATTCGCCAGGTCCGCGCCCGCATCGTCATTGGCGCGCGTTCCGCCGTTTTTGCGCCCGTCGATCCTCTCGGGCTGATCATCGTGGATGAGGAACACGAGCAGTCCTACAAGCAGGAGGAGTCCCCTCGTTACCATGCCCGCGACGTCGCGGTGGTGCGCGCCCGGATGGAAGATGCGGTGGTTGTGCTGGGCTCGGCCACGCCCTCCATGGAAAGTTTTTACAATGTGGAGAAAGGCAAATACCGGCTCCTGGAAATGCCAATCCGCGCCGATCATAAAAAAATGCCCGTGGTGCGCGTGGTCGATATGCGCCAGGTCGCGCGCCACGAAAAGGGAACACCCATCCTTTCCCCCGAACTCAAGGAGGCCATTCTCAGCCGCCTGGATCGCAGGGAACAAACCCTCCTGTTTTTGAACCGGCGCGGCTTTGCCACCTCGTTGCAATGTCCTCTCTGCGGTTACGTGGCCCAGTGCCCGAATTGCAGCCTGTCGCTCACCTACCATCGGCAGGCCGGCAAGTTGCGCTGCCATATTTGCGGCCACGAGGCCGTTGCGCCGGCCGTTTGCCCGGATCCGAAATGCCGCAACCCCGCCATTCGCTATGCCGGTTTGGGCACCGAAAGAGTCGAGGCCACCCTGGCCAAACTCTTTCCCAACGCCCGCATTCGACGCATGGATTCGGACACCTTGAAGCGCAAGGAAGATTACCGCCGCATCCTCGGTGATTTCAGAACCGGGAAGATCGACTTGCTGGTCGGCACCCAAATGATTGCCAAAGGCCTGCACTTTCCCAACGTGACCCTGGTCGGGATCATTTACGCGGACTTGAGTTTGCACCTGCCGGACTTTCGCGCGGGAGAACGGACCTTTCAATTATTGACGCAGGTGGCGGGCCGGGCGGGACGGGGCGAGGTGGAGGGGGAGGTTTTCGTCCAGGCCTTCACCCCCTTTCATCCGGCCATTCAATATGCCCGCCGCCATGATTTTGCCGGGTTTTACGAACAGGAAATTGATTTTCGCCGGCAACTCAATTATCCGCCGGTCAGCCGGATCGCTTTGCTCCTGCTCAAGGGGCGCAACGAGGAAAAGGTCAAATTTTCGGCCACCCATGTGAGGCGCGAAATCGAGAAATGGTCCGGGGCGTTTCCAGACATGATTTTGGCCGGGCCGGCTCCCGCCCCGCTCGCCCGCACCGAAAGCAAGCACCGCTTTCACATCCTGTTGCGAACGCGGCAAATGACGCGGTTAAGCCAAAGGCTGGCGGGATTGATCGCTTCTCTCACATTGCCCGAAGAGGTTGCGATGACGGTCGATATTGACCCGGTAAATCTGATGTAGTTCAGCGGATGCCGCAGGCCACGGGACGACTGGCTGGCACCGACAGCGTGACCACGGTACCGGCATCCGCCGAATGGATCAATTCGACCGTGCCGTCCAGGCAGAGCAGCCGGTCATGTATGGCAATGGCATCCAGCGCCTTTTCGGTTATCAGTTCCATTGCAAGCCCGTTGTCATTGGCCCGCAAATGCAGGCGCACCGTTCCATCCTTCTGATCCAATTCAATCTCGACGCGCGCCACTCCTGGCACAAGGATCTCCGTGACAATCTCGCGGCAGATTCCGAATAATTCATTAGCCGCAAACGGCGCCAGAGAAATGTCCTCGTTCGGCGCGATGAAGGTGCAGCAGATATCGCTGGCCGAAGACTGCGCGAACCAGCGCAAAGCGGCGACCAGCCCAAACTCATCGAGAATTCGAGGTTGCAATTCGTTGGTGATATCCCGAACCGATTGTCCGAGTTCCATCACAAGGCTGGCCCAGTCTTTGCACTTCGTGGGCCAGTTCGCAGGCGCGCTGCTTTCCGATGCCGCCAGCGATAATTGCAAAGCCAGCAGGGTCATCTTTTGGCTGATCTCATCGTGGATTCTGCGGGCGAGGCGTTTGTGCTGCCGCTGATTGAGCAACTGTTGCCGCGCCAAAAGCGCCCGAACTTCTATGTGTGACGTGTTGACCATTTGACATTGTCATGCGCCGCGATCATTCATTTGCTCCTGCCCAAATGCCACAGGCTGACTTTGCCAGCCCGGGAAACTGGACAGAAACACCTTGCGATAAAGCACTTTGAGTGCCAGACGCACGCTGGGTAAGCACCTTCAGCAAGCCGAACGATTGGACGGGGGGCGTCTTGATTGTCCAGTCTTTGGATTCGCGTCCCAAAACAGTACGCGGCTCAACCCGGAAACAGGCCACCAGAGCAGAACGCTTGGAATCCGACATGGACCGGTCCAGCGCCCATCGGGCCCTCAAGCCGTTTTAAGAGGAGAAGACTTTCTGATCAATTTGGCGCCATTGGTCCTCAAGTAAGCCTGCACTGCGGCGATCCCCCCCAAACTAATCGGCACGCGCTTTTGACTTTGAAAGAGGCGGTAGTGCGTAAGAGTCTTGCCCACTTCCATGATTTCAATGTGTTTATCGTCCATCTTCCAAAGTTGGCCTTTCGCCAAAGGTGGCGGAACCGGTTTCTTAGCCTTCATATTTTTTCCTGTTGTCAAACGCTTTGCCACTGTGAGAAAAATTCTGTTATATCCACATTCTGGATCATCCGTCGCTTTGGGACCGTACTTTCTGTTCGGTGACTGCCATTAAAGCATTTCCAGCGGGAAAAATAAAGATAAATCTTCGTATTTCAACGCGTAGGGATCCACCCCGCAGACCGGCCATGCCTCATCCCCCCGTCACTTCCCCATTTCACTGAAGGACGGAGCTTGGCTTTTTGGGGAAAGGCAGAATCGCGGGAGGTGACTGGACCTGGCCTGGAGGCGAGGCCGGCGGTTGCTGCCGCGCGAATGTGTCGGGATTTTGGCTCACTGACTTTGTTTCCGCCGGGTGGAATGTTCGGGGCGCGCTCGCCGGTTCGTCCGGCGTACTGCCGCGCGCAACGTCCCATTGCGAGGTGTGTCCGGCCGCGGCGGGAGGCAACGTGGAATCACGCGGCAGGTCGTTCGATGCACTGGAGAGGCGCGCCGAGGAATATTCCTGACCGGACTGCTCGTTGACCGTCCTCATTTCTTCATATAATGGCACGAATTGTCCCTGCCGCATCCGGTCCAAACCAGGTGATCCATGATGGAAAATGCTGCGGGACCATGCTGGGTCTTGGTCTGAATCGGGAGAATGCCTGGTGTAATATTCATCCTTTTGGTAATCGGTTCTTCCCACTGTGTTCACCGCCTCCAACCGGGCACGAAGGGGGTCCTGGCTCGCGGCGTCATCTCTTCCCCTTTCGGAGAAAATGCTTCCGGCATCCGGATTCCATCCACCGGGCATATCCCACCGGTTGGTTGCGCCATTGATTGGCCGCGGCCTGGCTTCCAGATTGTCGTAACGACCATCTGCATCGGTATTGTCATCCCGGTCGTCTGTGAAAGCTGAGTCCCATTTCTTGATGTCCTTCCCGACTGGGGTGGAGATGATCAAAATCTCTGATGAACCCTGCATACCTTGCGGGAGCACGTCATCGGGCTGCATCGGCGCTTGGATCTCGGATTTGGGTGGTTCCTTATCATCGCGCACCAGTTGGGGAACCCCCAGCGAAGCGCCTGGAGCAGAAAACTCGATTTTGTCACCGGCCCGGGCGGATGGAGGCATGGCCCAGGGCGATAACACGCCCGCCGCCAGAGCCAGAACCGCCAAAGAATCTGAACGCCACGATAACATACTACCAACTTATATTATGCCATAGATTCGCTACGGCGTCAACTTCTTCCACATTTCGGTAGCGCCTTAATTTAATGGTTGCAGTGTCGGCGTTGCGCGCCGATTTCGAGGCACGGGCCCGACACAACACCCAATCAAG
>Ga0181523_10005700_pt1 | contig 10181 bp, 11 predicted proteins | sample PEATcosm2014_Bin_43_FD_119752 | JGI IMG/M metagenome (GOLD analysis project Ga0181523, IMG submission 119752) | Peatland microbial communities from MTU Mesocosm Facility, Houghton, MI, USA - PEATcosm2014_Bin05_30_metaG | ecosystem: Environmental > Terrestrial > Soil > Wetlands > Peat | place...
CGCCTGATGCGGGTTTTGCCGCGTCCGGTGCATCGTCCGGCGCGGCGAATGAAATCGCATTCGATAGCATTATTACGGATGGAGCGCGGCCGGTGCGCAGCGGGCGAAGGCCGCAAATTGTCGATGCGGCGTTTACCCGCCGGTGACGTTCTCTTCGAGAAAGTCAGAATGCTGCAGGCGCGTGAACTCGACGGCGAAGCCGTCTTCGAGGTGACGCACCACGCGCCCGGTCACCTTGCCCAGCGTGACGAGCGTCCCGATCGGCGGCCGCTCCTGGGACGCAATACCGGCGCCGGATTGCGATACGTCGATGACGCGGCAGGTGAGATTGACGCCGTTCGGCAGGATCAGGCGGCCGACCGGATTGCGCGGTACGATACGGCCGTGGCGGCGATCTTCCGGCAGACCCAAGATATGGCGGTTGGCGAGCCAGGTGAGCTGCGCCGCGAGCTTGTCGCGTTTGCGCGCAGTCGCCGAAATCGTCATCGCAAAGCCGTTCTGGAAGACACGTGCGATCTTGCCTTCGAGCCGGCCGAGGTGATCGACATAGGCGATGACGCGTTCGCCTGGCGCGCCGCCGACCGGCGCGATCAGCGCCATGCCGCCCGGCGACATATTGATGACTTGGCAGGGAAACTCGCGCCGATCCGCGAGCATGTAGCGGCCGAGCAAATTGACCTTGACCCGCTGGTGGCGGCGGCGGTCCTGGTTCAGCGCCCGCAAATCCGGTCTTCGTTCAGCTAACGCCATACCGCTCATGTCGATCGCCCGGTAAGGCAGGAAGCCTAGGCGGCCGATGTTAACGGCTCGTTAGCCGCCGTTCGCGCACGGCCAAGCTAGATGCGCCCGCCTTCATGAACGACGAGGTGACGCCGGCGCGGCGCCATGAAGCGCGGCAATATGCGGGTTTCAACCGATGCCCCGATGTGACGGCGGCCGCCCAGCGTCAATGCGCCGATTGGGCTCGAGCCGAGCCATTGCGGGATTGTCAGCGGCGCCAGGATACCGATGGTGCGGGCGAGGCTCGGCCGGCTGGCGCCGAGCGGCAGCAGTAGAAGCTCGAGATCAATCGGGTCGCCGTTGGCGCTTTGCGCCGTCACGCCGGCAACGGTGCCGACCCGCTCCTCGTCGAGAATGGCGAGCAGATCGGAAATGGTCGGCTGGCTCGCCGCGGCCCAAAGTCCGATAAAAGCTTCGCCCTTGAGCTCGCGGCCGTACAGCGCGCAGACCCGCGTGCCGGCAAGCCGAAACGGATGTCCGGCGCCGCCGTCGAGCGCCAGGATGAAGGCGTCGCTGAGCGCGTGGCGAATGGCGCCGGGCTCGATGTCGGCGCGCTCCGGCGCCGGACGCTTACCGCGCCGCTCCTCCCAATACGCATAGAGTTCCCGGCTCGCTGCGTGTTTCATAAACGCTCCCTGCCATCGTGCCGGCCTCGCACACCTGTCCCTGATCGGGACAGGAATTGCGGCGAACGGCTGCTTGACGGGATGCGGAGCAGATCGCGTGCCCAGCGCGCGATCCGGGGTTGGCACGCGCAAGCGCCAGCGGAATTAAACTTAACGGAACGTCGGCGTTGGCTCTGCGCGCGCCGCCGCCTAGGGTGATGTCAGCAAATGTTCTTCGGCGCGCCGCGCAAATTCCAAGGCGGCGACTTTCAGATCAGGGAGGCGAGGGGATGTGACCGACGCTGGATGATGTGAGGGCGCAAGCCCCAAGATCGCCGGCGTCGACCGCGGAAACCCCGCGCAAGGTGCAAAAGGGAGGACTTCAACGTCCTCCCTTTTGTTTTTGGCTTTTAGTCTTGCGCGTTCGCCCGCGACCTAGCGCGCACGGCGCTTGTCCTTGCCACCACATGCGCCTATTTCGGCTGGGCCAGCATTCTGTTTGAGCATGGTCTTCTCCGACTTTGCTTCGCCCGCCGAAGCGAGCTTCGCGATGGCGGGAAATCAATACCCGCCCGGATCACGTCCGGGGCATGCTTTTCGACATCACGTTCTGAGGAACGACCGGTGACACAGCAGTCCGAGCCCGATATTCGCGAGCCGATATTCAACGTGCCACTGGCCGTGATAGTGACAGTTGGCGTGCTCGTGCTCGTGCATGTTTTTCGCATGTTCATGCTGACCGACGAGCAGGACGTGGAATTTCTCCTGACTTTCGCATTTATCCCGGCGCGATACGGAATGGACGCGGGGGTCAGCGGTATATTTCCCGGCGGCTTCGCCGCCGATCTGTGGACCTTCTTTACTTACGCCTTCATTCACGCCGATCTCATGCATCTTGGGCTCAATCTGGCGTGGCTCATACCGTTCGGCACAGCGCTCGCCCGCCGCTTCGGAGCGTGGCGCTATACCTTATTCATGCTGGTGATGGCCGCGATCGGCGCATTGGCGCATCTCATCAGTCATGTCGGCGATATGGAGCCGATGATCGGCGCGTCGGCGGCGATCTCCGGCGCCATGGCGGCGGCGATGCGCTTTGTCTTCCAGCAAGACGGTCCCTTGGCGCACTGGCGCGAGCGCTCCGACGAGGCTTATCGCGTGCCGGCCGCGTCGCTCGCCGCGACGCTTCGCGATCCGCGTTTTTTGCTGTTCCTTGCCGTCTGGCTCGGGCTGAACGCGCTGTTCGGCCTGGGCGCTATTTCGTTCGGTATGCAGGCTGGACAGGAAATCGCCTGGCAGGCGCATGTCGGCGGCTTTTTCGCAGGCCTTCTGCTGTTCGATGCGTTTGATCCGGCGGTACCGCGCGCCGAGCCCGATACGGAACCGAACGCTTGAGCCGATTTGTAACGCGTTGTGCCACGCGGTTGCCGCATTGACCTGGAAGCATATGACAAGGTCAGCCCTGGTCCGATTGCTGATTCGATTGCCGGGCGATTCGACGCAGAACGCGATGCTGCGTTGCACCGTACCGCGCAGATCCGCCGATGGAACCCGGCGCCGACCAGAACATTGAAGTCATTGCCTTCATCGCCGGCGATCCGCCGCTAGGCGGATCTTCAGGGCGTGAAGGTTAGGGAGGCTACGATGACCGTCAGCATCATTCTCGCGTCCAAGAGCCGCGAGCTCGTCAGCGTCGATCCGAACACCACGCTTGCTTGCGCCATAGCACTGCTCGCCGAAAAGCGCATCGGGGCGGTGCTCGTCCTTGGCGCGGACCGCCGCATCGTCGGCATACTCTCTGAACGCGACATTGTGCGGGCGCTGGCCGAGCGCGGCGCCGGCGTGCTCGATGAACCGGTGAGTCGAATCATGACGCGCAATGTGTCAACCTGCACCGACAGCGAGACCGTCTCCAGCATCATGGAACGCATGACCGAGGGCAAATTCCGCCATGTGCCGGTCGTCGATCAAGGACGGGTCGTCGGCATCGTCTCGATCGGCGACGTGGTGAAGTACCGGCTGCAGGAGATGGAGCGCGATTCCGCCGCGATGCGCGATTACATCCTGACCGCGTAGCGGCCCGCACCGCAGCATGATCCCAGCCGCGAAATCGGCCCGTGGGGAATACGCGAACCGCATTCCCCCAGCTGAGTTCCGGCGTTATGATAAGCCTTCGCGACAGCTCCCCGGGGAGGCAATCATGCGGCGGTCGGTTATGCTGCTAGGCGTCTTGTGGCTCGGAGCGACCATGACTGGATCGATCGGCGTGGCGAATGCCGCCGGTAATATTCGGCTGGCGCAGACGTCCAACGTGACCAATTGCATGATGGCGTGCAATTCCCAGGCCGCCGCCTGCCAAGTGACATGTCTGGTGCCCGGCACTGCGCCGACGGGCGCGGCGACGATAACCAGCAATGCCAATATGAACACGACCTGCCAGCTTAATTGCTCGACGCAGCAGATCTCATGTCACACGACCTGCGCGCAAAACTCGCCGTCGCCGTAATGTCGTGTTCATCCTTTCGTTGCTACTGCAAGCAAGCCGGGAATACCAAACGGCAGATAAATCCGGGATATTGCAACCGCGCTCATTTCGAATCCGCCGTGCAACAAAAGTATCGAGAGTTCGTGCAATCCAAAGAGCCGATGAGTTGAAGAATGAGCGAATTTCCATTTTGCCATTACAGACTTGTCGATTGCAACGATTGCAATCCTTCCTCCTGGACGCAGAACGCGCCTAGCTTCACGAAGCTCTGAAGCGTTTTCGTTCATGAAATAGACGACGTGGGCCGCAAGAATCTTATCGATCGATTCTGTTCGATAAGGCAGAGCATCAAAACAAGCGCGCTGCAGATAAAACCGACGTTGTCCGATGGGTCGTTTGTTGTGCCGGGCAGCTTGCGCCAGCATGCTTGCAGAATGGTCGACGCCGAGAACGCATCCCTGCGGTGCCATTGCTGTCAGGGTTTCGACGGTGCGGCCCGGTCCAATGCCGAGATCAAGGATTGCGTCGTGGGGACTTATTTCCAACGCGCGGATCGCGATCGCATTGGATTCGCGATTTACCATTCCCATTAGCCATCCAAGGAGATGTCCCCCGACGCCAGATGGCTTCCGCAATTGGCGGCCGATTGCGGCCCAGTTTAGTGCCGGCATATCCGATGCCCATCCAGCGCGCGCGATCTCGGGATCAGTTGTTTTTCAACTTGGCTAGGTCTTCCTGCATCACGAGCCGTCGCGATTTATCCCAGATCGGACGCTCGGGATGGGCTGGCAGGGCCAGAGCATGCTGAAACACCTTTTCCGCTTGCGGGTATTCGTGCTGTTCGTAGAGGAAGTCGCCATAGAAGTAATTCGCGTCGAGCCCGTTGGGGGCGTTGGCGATCGCTTCTTCAAGCAATTGCCGCGCTTTGGCTTTGTCGCCAAAGCCGATCGGAAAACCGGGAACTCGATAATAGAGAACGCCAAGGCTCGTCGGAGCCCCGGCATCCAATGCAAACGGATCAGCCTTTACCACCGGTTCCAAAATATCCCGTGCATGTTTTGCCAAGCTGAGAGCTTTAAATGGACTGCTGTTCTCGCTTGCCATTGATGCCTGCTCACTCACTATGATTCCCAGCCAAATCACGGCTTCAGGCCGATTTTGATATTTTTGGACGAGTCCGGCGGCGCGGTCTGCAAGCGCGGCCATTTGCTTTTCTTGAAGATCCTTATCCTGGACTTCGAATTTTGTGTGCTCCCAATCGAGCGCAAGTCGCAGAATCTCGGCGTTAAGCTCCTTTATATCTTCGGCATGGCTCATGGTTGGCGGTACCAAGAAGAAGAGTGTGCACATCACAACAAAAGCCGTTAGAATCTTTCTGGACATGGGACCCCTCCATTTGGGCTCAGGCGGTGAAGAGTGTCGATGCATTACGGTCCGCGCCCGCTACCGCAGCATCGACAAGGCGCGGAAATATCGCATTCAAGCGAACGAAGATTTTCTCCGGAAATCCGACGTACACGTCTTTTTTTCGTTGTTTGATTGCGGTTACGATCTTCTCCGAAATGATTTCTGGAAAGTCGATGCTCATGCCGGTGAGTTCGGCATACCTTTTCAACTGCCCCGTGAGCATTCCGGTTCGGACCGCGCGCGGCGCGATATAGGTGACGGCGATTTTGGTGTTGGCGATCTCCCGGCGAAGCGCCTCGCTAAACGCGCGAACGCCGGACTTTGCACTCGAATATGCGGCAAAATTAGCCGACGGGATCGATCCAAAAATCGAGCCAATATTTACGATTTGCCCGGAATTGCGCCGCTTCATCGCCGGCAAACACGCACTGCAAAGCGCTGCCGGCGCCACGAGGTTGACTAAATAGCCAGCCTGTAGATCGTCGAGCGGTTGCCTTTCGGCAGGGCCGAAATACTGAACCCCGGCCATGTTGATGAGGATATCCGGTTCTGCAGCGGCGATAATGGCGGACGCCTGCGCAATTCCAGCAGTCGTCGATAAGTCAGCGCGCACATGTTTCGGCTGGTTTACTTCTTCATCGGTTCTAGTCCGCGACAGCACCGTAAGATCGGCGCCTTCCCGTAGAAGCGCGGCGGCTACAAATTGACCAATTCCACCAGACCCGCCCGTAAGCAGGATTCGTTTTTTTACGAGCGTCATTGACGTTTCCCGCGAGAGGAATCCATACGTGCATCAGAGGTCGCCATTCTATTTTACGCCTCACGGAACACGGGGAGAGGCAGAATGGGGGTCAAGGTCTCGAAACAAGTCGCCGTACAGCTTGTAAAAGTCGTTCGTGGTTTCGACGACTAATGGCAAATGCTTTTGATCGATTTTGTCGACAAGATTCTCGAAAAACTCGGTATGACGGACGTCCAAGTCACTGTGTGTTGTGAGATATTTGAATCCGCCGTCCATATCCGGTGCGATAGATGCACGAATGGCGGTGACTGCGTGTCCGGCGAGCGCAACGGCCATGCCCTCCAAGACGTGAATCATGCCGAGTAGACCGTATGGCGAGATGCGGTCAACGATGTAATAGGCGTGACCGACCATGACCTTGCACGGCAGTCGAGGTGCGCCGCGCCGAACCCCCTCCGGATCGCCGCCGAGGGTTGCGATGTCTTCAAGTATCCAAAGCTCGTGCCCTCGCTCTTCGTCGATGTATTCGAACAACGCTGATTGGAAAAGAAAATCTTCGGAGTCGCAGCGCGCCGCCGCCAACGCCAACAACGAAGCGGTACATCTGACGTGATGGTACGCTTGGCCGAGAAAGTTCAGATACAACTCCTTCGAGGCGCCTTTGTGAAGAACCTCCTGAATGAGCGGAATGTTCATAAAATTCTGGCGAGCGGATGCGGTTTGCTGGAGCAGATGTTGCATTGGCGACATGTGGGTGTCCCGCTACGCCGGCAGAACTTGCAGCGTGTGACCGTGTTCAAATACGACTCGTCTTGCTTCGGAACGGCGGGGCCGAAAATTGGGTGTCAACAATTCAAGACCCCAAAACTCTTGATCGGACATAGGCAAATATCTGCGGGGCTTGGCGTAATCAGGCAATCCGCGAGCCGCAAACGTAATCAGATCCCGTATGGCCGAAACGTCTTTGTAAATTGAGGAGTCATGCGGAACGATCAGCGCGACCAGCTCCCGTTTATGCTCGACGACTACACAGTGCCGGATACCGCTGTCAGTCGTCATAACCTCTTCAATCCATTCGGGATTGATATTTCGTCCGGCTGCAGTGACGATCACGCTGTCTTTCCTGCCTGTCACCACCAGGAATCCGTCAGGATCGAAATAGCCCAGGTCGCCGGTGCGCCAGCACCCCGGTATTGGCGGTTCGTTGACATAACCCCTCATCACGGTGGGGCCGGCGACTACGATCTCACCGCCATCTACTGTGACCTGCACGTCAGTCAACGGTCGACCGACGGTGCCCGGCCGCCGCGCGTCCGGACGATTGACGGAGACAACCGAACTGCATTCGGAGAGGCCATATCCTTCGTAAACGGGCAGGCCTTTTTCCCACGCCGCGGCGGCAAGTCGTTGCGAAATCGGGGCGCCACCGACCGCAATGAATCTGAAGGAACTTAGAAAGTGCTCGCGCGCCGGAAACTCATTCACCCACGACCGCAGCAGTTCAGGTACCAAAACCGTCACGGTCGGCTTTATCTGTGGGGCAGAAAACGCGGAAGGACCTGCGGCCGCGACGGTGGAGGCGCTACGAGGAAAAAGAATTGCGGCGCCAACCGATAGCGGCAGATAGGTGCCGGCTATTTGCTCAAGCAGAAGTGAGTTTGGCAACACCGACAAATAACGGTCTGCCGCACTCGCGTGCGATGCCTCAACAAGTGCATGCACACTGGCAAGCATTTGACGCCCGTCAAGACATACGCCTTTGGGCTTGCCGCTTGTGCCGGAGGTAAAAATGATCCGTTGTGAATCGACCGCCGGCGTGACGCTGGGAATGCTTGCGGCGTTCAATTGATGGACCTTCAGGCCGAGCCGCTTGGCGCGCTCGATCGAAGGAGGATCGGCGACCGCGTCGGTGAGATGTGTCGTCTGAATGATGTGTGAGAGCTGGTTGTCGGAAAAGAATTCAGGCAGGGGGATGAGTACCTTTCCGGCGAAGCTCAGCGCGAGATCGCAGAAGACCTGATCAGGGTTCTTCGTAAAAAGCAGACCGACGCGATCGGGTAGCTGCGTGGCCCATTGCGCATGTGCGCGCACTCGCTCGAGAAGCTCACGATACGAAACCGTGCCCGCAGCGGATGCGAGCGCCAGCCGGGTGCCTGCTACAGCTGCTGTTCGCGACAGGCACTCAAAAAACTCGTGCATCGCCCAAGCACCGTGCCGCCATGAATGCCGGCAAATAGTCCTTCATTGTGGACCCGGAACGATGATCGACGGCCATAATCCGTGGATCATGCTCAAAGTAGTCTCCCCAACAATCGGGATTGGCTATCCGGCCTCTCTCGGCGAGGCCCAATTCGAGCATCGAGAGTCCGCTTCTCTGCAAAAGGCCTCGCAGCGGCCTCGTGGCGGTAAAGATGGCGCAGTCAGTCTCCATGGCTTGCAAGAGCGCGATAAGCTGGCGCAGGAAAGGCAGCGAATGCCCCCCACCTGTTCCGGCTAGGTGGCAAACTTCCACGATATGATTGCGGCTGACCGCGCCGCCGAGCCGGTCATTCAGAATCTGCTCAATGGGCGCGCTGAGATAACATTCGGAGAAAAACTCCTCATGTCCGAAGCGGATGCCGGCAGCGCACTCGATGTTGCCGCTAGCGCTCAGCTGCGCAACGATGGTTGGCGCCAACGAGAGGAGGCGCGCGGAGTAGCGTTTCCAGTAAGCCTGTCGAATTTTTTTCTCGACGGCAACGCGCAGGCGATCAGATCGCGGCACCACAACAAACATGGCTATTTCCCATCCCGTGCCAGACTGGCGGTGCGAGTAGTGGACTTATTCGCTGACGACTGCCTGACGGGTGCGCGGCAAGATCAAGGCAAATCGCTGTAAACCGGTCGGAATCCCGGGCAGTGAACTGCAATGATCTGAATCGCGCGACCATGCAGTCGTCTGCCCCTGCCGGCGGCATCCGACTGGCTTGCGGATTAACGATTTCGCAAGCGTTGTAGTCAGACTGCGGTCGAAAAATGCAGCGTAAATTGCGCCCCGCCTTCGGGCGCATCCGTAACCGAAACACCGCCCTTCAATGCGCTCATGATCCGGCGAACGATGGAAAGACCCAGCCCCGCTCCCTCATTACTGGATTGCCCGCGCCAAAATCTCTCGAATATTTTATCCCGAAGTTCGGTCGGAACCCCCGGACCACAATCGCAAACTTCGACTGATGGACCTGCCGTCACGCGAATCCGAACGGATTCGCCCGTGGGACTGTGATGAAGCGCGTTTTGGACCAAATTGCTAATCGCAATCGTGACGACGAGCGCATTGCCGCGGATAAAAACGGGAGCGATGGGCTCGTCCACCTCGAGAGTCTTCCCCATCGAAATCGCTATTGGACCCAGGCTTTCCGCGGCCCGACGTGCCGCCTGACAAAGATCTACAGAGTCATCGAGGGGAACATTTAACGTTTCAAGGCGCGCGACAAGCAGCAACTGATGTACAATTCTACTCATTAGTTCGACGTCGTAACGCAGCTTTCCTGCGACGGCGGGATCGGCCATTGTGTCGATGTTCGCGGACAAAACCGCTAGCGGCGTGCGCAGTTGATGGGCGGCATTGGCGTTAAATTCGCGTTGTCGCGTCAGGCCCGTGTCGAGTCGATCGAGCGCATTGTTGAACGAAGTCACGAGCGGCATGATTTCGGCAGGGATTCCTGCCGATGGCAGACGTAACATTGAGCTTCCTGCATCGATTTTCGTTGCCACACTTGCAATTTCTTCGAGAGACGAGAGCGCCCTCTTAACGGTCATGGCGCTCGTCGCGAGCAGGGCGAGTAGGAAGGGAATGCCCAGCCAACCTCCGTCCATGAAGAATTCATTGAACACCGCGGCATTTAGGGACTGCGTCATCGGCAGTGTCTGTTCAACTTGGGTAAAAAACACCCTTTGTCCGACGTCGGTTCGAATGGCTGCACCGAGCATGCGGGTATCTGTCGTGTCGGCGCGGTATTCGTAGAGATTTTGATTTTTCGACTGGAGAAATCTTGGCAGCGGTCCGACTTGACGGCTTGACGTCGCTACAACTCTTCCAGCGTCATCGCGCACCGCATACTGGTAGCTGCTTCCAGGATTGTTGTAGGCTTCGGCGAGCTTCGATGGCAGGTCAAGATCGACGGAG
>Ga0181523_10005701_pt1 | contig 10180 bp, 11 predicted proteins | sample PEATcosm2014_Bin_43_FD_119752 | JGI IMG/M metagenome (GOLD analysis project Ga0181523, IMG submission 119752) | Peatland microbial communities from MTU Mesocosm Facility, Houghton, MI, USA - PEATcosm2014_Bin05_30_metaG | ecosystem: Environmental > Terrestrial > Soil > Wetlands > Peat | place...
GGTCTGGTCCACGCTGCAGGGCGACTACTTCCTCAGCGCCTTCCGCCCGTGGTCGCTGCCCAACACCGGCACAGAGCAGGAGCAGGCTGCGTTCGAGAAGTACGCCCACTTGACCAAGAGCCAGTTCGCGACCTTCGGCGAGACCGAGTCGTGGCTGGGCGCGGACCTCATGATCAAGGGCCTGCAGATGGCCGGGTCCAATCCCACCCGGGCGACCGTGATCAAGGATCTCCGCAGCATCAAGGCCTACAACGGGAACGGTCTCCTGCCGATCACCGTCAACTACTCGACCATCTTCGGTCATGACCCGGCGAACTGCGCGTGGGTCATGAAGGCGACCAAGACCGGATTCGTTCCCGTCTCGTCCCAGCCGTTCTGCGGCCACGACGTCGCGGGGACCACAACCCTGTCGGGGTCGTAATCGAACGTCGCGGCATTGGCCAGCGTCATGGCGGGCAGGTCATCCGGCGTCCCATGGGGAATGCCTGAAGCCTGGCGTCTGACGCTGGCCGTGTGGCGTTGTGATGAAGAGGATCAGAAATGGTCCGGGAGGTGGGAAACGCGTGACAGTGGGAATCGTCACCGGAGCGGCACGGGGAATGGGGCGGGCATGCGCCACACGAATGTCGAGCCTGGTCGACGATGTTCTCCTCGTTGACATCGACGAACCGAGCCTCGTCGGAGCGGCGAGGGAGCTCGGAGAAGAGGGCGGAGGAGCGGGCATCGAACCCTTCCCGCTCGACATGACGGACAGCGACGGCGTGGAGAGGCTTGCCTCTCGAGCATCGGAGTTGGGTGTGTTGCGCGCCGTTGCCCATGCGGCGGGCGTCTCGCCGACAATGGCAGATTGGCGACGGGTCTTCGAGATCGATCTCGTGGCGACCGCAATGCTGACGGAGGTACTCTGGCCGCTCGCAACGCAAGGCACCGCCCTCGTCTGCTTCGCGTCGATGGCGCCGCTGCTCGCTGCGGGCCAAATGGATCCGGCGCACGATGCCGTGCTCGACAACCCCCTCGACGCTGAGTTCCTGGACCGCGTCAGCGCCGAGTTCGGGCCCGAGATCGAAGACCCGGGCATGGCCTACACCTGGGCGAAGAGAGGTGTGCACCGCCTGGTCCGAAGGGAGGCCGTGCGCTTCGGCCGGGTCGGTGCCCGGGTCTGCTCGGTGTCACCCGGCATCATCGATACCCCCATGGGTCGTCAGGAGGCGGCGGCTCGCCCGACCAACAACCAGCTGGTGCAACTGACCCCCCTGGGCCGCGAGGGTCGGCCTGAGGAGGTTGCGGCTGCAGTGGCCTTCCTCTTGTCCGACAACGCCAGCTTCGTCAACGGGATCGATGTCCCCGTTGACGGCGGCGTCATCGCTGCCATGGCCAGCCGCCAGCCGGCCCGCCCGTAGGACCAGCGAGCCGCCATCCCACCGAAGGCGCGACCTCAGGACGGGAGGTCGGATGGAATCCAGCTCGGCTGTCGCTTCTCCATGAACGCCTTCATCCCCTCCCGGGGCTCCGGTGAACTCTCCAACGCCCCGAACATCGTCTGGTAGTCGATCACGCCGTAGCGCTCGTTGAGCATGCGCTTCACGTGGGCACGGGCCTCGGGCGCCGTGCGCAGGATCTGCCCGGCCGCGTCAAGCGCGGCCGCACGCAGTCCTTCGTGTGGGACGACTCGTGAGATCACCCCGAGCCGCTGTGCCTCCGCGGCGTCGAAGACCCGCGCCGACAGCAGCAGATCACGGGCGACTGCGACGCCGACGTGGGCCGGCAATGCCGCGGCATACGTCGCGTCGGGGATCCCGCGCAGGAGCTCCGGCACGCGGAAGGTAGCCCGGTCACTGGCCACCGCGATGTCGGCCATCATGGCGATCAGGAGGCCGCCGGCCTGACAGATGCCATTGACTGCGGCAATCACGGGCGCCCGGCTCTCCCGTATGGCGCCGAACGGGAGGATCTCGAACCCAAGGTCGTCCGGCACCGAATCCCCGGGTTCGGCGCGCCCACCGAGATCACCGCCAGGAGCGAACACGTCGCCGGTGCCGGTGATGATCAGCGCCGCGAGGTCGGGATCCGTGTTCACGAGTCGCACGGCTCGCTTGATGCCGAAATACATGGCGGGAGTGAGTGCATTCCTTGCGGTTGGCCGGTCGATCACGCACCATGCGATCGGACCGTCACGCTCGAGACGAAGCCCCGCCGCGCCAAGCTCATTTTCCATCGATTCTTCTCCCCTCTGACCTGTCTCGTCCGTATCCTGGTCGCGTTGGCACTGGCCTAATTCGCACCCCAGTGCGCATCCGCGAACCGGCGGATCTCACGTGTGATCTCCTCATCTTCGGGCGCCATGCCGAAGAAACCGCCATGACCAGCCTGCGCCTCCGCACTGACCGAGGTCGGAATGGGGATATCGCGGGCGGGTAGGTGCAGCATCGGCGGCGATTCATTCATGGCTTCAAGACAGTCCAGGGACTGAGCACGCGTTCGTCGTCCTGAGCCAGCATGTCGCCTCCCGTTGGACCTACATCCGATGTCGACACGCTAGTCAGTCGGTCCCTGATCACGACGGCTCGATCACGACACGGATGGCCCCAACGGTCTTGTCGGATGCCGCCCGGAACGCTTCTTCGGCGTCCTCGATGGGAAATCGGTGCGTGATCAGAGTCCGGGCGATCTCGGGATCATCGGCCAGCATGGACGCTGCGTCCTCCATCTCCCGACCGCCCTCGTGGGCGCAGTACCCCAGAGAGGGTATGAGCCGGGCCTCACGATGGAACAGCGGCATCCAGTTCAGCTGCACCGGGCCGAAGTGCACGCCGAGGACGACGATCGTCCCCCCGGGCGCCACCAGCTCGCCACAACGGGCGAGGCTCGCGGGGGTGCCCGCCGCTTCGACCACGACGTCGTAGAGGCCCTCGGGATCGACGCTGGCACCAAGGCGCTCGCCGGCCTGCTTCTGGTGGGGATGCCGGGCTTCCAGGGTGACGTCCTCGCCGCCGAGCCGGCAGGCCCCGGCCACCGCGAGCAGCCCGAGCGCCCCCGCCCCCACGACGGCAACCCGCTTGCCGGGACCGGTGCCGGCCAGACGCAGGGCATGCCACGACACCGAGGCGGGCTCCACGAGGGCTGCATCACGGACGTCGAGGCCAGGTGGCAGCGGGACCAGTCGGGCGGCGGGCGCACGGAATCGTTCAGACATGCCCCCATCAGCGGTCATGCCGAGGGCTCTTTGACCATGCGTTGCGCACAGGTTGTACGCGCCCCGCGAGCACTGGTCACACTCCATGCAGCCGTAGATGGCTTCGACGACCACTGCAGTACCGTCCTCGCGGAGTCCGGCGAGCTCGTGACCCAGGATGAATCGGCTCCCAAACCTGATGTAGCTCAGGTCTGAGCCGCAGATACTGGTTGCCCTCATCTCGAGGAGCTCGCCGGCGCCGGGTGGTTCGTCGACATCGACGACCGCCACGCCTCCTTCGACGCTGCGTACTGCTTTCACGTGTGCCCCCTCCTTGTACGAGTGCGTTGTCCGACAGCAAGCGGCGAGACCGGGTAGGGGATTTTAGTCCGGGCCCGGCAGTGTCACGACCCCTCCTTTCACCAAACCGAGGCGAGTAGTTTCAAGTGTCGATGACCACCCCTCTCGAGTTCTGGCTCTACCTGCCGCAGATGCGGATGACGATGGACCAAATGGCGCAACGCGCCATCGCTGCCGAGGCAGCGTGCTTCGCCGGCATCGCGGGAATGGATCACCTGGCGCCACCCGGGGCCGAGAGTGCCCCGATGTTCGAGGCGATGATCACGAGTGCTTGGCTCGCAGCCCGAACCGACCGTTTGCGCGTCGGCTCCCTCGTTCTCTGCGACTCGTTCCGGCATCCGGCAGTGCTCGCGCGAGAGGCGGTCACGCTCGACCGCGCGTCCGATGGAAGATTCGAGCTGGGACTCGGCTGGGGCTCGGTGGTGGGCGAGTTGGAGGCCTTCGCCATCGGGTCGCCCGAGCCGGGGGCTCGGTTGGGCCGGTTGAAAGAATCCCTCGAGATCATGAAGGCGCTGTGGCGTGGCGACACTTTCGATTACGAAGGGGAGCACTTCCGCCTGCATGGAGTGCAGCAACAGCCGGGGCCGCTCAGCCAGATCCCGATCGTGATCGGCGGCGCGGGCAGGAGAACCATGGAGCTGGTCGCTGCCCATGCGGACTGGTGGAACGTGCACATCGGCATCATTGACAAACTCGACGAGATGCGCCCACTCTCGGGAAATGCCCGGTGCTCGGTCCAGGTACAGGTCGCATTCGTGCCGTCCGAGAACCTTCGTAACGATGTCGCACAGTCCGCACGTCGACGCTTCGGAGGTACGCCTGTCGTCGGTACGGCGCCCGAACTGGTCGACTATTTCGGATCACTGGTGGAGCGCGGCGTGGCACGGGTGTACGTGTGGTTCTGTGATTTTGCGCCTCCCGAAACTCTCTTGGCATTCGGCGAGGACGTGATCTCCGATTTCGGCGGGGTTACCGCACGGCGCGCCGAAGGATCAATCCGATAGCCAGGTGCAGATGGCCTCGTAGCGGTCCGTCTGCGCAGTTTCCATCCATCACTCAGGGCGCCGACCCCGATGCTGGCTCAGGCTCCACTCACGGCGCTGACCGGCCCGCTGCGAAGTCCGGCGGAGTTATTGACCAGACCCGGGAGCGGGGTGAGGCCTCCAGCAGGTCAGAAGCAGTAATGCTGCCCCCACCGCGCCAACTCCGAGCGAGATCGCGAACCCGGGCCAACCCCACAGCCTGGTCAAAGTGTGGACATGCCCGTCGATGCTCCACTGACCAGGTCCAAGGGTGCCGATCGTGACGCCCAGCATCGTCAGCACCATGACGTACTCCCATCCTTCCCCGGGACGGAAGATGAAAAACCCGTTCTTGCGATGATTGGTGATCCAGGCGACCAGCATCACACCGACGACCCCCGCTCCTGCGAGCGGTGTCGCCAATCCGACCACGAGCAGCACACCGGCGCCGATTTCGGTGAGACTGGCCACCCAGGCGTGCACAATGCCCGGCCTCATGCCGAGCCCCTCGAACCAACGGGCGGTTCCGGCGATCTTCCCCCCTCCGAAGATGTGGTTGATGCCGTGCGCGAGGAAAACCGCGCCCAGGACAATGCGGGTCAGGAGCAGTGCCATGTCCACCGACGAGGGTGAAAGGCTGGCGAAAAGCTGGTGCACGTGGCCTCCGGGTGCTTAGTTCGAACTCAGGACGTTACCTGCGTGTGCATCGGTCAGCTTGGCTCACTGGTCGGTCTCTGCGGGAGGAGGTGGCCGCCCTGCTATACCGACTGAATCGGCGGCCGGTCGACCGGATGCAGCCCTTTGCGATCTGGCTCGGGAAGCGCAGCCATCCCCCGTCGTCTCAAGCGGTCGAACCGCGTTCATGGTAACAAGGGCCTCTCCGGATATACAAGTAAGCCTTCACATACTTCCATTCGCCCATGCAGTGCCCCATCGCGGAGGGCAGCGTCCGGTTCCCCGATTGGCAGGTCGACTACGAGAGCGCGGTGCAGGCGCGTACCTCCACCGTCCGGGGCTGGGAAAAGCTCCCCGTCTTCACATCGTGACGGGATCTCGATTAGCGGGTTGAGGGAAAGCCGAGGTCGATCGCGCTCTCAGGCGGTTCCGGCCAACGCGAGGTGACCACTTTCGGTCGCGTGTAGAACCGGACGCCCTCCGGCCCGTAGATCGGCGAGTCGCCGAACAGCGATGCCTTCCAGCCGCCGAAGGAGTAGAAGGCCACCGGCACCGGGATCGGGACATTGATGCCGACCATGCCGACGGTGATCTCACGTTCAAACCGCCGGGCGGTCCCGCCGTCACGGGTGAAGAGCGCGACACCGTTGCCGTACGGGTTGGCGTTCACGAGCGCCACGGCATCGTCGAAGGTGGGCATCCGCACGATGCCCAAGACGGGGCCGAAGATCTCGTCGTCGTAGAGCCGCATACCCGGCTTGACCTCGTCGATCAGGGAGCAGCCGGTGAAGAAGCCCTTGCTCCAACTCTGCGAGGACCCGTCGACGACGACACGCGCGCCCTCTTCCGCGGCGTCGTGGACGTAGGCCGTGACCCGATCGCGGTGCTCGGCCGTCACGAGTGGCCCCATCATCGAGGCGGGGTCGCTCCCGGGGCCGACGACGACATCCCCGATCCTGGATGAGATCGCCTCCACCAGCTCATCGGCAACCGCCCCGACCGCGACGACGACCGAGATCGCCATGCATCGTTCCCCCGCCGATCCGTAGGCCGCCGACACCGCGGCGTCGGCGGCGGCGTCAACGTCGGCATCGGGCATGACGACCATGTGGTTCTTGGCGCCCCCCAGAGCCTGCACCCGCTTGCCGTTGCGGGTGCCGGTCTCGTAGACATGACGCGCCACCGGCGTGCTGCCGACGAATGACACCGCGTCGACACCGGGGTGGCCCAGCAGCGCGTCGACTGCCTCCACGTCGCCCTGCAGCACGTTGAAGACCCCGTCCGGAAACCCGGCCTCCTGCACCAACTCGGCCAGCAGCATGGAGGGGGAGGGATCCTTCTCTGAGGGCTTCAATATGAACGCATTGCCGCAGGCAAGGGCGTTCGCCATCATCCACAAGGGCACCATGACGGGGAAGTTGAACGGCGTGATGCCGGCAACCACCCCGACCGGATGAAGAGCGGTGTGGACGTCGACCCCCGTCGACACCTCCGAGCTGTGGGAGCCCTTGAGCATCTGGGGAACGCCGCAGGCGAACTCGACGCACTCGAGCCCGCGCGCCACTTCGCCGGCCGCATCCGTCACGACCTTCCCGTGCTCCTGGCTGACGAGCGCCGCCAACTCGTCGCGGTGGGTTACGATGAGCTCTCGCAGGCGGAACAGCATGTCGGTGCGCTGGCCCAGCGACGACAGATGCCATTGGCTGGCAGCATCGACCGCGCACCGCACGACGTCGTCGGTCTCGGCGGCCGATGCCAGAGCAACCGTCTTGGTCTGCACACCGAGGGCGGGGTCGAAGACCGGCGCGACACGTCCCGATGTTCCCTGGATTCGACGACCGCCGACCCAGTGCTCTATGGAATCCACGTCGCTGCGTCTGACCATCCCTACTCCTTTGTCGCCGAGAGTGCCCAGTCGGAACCAGCATGGTCACACCGCAGGGCGACTGGGGCCAGAGGGCGATCGCCGGCCCGTACCGATCCGCCCCGCGGTAGCGCAGGGTCGACGTAAGCGAACACTTGCTTATCCTAGGCAGGGCCCCGCTATCCTGACGGCGTGAGCCCACCCACTGTGAGCGGTCGACGTGTCGCCAGGGGGATCGGTGGCTAGGTCGGCAGCCGGGAGCGGGTCAACCGGTACCAAACCGCAGCGTCGCCTCAAGGCGGACGCCCGCAGGAGCTCGATCCTCGAAGCCGCCCGGATCGCTTTCAGCAAGACCGGCGATGTGAACGGAACGACCGTGAAGGTCATCGCTGAACACGGCGGGATCAGCGAAGGTGTCATCTATCGACATTTTGAGAGCAAGGATCAGCTGTTCTACGAGGCGGTGGTGGATCCACTCCGGAAGGCCGTGGACAACATTGTCGCGGCCAGCGACCTCGTGGACGGGAACATCCCTCTCACTCCAGAACAGCAATTGGAAGAGCTCAACGGGCTCTACGTTCAGCTGATCGCCACGCTGCAGGAGACCCTGCCACTTCTAGGTCTTGTGCTGTTCGGCGATCCGAAGGTGGCCAAGCGCTTCTTCGACGAGCACTTTGTGGTCGCCATGGACCGATTGGCGGATGCCTGGCACCAGCTCGTGGACCGCTACGGATTCCAATTCGAATCACCCGATATCTCGGCTCGGGCGGTGATGGGGATCGCTCTGATGCTGGCCATCGAAGGCCACCACGACAAGGGCTTCGACGGCGATCGTGCGATAGCCCTGGCGAGCAAAGGCACGATGAACGGGTTCTTCCCCTTGTCTGTTGCGAATCGTCAACTCCACTGACTCACGCTCGAACCATGGCACTCGAAAAAGTCAACGCGCTCTGAGGACCAGATCAGCAGCCGACGTGACACCCACGCCATCGGACGCAGGCTCCATCGAGCGCTTCCTCTGCCCCTTCACCGCCCGGGCCTGGTGGGCTGGCGAGCTCGTCGCCGAGTCCGCTTCGACGGTCCGCGTGGAAATGGCCGGTCAGCCCCCCTTCCTCCTCTTCCCCATGCAGGACGTGCGGCTCGGTGCGTTCCATCGCGATGAGACCGCCGACCCACTGTTCCCGGTCCAAGGGGGCGAAGTGTGGAGCACAGAGCCGCCCACTCGCCTTCCCTCTGGAGCGAGCACGGAGTGGCAGAGTCCCGCTGTCGTTGGCGTCGGCGGCCAGGGCCTGCTCCACACATTCACAGAAGGTCCGGCACCGCACGGGTGGCTGGCGGGCCTGGCCACATTCGATCACCGAAGGGTCGTCGTCGAGCTCGTGGACCCCATGGGGGAGGATGATGATCCGCGCGGTGTCACCGTCAAGCGGTTCCCCACGTGGGGGGACGCCTCGCAGCTGATCGACATGCTCGATGTCACGCCCGACGGCGAGCGCCGCTACACCGGCACTGCCCGGGCCAGCCACGTCCGTCCCGTCGTGGAGGGCAGCCAGATGCTCGGGCAGACCATCGTGGCAGCTGGTCGTCACGCTCCGGGGCGCCGTGCCGTCTCCGCCCACATGGTCTTCATGCGGCCGGCCGATGCGGCACAGCCGTTGAGCTTCGAGCTCGAGGAGGTGAGCCGTGGGAGATCGTTTGCGACTGTTGCGGTCGATGTACGCCAAATGGACCGGCGATGCGCCACCGCGTCCTTGTTGCTGGACGTGACTACACCGGATCTCATTCGCCACTCCATCGCCCGACCCGATGTTCCCGGTCCCTATGCATGCGAGTCCTACGACATGTCGGTGACTGGAAGGGATATCCGGGTGATCGACGGTGCGTACACAGACGACCCCGATGCACCGGTCGGACCCCCGATCATCGATGCGTGGGTGCGGTTCCGTGACGTCCCGGATGATCCGTATCTTCATGCGGGCTTGCTGGCCCAGTTCACCGGACACATGTCCATCGCTGCTGCGATGCGCCCACATCGCGGGGTGGGTCAGCACCAGGCTCACCGCACGATCTCGACCGCGATCAACGCCATCAGCTTGTCCTTTCACGCCGATGTCCACGCCGAGCGGTGGATGTTGTTTCATCACGAGTCGACCTTCGCCGGCGACGGCATGACTCACTCGGAGTGTCGTGTGCACGACGAGGAGGGCCGCCTCCTGGCCTCCTTCTCCGTCGACGCCATGGTTCGGGCCTTCGAACAACAAGCGGCACCACATGACGATCGGAGAAGACTGTGAGCTTGACCACGGGACGGGGACCATTGAGCGCCAACCCGGCCGGGCGCTTCAACAAGGCCGTGCCCTCGGGACTGGTCTATGTGGAACCCTTCCCACGTCGGGTCCGCGGCGTCAGCGCCGGGACGGTCGTGCTGGACAGTGAGCGCGTCCTGCTGGTGCACCGGCCGGCACAGCCCCCGACCTACGCCTTCCCGTCCGGTGATGCGATCCAGGTCCGGAGTGAAGCCGAGCCTGAGGCTGACGGCTACGTCCGGGTCGAGTGGGACGCGGTGGACTCCTGGTACGAGGAGGAAGAGCAGGTCTTCATGCATCCTAGGAATCCGTACCATCGTGTCGACTGCATCCCGACGGCTCGCCGGCTGCGAGTCGAACTGGCCGGCGTCGTGCTCGTGGACACGATGACGACCATCGGCGTCTACGAGACCTCCCTGGCGCCCCGTCTGTACGTCAACCGCGCGCAGCTCCTCGCGGACGTACTCAGACCCAGCGCCACCACGACGTACTGCCCCTACAAGGGCACGGCCTCGTACTGGTCGGCCTTCGTCGATGAGGAGGTAGTGCCCGACGTCGCCTGGTCCTACGAGACTCCGTACTCGGAATGCCGGGCCATACACAGCCACCTGAGCTTCGATCAGACACAACCCGGTGTGGAGGCGGCATTGCCTCATTGGCCCGGCCAGAGCGGGTCCGTCATCAGATGACGGTTACCCTGACCGCGGCGCACGCGAGGCAACGGGACGGGAGAAGGTTCCCGGGTACGGGTAGCTTCTTCTTCGACATAGGGGAATAGGGA
>Ga0181523_10005703_pt1 | contig 10173 bp, 11 predicted proteins | sample PEATcosm2014_Bin_43_FD_119752 | JGI IMG/M metagenome (GOLD analysis project Ga0181523, IMG submission 119752) | Peatland microbial communities from MTU Mesocosm Facility, Houghton, MI, USA - PEATcosm2014_Bin05_30_metaG | ecosystem: Environmental > Terrestrial > Soil > Wetlands > Peat | place...
CTTGGTATCGAAACCAAACTTATCCTTCGTCACCGTGGCAATCAACTTGGTGCAGGATTTGTAATCCGGCTCGTAATACATATTCTTGCCGGGAAACCTCTTGAAGTACTCCGCATCCGCCGGCGTCAGGAACGCGCTTTGGTGATGATCGAACCACCAGGTGATTTTCGGCGAATTGGAGTACTTGAAATCGACGATGACGTTCTCGTCTCCGTCAAACAACCCGTCTTCCCACGGGTGCTTCGCCTTGTGGGTCATTCCGCTGAGATCGAATTCCGCCTTGGCATCGAAGCACTCCCGGTAGAACCGGTAAAAGAGCGCCGCCGAGGCGGTTCCGTCAAAACAGCGATCGTGAAAACAGAGTCGAACCTTGGTCATAGCGCAGCGTTTGCCTAACTTTCTGACAGATTGTTCTGGGACCACAAGCAAAGCTTTTTAAGATGGACGTGTCTACGCGGAATGTCAAGTCGAATCCGCTGGCTCTTCCCTTGCCTCTCCCCCGCTGTTCCCGCTGCCCTTTTCCGTTTGTAACCTCAGGCCCAATCATGAATCACAATAGCATACGGGCAAGAGCCCAGCGGCACAGGGAGGCACTGATCCATGCGTAAATTCGGCGATCTATCCGGGGCAGATATCACACCGAAGTCCGTGTATCTCAATCGGCGTCAGATCCTTCGCGCCATGGGCATTGCCGGAGCCGCCATTGTCGGCGGCAAGGTGGTCTCCCACTTCGCCTATCCACTGGCCACCGTGAATGCCGGCACCAAGCTGAATGTCACCGTAAAGAGCCCTTTCAGCACCACGGAAAAAGCCAATACTTTCGGGGACGTAACGCATTACAACAATTTCTACGAATTCGGTACCGACAAGAGCGATCCCTCTAGGAATGCGGGGAATTTCCGCACTTCGCCTTGGACCGTCTCTGTCGAAGGCGAGGTGAAAAAGTCCGCCAAGTACAGCATGGACGACATCCTGAAACTCGCGCCCCTCGAAGAGCGCATCTATCGCCACCGCTGCGTGGAAGGTTGGTCCATCGTGGTACCCTGGATCGGCTACTCCTTGAACACCATCCTGAAGCTCTCAGAGCCCACGGAAAAAGCGAGGTTCGTGGCGTTCCAATCTTACTACGACCGTGGCCAGATGCCCTGGGGCGACCACTCCGGCATCGAACTGCCTTATGTCGAAGGGCTGCGGCTCGACGAAGCCATGCACCCGCTCACGCTGCTCTGCATTGGCATGTACGGCGAATCGCTTCCCAATCAGGACGGCGCGCCCGTGCGCCTGGTGATCCCCTGGAAATATGGCTTCAAGAGCATCAAGTCCATAGTGAAAATCCGGCTGGTCAAGGACATGCCGCCGACAACCTGGAATCGCTACGCACCTAGCGAGTACGGCTTCTACTCCAACGTAAATCCCAGTGTCGATCACCCGCGATGGAGTCAGGCCAGCGAACGCCGCCTGGGGGAATTCCTGAAGCGCAAAACCCTGATGTTCAATGGCTACTCCGACCAAGTCGCAGTTCTTTACAGCGGCATGGACCTGAAGAAAAACTACTGACGTGCGCGAATTCCTCCGACAGATCCCGACCCGCAAGTGGTCCAAAGTCGCGGTCTTTGTATTGGCCCTTTTCCCGCTCGCGTATCTGGGGTGGCGCGCCTATCACGGCGAACTCACTGCCAACCCGGTCGAGTTCATCCAGCATTTCACAGGCGACTGGACGTTGCGCTTTCTCCTGATCACGCTCGCCGTCACGCCCCTACGCAAGCTGCTGAACATGCCAGACCTAATCCGCTTCCGCCGCATGCTCGGCCTTTTCGCCTTCTTCTACGTGTGCCTGCATTTCCTAACTTACATCGGGCCGGACCAAGCATTTGACCTGGGCGGCATGTGGAAAGATGTCGCCAAGCGCCGCTATATCACAGTGGGTTTCCTTGGCTTCGCTCTGTTAATTCCGCTGGCACTTACCTCAACCAAGGGCTGGATTCGCCGGCTCGGTGGCAAGCGCTGGCAAGCTTTGCACCGTCTGATTTACGTCATTGCACTTTGTGGCGTCATCCATTACTACTGGCTGGTCAAATCCGACCACCGACTCCCGCTCCTGTACGGAGCTATCCTGACCATCCTGCTGCTGTACCGCCTTGCCGCGCCTCTCTGGAAGGCAGGTCCTGTTGCCTCTGTTTCCCACATTCGCTAAAGCCCCGTCGAAGGCAGGCGCAACTACGCATTCAACGCAGGGGCCATCGGGTCATTCTGCTGGATCTTCCCGCTGTTTTCTCTGGATTGGTACTCAGCCTCGACGGCCCCGCATCGCATCCTGGGCCATGATCCACGACGCGCCACACATGCCGAGGGCGATGAAGGCGCTCGACCATTCGTTGGGATTGTGAGAGCGTGGGGCACTCATGACCCGGGGCAAATGTACTATCAAAAACCAGAGCATAAACATAAGGCCAAGCAGAGTGGCTGCTAGGCGTCCCAGCAAGCTGGTGGCGATGCTCAGACCCGCAGCAACAAAGGCAGCTCCTGTGAAATAAGCCCAGAACAATCCTGCGGGGATCCAAGCCGGAATCAGAGTGGCGATGAAGGGAGCAACCAGAAAATGGCTGATGCCGAAAACGGCGCAGGAAATGGCAAACAGGTAGCGACCGGACTCGAGAAAAAGTTCGAATGGGCCCTTTTGATGGTGAACGCCCGCACGATCTTGCGGTAGGCTTCGGGCCAGTGTCAAAGCTGCGGCACACAACGACAGAAGTTCGAAAACGGTCGTGCGGATGCTGAGATCGACGGCTGCGCGACAGCCGAAGGCACACGCAGAATCAGCAGGCACAAGAATAGGAAAATTCCCAAAAAGACTGCCGCCAGCCGAACGTTGAAGTTTGTCGCGATGCACAAACCCGCGGCCATCAAAGCAATGCCCGTGAGAAAAGCCAATGCCGGATTTGGGGGAAGCCAGGGGAGAGCAGGAATCACCACTTCTCGAGAGTGCGCGCAGACGATGTTTTCAACACCCAGCGCAATCACAGCCACAGCAAATAAACACCTACCAAGCGCTATGAGTCTCTCCATGCCAAAACTCCTTGATCGAACACGAATCAGCTGAATAGTTCAGCGATTCTCGAAACAAGACTCTCCAGGTCACGGTGTACAGAGAATTTCATTCTGCGGCACCGACTTTGGAGGCAAAAGTATAAACTCGTTGATGATGCCATGCACTTGCTACGCTGGACGGAATTGCAGGAGAATGAGCGCCAGTAGACTATGCGAGTCCAAACGGAGCATCTCTCATGAGCGAGCGCAGCATCCGCGAAGTCCTGAACCTCTACAATCCGGCCGACCGGCTGGAAAAGGCGTACACCATTCCCGCGCCGTGGTATTTCGACACGCGCCTTGCGCAACTGGAGCGCGACAGTGTATTCGCTGGCAACTGGCAGGTGGTTGGTCGACTCGATCAGGTGAAGGAGCGAGGACAATTTTTCACTATCGACGTGAACGAGGAGTTGCTGCTGATCGTGCACGGTGACGACGGCAAGCTGCGCTGCTTTTACAACGTGTGCCGGCATCACGCCGCGGCCGTCGAACCGCAGGCGGCCGGTTGCGCCAGGCAGTTTCGCTGTCCTTATCACGGCTGGACCTACGGCAACGACGGCTCGCTGAAGGGCATGGTGGAATTTGAGGGCGTGTGCAGCTTCGAACGCAAGGACAACGGGCTGGTACCAGTGCGCATGGGCACCTGGGGAAATTTCATATTCGTGAACCTGGACGGCAAGGCCGCCCCGCTGGCGGAATTTCTGGGGAAAGCGTCTTCCGTGGTGACACCGTTAAAGCTCAAAGAAACCTTGCACTATTTCGACCGGCGGATTTACACGTTAAAGTGCAACTGGAAAGTGTATGTGGACAACTATCTGGACGGCGGCTACCACGTCCCACATGCGCACAAGGGATTGAGCAGCGTGGTGGAGTACACCAAATACACGATCGAGAATTTCGAGCGCTCCTGCCTGCAGTCCAGCCCGCTCGATGCGTCGGGAGCCATTGAAACCGCCATCGGCGCCACGCGCCAGGGCCATGCGTTCTATTTGTGGGTCTATCCGAACTTCATGATCAACGCGTATTCCGGCGTCATGGACACCAACTTGGTCCTGCCGCTCGGCGTAGACAAGTGTGCCGTGATATTCGATTATTACTTCGCGGACATCAGTGCCGCCGCGGCCCAGCACCATCGAGAGAGCATTGCAGTCAGCGAAAAGGTGCAGGACGAGGACATGGCCATTTGCGATTCCGTGCAGCGTGGACTGCGTTCGCGCGCATACGTTGCCGGGCGGCTATCCGTGCGGCGCGAGGCCGGCGAACACCTTTTCCACCGCCTACTCCATAAAGATCTAACCAGCGCGCTCGGCCGACAGCTCTCGGCCGATTAATCGCGCGTCCGTGCGCCATGGAGCGCGGGGGTTTGCTCCTGTTTTTGCAGGTTTACGACAAACCAGGAGGAGATTTCCTATGAATCTCTCCTCAGCGAGCCGCAATGCTATGGGTCCGAAACGGGTCAAGAACGGTCGAGTTCTGTAGGATGGCCTTCGGAGCTTTCGATTTGTACCGTCTGGACGCCGAAGATGGAGCAGTCGTGGCTCGGGTCTCGGTAGGGGAGCCGAATTCAGGCTTGCTCACGAGTCTCCGGAACACTTCGACTTCGGCCCCGAACCCTGGGCGGCAGCTCTGTGCGTATGATCGTGATCGTGGAAGATCCGGCTGCCGGTTTCGAACGGGCCGTCGGTGCCGGAGCCGGTGTGGTTTGGCCGGTCAGCAACCAGCAGGGTTGGCGCATAGATAGAATCGACGAACCGTTCGGCCTCCATTGGGAAATCGGCAAGCACTTGCCTGAAGGTTATTGAACCCTCGACGAGAACTTGCAAGCCGTATTTTCACTCAAAAATGATGGTCTTGTTGCCGTAGAGCAGAATTCTGTTTTCGATATGCCAGCGCACAGCTCGCGCCAACACTACTTTCTCCAGGTCTCTTCCCTTTTCCACAAGATCTTCCAGTGAATCGCGGTGTGAGACGCGCACCACTCCCTGTTCGATGATCGGTCCGTCGTCGAGCTCTTCTGTCACGTAATGCGCGGTCGCACCGGTGAGCTTCACGCCTCGCTCGTACGCCTGGTGATAGGGCTTTGCGCCAACAAACGCCGGCAAGAACGAATGGTGAATATTGATGATGGGCTGCGGGTATCGCATGATGAAATCCGTCGAAAGAACTTGCATGTAACGCGCCAGCACGACCAGGTCGATGTTGTTGTCTTGCAAAAGTTGCATTTGCTGCCCCTCGACCTGCGGCTTGTTTTCCTTGTTCACAGGAATGTGGTGGAACGGCACGCCGTAAAAGTCGGCATGGCGCTTGGTGTCCGTGTGATTGCCTACGATCAGCGCAATATCGCACGCCAGTTCCCCGCTGCGCTGGCGATAGAGCAAGTCCACGAGGCAGTGGTCGTACTTGGAAACAAAAATCGCCACGCGCGGCCGGTAATTGCCCAGACGGATGCCCCAGTTCATCCCGAACTTGTGCGCAACGGGCCCGAACGCGCCGTCGAAGTCTTTTAGATCCATGCTGAACCCCTCGAGGTCCCACTCGACGCGCGCCAGGTAATAGCGTTCCACCCCGGCCTGGTGCTGTTCGAAATGGAGAATGTTGCCGTCGTAGCGGTAGATGAATTCGGCGATGGTGGCGTCCAGACCTTTGCGGTCCGGACATTGAACGAGAAGAATCGCGGTGTTCTTCAAGGGCAGCTCCCCTTTGGTTCTTAGATTGTAACCGAATGGCGTGGCAACAAGCTCTCAGGACGATTGGGGCCAGATATCTTGCAGCAAGTGAAGCACAAATGAAACATGGGACTTGTTTTTCTCGTATTCTATCTTGAAGATCGTTGTTGTTGGGCACTGCCCACCGGAGGCTTATGGCATCTGAGTCAGCCCGCCCCAGGCTCCCGATTTTGACAAGCATCAGATTCTTTGCCGCACTGCACGTGGTCTTGTTCCACCTGCGGGCCACGAAAATCACCTTCCAGAGCGGCTTGATGGGTTCGATCGCCGAATTGGGCTACACCGGCGTGAGCCTTTTCTTTGTGCTTTCCGGGTTCATTCTTGTTTACACCTACCAGGGGCGCGACGTGCCGCCCGAGCAGTTCTTTCGCGCCCGTTTTGCCCGCATCTATCCTGCCTACGCCTTTTCGCTGCTACTGACCGCGCCGTTCTTTGTGCTTGGCATGTACGTCTTTAAGGTGCCTTTTCTGATCTGGTCCGCTGCTCATCCTGTTGTCTCCGCTCTCAGTGTGCTAGCGCTTCTGCAAGCGTGGAATCCACTGGGAGCGCTGGCGTGGAATGCGGTGGCCTGGAGCCTTTCCGTGGAGGCCTTCTTCTACACCGTTTTCCCTCTTGTTCTGGGCTGGTTCGCCCGCCGCGGCAAATCTCAAATCTTCCTTCTTCTGCTGCTGTTCTGGATTACCAGCCTAACCGTCTCCGGGGGCTACATGCTCCTGAGGCCCGACGGGCTAGCGTCAGTGGATTCGAACGTCCTTAACAGCCCGTGGCTCAACGTGGTGAAGTTCAATCCGCTGGCGCGGCTGCCGGAGTTCCTTCTGGGAATGTGTGGCGGCATGCTGTTCCTGCGGAACTCGGTTAGCCGGAAGTGGGCAACTCCTTTAGTGCTCGGAGCGTTGGCCGCTATCTTGGCAGTGGCCTTTTTTTCGCCTGCGATTCCCTATCCGATTCTCCACACAGGATTGTTAAGCGGTGTCTTCGGAGCGCTAATTTATGGTTTTGCGCTGGGGCCAAGTTGGGCAAACTTCCTGAACACGCGTCTCCTGGTGCTCTTCGGGGACGCGAGCTACAGCCTTTACCTACTGCACCAGACCGTGCTGCCTCCGTTTTTCTTTCGCGAGAATGGCCGCTTGGTACATACTACGGTGCCGTGGATCATTTTGGCCGTGGCGGTGGCCATCACCGTGGCCATTGGTGTTTTCAAGTTCATCGAGCAGCCCCTCAGGCGCAAGCTGAACCCTCGCCGAAATAAAGCAGAAATTCTGCAGTTCCAGCCAACATAAAAAGGGTGGGCCGAATCAAACCTTTCCTGGTCGGACGATTGCGCAGCAGTAGGAAATGCAAGCTCTCATCAAAAAAGGCCGGCGGAATGTCCACCGGCCTTTTCTCCTAATAAAAAGAATTACTGTTCGAAAAAGTGGATCACCTTCTTGGTGCCCTTCTCGGTGTAATAAACGGTGACCTTGCCGGTCTTGTCCGTGGCCTTGCCGATACTCTTCGCGGCGTCTTCCGTGTCATGGCCCGCGACATCGAAAGTGTGCTCGGTGCCGTCAGCGGCCTTCACGGTTACGGTCTTCCCATCATGGCCGACCTTGGTGACCGTGCCGTCGATATACTTCAAGCCGTCTTTGCCCACTTGGTCGATTTCGGTCGCGCTCTTCTCTGTGCCCTTGACACTGTAATGCACAACGACTTCAGAGCCTGTCGACAGACCTCTGAAGGAATCCTTGGCGCCGGCAGCGGTCTTGTCTGCTCCATATACCGTGGTCTTGTCCACGAAATGCACAGTCTGTTCCGTGCCGTCCTTGGTCTTCACGACAATGGTTTTTGATCCCGCGTCCAGTTTGGTGATGGTGCCATGAACGGCGGACACGACGTCGTCTGCAGCGCGGACAGTGAATACGAGAAGTGTTGCGATGGCGAGAAAACGAAGCACATTCTTCATGCGGAAAAACCTCCTAAATTCAAGGAACGTTGTTACCGATAACGCAAAGGTTAGCCTAACGAGGTTCCATTTCCTAGCGAAAACCGTCAGGCCACTGCAGATGTGAGCCACTCTTGCTATCGCAACTCCGAGTAATACCCTTCCGGGGCCACAACTCTGACGCCCTTGCGGGAGCACTCCACGCGGAGCTTGTGAAATTTGCCGTTGGGGACAGGCGCGTCATACGCGAGCTGGTAACGCATGCGAATATCTTTCTGCGATTGGTCGATCGCTTTCTCGATTTCACCGTGAAGATAAAATTGCCCCCCGGAAACATCCGCCAACTGTTCCAGCGTGTCTCTTGGTCTGCCGCGGTCTTTCGAAAAGATCGCGGCTTCTGGATCGATCATTACGGTGTAGACCATCGTGTCGGAGCGGGTCAGGTTCGCGCTAAAGTGCTGCAGAAATGGTGTGTAGTCGATGCACTTGGCCACTGCCGCCCGCCTCGTGCAGTCGCTACCGCATCTGCCTCCCAGATAGGTGCTCGAGCCATCCGAAAACATGGCGTCCTTGCATCCGTAGGGATAGTCCACCCAGTTCGGCGCCCCTCGCGAAATCCAGACAATCGCTTTCGGACCGGGAATCTTCATAAAAGCATCGCCGAGGTGACCCAAGGCCATAAACGTGGCCGCTGCAATGAAGCCCTGGTCCTGGTAATCCTTGATCCTGAGCGCATTGATCTTTTGGATGGCCTGATCGAGCAGGGCACGGGTTTGCCGAGTCCACGGAGGGTCGTCTGGCTTTTGGTTTCCCGCGGTTGGGCCGCCGCGGGCTGCGGCACGGACAGAGCGTGGACAGGATATAAGTCCGCGTGATTGGTCAGAATATACAATCCGATAGAGTCGCTCTGCTCTAGTGGCTCCAGCGCATGCGAGAGAAGCGTCACGGAGTTCTCCCGCTGCCCGGCGAAGGTATTCAGCAGGTCAAACAAAACTAAAGTGGTTGGTGGGTTCTTGCCAGTGCCCGGAGTGGGGAGTGCCTTGAAGAACAGAATGGGTTGAGGCTTGTCATCGTCGAAGATCTGGAAATCCGCGCTATCCAGGTCGGTAACGGGCTGACCTTGTTCGTCGAGCACTGTGACGTTCCAAACCAGGCTGTGCGCTGATGCACTGGTGTTACTCGCGATAGGAGCCGTAGCAGGCGTCTGAGCCTGGGCGACAATTGCGCACGCGGCCAAAGTAGTAGCATAAGCGAGAATGGTTAAAGGTCCTGTTTTCGGGGCGGGAGTGGGCATGACGGATCTCCTCCCCCTCATGCTACACCTGCCAGGTGTCGTGGAAATTGTTTTTGAGTGTGTGCCAACTATATCGATTCGGGTTTCACGGAAGCGGTGTAGACGGAGAACGGAACACTATCGCCACCACCATATGGGACTGGATCGCCTTCCCTTCGTAGGTCGCCGGGCTGAAATTCCACTTCTTCAATGCACCGGTTGCCGAAGCTGTCAGCGGTGGAACGTCCCGCAGGGTTGCGACCTTGGCGACGTTGCCGTTGCCGTCCAGCGTGACGTCCAGGATCACCGCTCCCTGTGCTTTTACCTCTGCAGGGTACGGCGCAAACGTGGCCGTGTTCAATTGCGCCGGATTAAGTGCAGGATCCTTCTTCGAGACGGGTTGAATTTGCGATGGCGGCGGCAGCGGAATGCTGTCCGCTCCGAGAAAACCGGGATCGTACACGACGTTGATCGTCAGCGTCGATTCCACGGGTTTTCCGTTCAGCGTCGCGGGGGTGTACGCCCAGGAGCGCGCCGCCGCGATAGCGGCCCCGGATACCGAGGAAATATCTCGCAGAATCCCCACGCCCGTTACCTGGCCGGTTTTGTCCAGGTCGACCGAAAGCGTCACCACGCCGGCGTCGAGGCTGCTCGTGGGATAAGGAATGTCCCCAGCTTTGCTTACGTTCGCCGGAACGAAGTGCGCCGGCTCTTTCGCTTCACATTTGGTCATCCATGTCGAGCAGAGCATCGTCCCCAGCAACAAGGCAGTGCCTGCATCCAAGGTTCGCTTCATCACGGAATTTGTCCTCTCAGCAGTACACTGCAATTTCTTATTTCGCAGCACTCGAGCGAGCGTCACAATTGCGCATACATTGGAAACCAGGGTGCGGAAGTTTCGCAATCAAGTCTTCGACGAGTTCGTTTGTGGCATTGCTGCTTTCCTTTAGGCTTAGTATACAAGCAAATCCCAACGGTTCCACCGCGGGGCTTGAGCCAACTTGCCAATTGACGCCACAACCAGAGATCGAGTTGTGGGCGCTGCCAGCGGTTCCGCAACTAAGATTGTTAACCGACCAAACCATCTGATTCCATTCAAGTTTTAGCCTATGCTGTGTTAGGAGCAAATTCGCATTGTCTATTTGCTCTTGACTTTCCATCCAGTC
>Ga0181523_10005705_pt1 | contig 10170 bp, 13 predicted proteins | sample PEATcosm2014_Bin_43_FD_119752 | JGI IMG/M metagenome (GOLD analysis project Ga0181523, IMG submission 119752) | Peatland microbial communities from MTU Mesocosm Facility, Houghton, MI, USA - PEATcosm2014_Bin05_30_metaG | ecosystem: Environmental > Terrestrial > Soil > Wetlands > Peat | place...
CGCGAGTTCGAGCTGCCTGGTGAGGACGCAGTAATCCACAAAGAGGGGCAGCGACTTATCATTGAGCCAGCACCCCCCCAGTCGCTGTTAGCCGTTCTCGCCTCGCTTCCGACCCTCGATGAAGAATTTCCCCCAATCCAAGATTTGCCGGCAGAGCCGGTGGATTTGTAGCGATGGGATTTTTGCTCGACACCAATATTTTGTCGGACCTAGTGCGGCATCCGCGCGGCCGGATTTTTGTTCGCATCAAGGAAGTCAAGGAACAGAATATCTGTACGAGCATCGTCGTTGCAGCCGAATTGCGCTATGGAACCGCCAAGAAGGCCTCTTTGCGGCTGACAACGCAACTTGAAGCCATCTTGCATGCGATCGATGTGCTCGCGTTCGAGCAGCCGGCCGATGCCGTATACGGAGAGCTCGGAACTCGTCTCGAGCGAGCCGGCCAATCCATTGGCGCCAACGCTTTGCTCATCGCAGCGCATGCGCTGGCATTGGGTCACACCGTGGTCACCGACAACGAGCGCGAATTTTCGCGGGTCAAGGATCTTCGCGTCGAAAACTGGTTACGGTGAAGCTAGTCGCCTTACCGTCGCACATCGCCATATATGGCCTTCCCCAGGGGCCGTAGACGGCGAAAAACCGCAAACCGGTGGCCGGCAAGACGTTGGGCCAAGCACGAGATTGCGACGATGAAGACGACAGCGATCGACCAGACAGCCGGTTACGGTCAATCTGACGACTGTCCTGGCGCAAGATGCGGCGGTCGTTACTAATCGCACACGATGATTGATTACCGCTTCCGAGACGGCTGCGAACCGAACGGATTAAGAGTTGCGACACCTGTGGGCTCGAAATCCGACACGTTGCGGGTCACGACAGTGAGGCCGTGCTCAAGCGCCGTCGCCGAAATCATAAGATCAGCACTGTCGTTGCCAAGAGCGGCGCTCAGCTGGCCCCAACGTCTGGCTATCTGCAGATCGAGGGGCAGAACCCGTTCACCGTAGAGAGCCAACACGCGGTCGAGCCAAGTTGCCAGCGCCGGGGCGAAATCCGGGTTAGGGAGGTTACCGCTTAGCGGACCGAGCTGCGCGTGTTTTGGCTCGCCGCGCTCCGCGAACAGATTCTTCTGTCGCATCCGCTTGGGGAAAGAAAATAGTGCCCCGGGGAACACATCACCTTTCCAATGTGGAATTCAGTGACGTGTGACGCGCCTGAACAAGCCCCGCACTTGGCGGGGCCAGTTAGCTGGTTTGGCGCTGTGGCCAACGAACATTAAGCCCAAACCTTCAGGCTCTCGAATCGAGCGATAAGCCTAGTGCAAACGCCTTTTGGCGAGTAGCACCTTCAGTTCTCCTCAGCGTTTTGGCGATTCGCGCCGCGCCAGTTCTCTTTCGAGCCAGCGCCTTCAAGGTCCGCACATGATCTGCTGTCCAGGCGCGGCGTGTAGATACTTTCTTAGCCATCAAACAACTCCCGGTTTTGAGGAATGGCCGCTTTGTATCTGGACGTTTCCACAAAGAAAAGCCCAAAGCACCTTTGCTTCCAGCCTGTTGATAACCGATTCCGTCGCAACAGCAGCACCGGCAGCAAAGCCGCAGCGATTGTTGCTCGGAATCACCCACCGGCAACATCCGCTAAACCATCAGCCAATTTCACTATTTCTTTGCTTTGCTTCTTTGCACCTTGTCAGGGGGCTATGAGGCAAAACGGACGCATGGGGCCACGAATGGGGAGAAAGCCAAAATGGCACGGCGTCAAATAGAGACAACCTACCTGCGGGCGGTTTTAATCTGGCTTCAGGCGTATTGGGCCGAATAGTGAAAACCCCTTGTTCATCAGCGGCGTGTTCCTGAATTCCGTTGAATGCCTTTGCCAACGGAAATGCCGTTCGATTTACCAGCCAAAGAGTGATGGCCAACACAGAGTGATGGCCAACACTGTGGGGGATTTCCTGCCTCGGGGAGACTTCCATCCATTTGCCGAAAGGCCAATCAAAGCAACCCTAACCGGGGCGTGAAGCAAAGACAGGGAATTATTAGGTGTCTTGCCCCAGCATTTCATCGCGTTGGGCTGCTGGCCGGTTTGACCGTCGCGTTGGTCGCCACGGTTGGTTGGATTGGCCTTCTCGGCTACGTGGCCATTAAATTATTTTGCGACTGATGGCTTGTACGACGACCCAGTACGTTCACGCGCATAACTGCTTGGGGTTCTTTTTTGTGGCACCCCGATCTTTGGGCGCTTTTGCTGTTTGGGCGAGCAGCGCAGGGCAAACGCCGTTCTCTAGTCTAAATAAAAAAATGTATCTAACCTTGGGGCACTCCATTAGCAGCCTCGTCGTCCCCCACGACAGGTTCCTGCTGTTTTTTCTCCAAGTCCGAATTCGCCGTGTAACTTTTCACGGAACGGACGGTAAAATTCCCCGCCATCGTGAGATTAAGCCGCGCATGGTAGGCCACCACTACTGCTCGTGCCTCATCAAGCGTGGCTTTCCGCCAACGAATCTGACGATGCTCGACTCCACTGATGCTGTCAACGATTCGAGTGTCTTCCGCGTGGAGAATGAAATTATTTGATCCATCAACTATAAAATCAACTCGCCCTGTTGGAGACCAACCATCCTTTTCCTGTTGATTCCGAATTGCACGGCTAGGCCGCCTTAATTTATAAAAGCTGTATGCTGCAAAAACCCCGACGAAAACTGCAAAAATTCCCGCCGCACTGAACCAAAGCCATTGATTAGTGATCATGTCGTGCAGCATCGGTTTGCCCTTATGTGCCTTTATTCGTCAACGTGAACTCTTAAGACCTCTTTATCCCCAAGGGCAAACCTTGTTCGAAAAAGATCTCTCCGATTGCGGTTGTGTGCCTTCACCGCTTCGGCTCATCGGTTGCTAGCGCCTTCCTAACGTTGGATTGGGAAATTCCAAACTGCCGCGCGATCCTTGCTGGCGTGATACCCGCCTTGAATGCGGAGCGAACGGCGTTCACCTGACCACGGGTCAACGAAACTTCGGTGTTATCCACCGAGTGCCGCTTAGAAACCCTACCAATTGAAGGCAACTGTTTCGTCGGCAAGTGCAAGGAATGATGAGACGGCTGCGAATCCGCCCCAACACTCGGCGGGAGTTTGCCTCGCCATTTCATCTCCTCAAGTATTGCCGCGTGGAGCAAATCCAATTCTTCATCACTTAAGTGTTTGACAGCCTTACGCAGGTTCTTGGGCAAGACATGCCGTTGGGGTACCGATTCGGCTGTTGCCTCTGGGGCAGGTGGTGATGGCGGAGGCGGCCAAGCATCTCCGGCCCCAGTAGCCGAGAAGAGGCCAGGCAAAGTTTGCTTGCCACGTTCGCGTTCCATGGCTTGATTATGGTGCCAAGAATGGAGGGTTGGCAACGCCCTTCAGTTGACGACCGCTCGAAATCCACGGAAGCAGTTGGCTTATGTCAACGTCCGCACTGCTTGCCTCTACTATCACGACCGCCTTTGGTTTGGCGGGGCTCGCATTCGTCGCATCCCGAAAAGGATATCAGGTCTTGGCCGCGTTCTTGGCAGCGGTCGTTTGGCTGTTCATCGTCTTTAACTATTTGATTTGGCGTTGGTCATAATGGCGAGGCCAAAGACTTTCAGAACAACAATGAGCGCGAGGGCGATAGGCGGACAGGGTGTTCTGCCGCTTCTGGCCGCGCGTTTAAGTCCGCAAGGTCGCGAAATCGTGTGGGCTGGCTTATGCCGGACCTCTGGGCCATACTTCTCCGGGGAATGGCGTCATTCGGTGAGCGGAGTGGGTGATGTTCGGCTTGCGATTGTGGCTCGCGGCTGGGTCGGCGGCGTTGCTCCTCGTCAGTTGCGTGCTGGCGTTGTTTCGGCCGCAGTCCGGCAGCGGCGCGAGTCCCTTATTTCGCGCTGGCTTCGTAATCCTGGGCGCGGTTCTCGGTACGTCGATAACGTGGGCGTTCCTCGATCGCGCCGCCGTGGCTGATCGCACTGTCGAGCGCCGGGCTCTTGAACTGCGCGCGCAAGAACTGAGCGCGCGAGCCCTCGTTCTCGGCTCACCGCTTGCCTGCCTCGACGCAGTGGCGGGCGAGAACGTGGCGGCCGCGTGCGAGAGGGCGCTCTTCGTTTCGCCTGCAAGCGTGGCGACCGCTTCGTCCTACGTCGCGGAACGGCTTGCTTTACTCGCCGCCATGGTGGCGTATGCCGAACGCGGTGGCGATGATATCGACGATGTGCTTCTGCCGCTGCGCCGCTCGCTTGAGGCCGACCCCTTCGGTTTCCTTGCCCATGTGCTCTCGATCCGCGACGGTTGCACGAACCATAATTGCAAGTCATTCGCTCTTTTGCATGATGCCAGCCAGGTGCGCGCAAACCTCGGCGGAAAGACGCTCGATCATTATCTAGATCATTATCTGGTGCTCTGGGCCAAGGCGCCCGATGGCAACCTTGCCGATGCAGCGCCGGCTCAGACCGCTGCGATCCCGCTAGGTCCGCGCAAGGTCACTATCAACGCCAATTTCCCCTCGGCGGCGTCAATCCCCGCGGTCAGCATCATGAATCCTGAGCCAACAGGGCCGGTCCTGCCGGGCGCGGCGGCCGCCGCCGCTGCCAATCCGAACCCGCCGTCCGCCGCCGCAGCCTCGTCGCAACGCTCGCGAAAGCAGGCGGTCAATCCCGCCCCACGAACCGCGGCTCAACCGCCTGCTTCGTCCGCAACCGAACCGATTTGGCCGGAACCCGTCCCATCGCCTCCGCAGGCCACCACGGCCCCTGGCGGGACCGGGCCGCTTCAGCTTAATCCGGCTCCGCCGCCATTCAACCCAAGCGCCGGCATGAACGTGCGCCAACAATAATTTAACATTCGGCTCATGCGGGGGTGGGGAACAGGGGGGCCTCAGCTTTACCAACCTAGACAAAGTCTGCTTTGGAAGCCGTAAGTGGCCTTGATTCATTGCGATAGGCGTCCGGTGATCGCGTTCCTTGCCGGCCCGTGCGTCGTCAGTATGCGGTGGGGCTCGGCAGACCGACCCGCCAGCACAGGCTTGCGAAGAATCTTCCGTGGGGGTGATGCTTTGCTTGGCATTTGTGTTCCTCGCTAGACTTATTTGATGTGAAGCTTACGCTTCGCCGGCGCTGCGATTCTTCGCGGTAAGCGGGTTCGCGCGCTTAGCACCCAGCACCAGACATTCTCTGACTTCACTAAAGGACGTTCCAAACTTGAGTAGATATGGACATGGCTGTTGTTCGTGTTCGAGGGTTGAGTGACTCCGGCTTCCACAGTCGCATGTTCCAGGTCACTCCGACTCCAAATCAATACTATGTAATTTTGACTCAAATGCGCGCCGGCGCCTCGCAAATTACTCGTGGCAAAAAAATTAACAGCCTTCGCGTACCCTCTCTGCCCATCAGAACAAGATCTGGTCCGACAAGTCTCTGAGGGCATGCCGTGATTAGGAATATGAAGCTTGATCTCTCAGAGTTCCTCCTCGCAGAAATCGCGGTCGTCGACCCCGACGGGATGATCGCGCACTGTAATCGAAAATGGGAAGAGACCGCGAGAATCGGCGCGCTTTCACCCAAGCAACCGGGCTGGAACTATATCGCAGAATGCGAGGCGGCGATCCAACGAAGCTGTAGTGAGGCGGCCGCGATTCGCGCCGGATTGCTCGCGGTCTTGAAAAGCGATTTGCCTTCTTTTGTCGCGACCTATGCTTGTCCGTTCAATGGACTGCATCATTGGTTTCAGGTTCTGATTTCGGCATTCGAATTCGACGGCAAACGGCACGCCATACTGATGCATGTTGACGTTTCGGCGCTACAACGTGACCCGCTAACGGGGCTGCCAAACCGCGCCATGTTCGATGCGCAGCTTGATTTGGCCTTGTCGTTAGCGCGCGACATCGGCCGCCAGACCGGAGTCATCATTGCCGACATGAACAAGCTGAAAATTGATCAACGACATGTACGGGCATCGCATTGGAGATGAAGCCTTGAAAGCGCTTGCTGCGGAGCTCAAGAAGATGGCCGGTCCGGACTGTATGGCGGCCAGGATTGGAGGCGACGAATTCGGTGTGGTCCTTCCGGCCTATTACGATATTCTGTCCGCGCGGCGAACGCGCGCTCGTTGCGGATCAGGGATCACTTGCTCAATCGGAGCTGCGGGCAATCGCATATCCATTTCCGCGAGCGTCGGAATCGCGCTGTATCCCGACGACGGCACGACCGTCACCGAACTTCTCGCATCAGCCGACAAGTCGATGTACGCGCAGAAGCGTGGCTTATCGGTCGCTTAGGCGCGACTTCCGGTTAGGGTCGTCAGCGCCGCTTCGAGCGTGCGCCGTCCACTTCCGCTTTACGCTCAGTTCCAGACCTATCGCTGCGTCGCACGGAACCGCCGGTTCGGGCCAAGAGATGACTTTCGGATCAGCGCGGCCGTATAACAGATGCCACATTTTATGGAGAATAGAGCTATGCTGCGGGCACCTGCTTTCACTAGCGAACAGACCTTGTTTTGGCACGGGGCCTATCTCGCTGCCGTGGCGCTTGTGCTCTTTCTGGCGCCGGCGCTGCTACGGTTATTCCTTCCGTTCCCTGCGGAACTTGATTGGTGGAACCGCGTGTTGGCACTCCCACTGTTCAATCTGGGCATCTTGTGCGTTGGCGGCGCCGTGGCCCGATCACGAACGCTTGTCAAACTCTCCGTCGCGATGCGGCTGTGGGTAATGGCGGCACTGACGGCGTTGGTCGTTGTAAGGCTTGTGCCGATGATCGCTCTTGTCGTTGGCGTGATCGACCCGGCTTCCGCAGCGCTTACGGCTTGGGCGCTCACGGCTGAGAGGCAGCGCGCTTGAGCACACCGACGCCGTGCTCCGCCGAGATCGATCCGTAATGCTTTTTGACCATCGCGAAAACGGTGCCTTACGTGGCGGACGGAACAAGTTTCCATCCGGATGGAGCCTGCATGATCAACTTCCGAGTTGGCGATTGTGTTGAAAAAGTCTGCAGTCGCGACGCTCCACAACGGCATGTACCCCCAAGGTGGGTTAGGGCCGAGCAAGAACGGCTTGTTCATCGAGGCGTTCCCGTCGGACGTCGTCGCCTTCGCCGGCGCGATCAAGGCCGCGCACGACGAGTGGAAGCGCTGACGGCGAGCACCCACGCGCCCCGGACTGCATCGCGAACGCTATCCACGAGAATAGGCTCCGCTCGCAATTTCCGCTTTTCGCCGCCGCCGCGTGATCTTCGCCTCATTCATCGCGCTCGTAGAATTGCGGCAGGTAGCGGGCGACGACGGAACGGTTCACCGCCCAGGAATAACAGCTGCCGACGAAATGCGGCCGATGCTGTCCTCGCTCCGGCTCTTCGCCCGCCCGCAGCGCCTGCTCGCGAAAATGTGCCCACAGCTTCTGCATGGCGACCGTGGCCACGCCGAAGAGAACCTCGCGAAGATGCGTGCGGTCCCTCGCGCCGCCAAGATGCTGGTTCAGGGTTTGCCGCCAGCGCTCGCCGGGCTTGGCGCCGACCAGGGATTGGCATGCGCCGGCGCTGTCGCCGCACAGTGAGAATGGCGTGGCGCGCATGTCGACTTCCACCGCACGGACGGCCATGTCGTTGTCAATGGTTATGCGAGCCGCCATGTCGGTGAATAGGGACTCCACGCTGCAACAGCCCGCGCTCCATATCGTGGTAAGGCTCCGCCTTTTTTGTCGCGCAGTACGGCCTCGATGTCCCACGCGCCGGTAGCTTTGATAGATCACCGTTCGCCGGTGACTCGGCGACCGGGCGGCGGGGGACGCAACGGCATAGGCTGATGTCCTTGTGATGCAATTAATGCGATCGGACGGTAAGTCGAACACCTTGAAGCACGTCGGGATGCACGAAGGCCGTCGGATCGATGACGGATACCACACCGTCGATCGCATAGGTCTTGTAGCGGCGAGCCTGCATGACAATGGTCGTGCCCCTGAAATCGACGGCGCAGCGGTTTCGAGCGGAGACCGGTACATAGCGCGCGCGGACCGATGGCTGTTGACATAAATCAACGGCGTGCCGCGGCCGAACCCGCGCTTTTGGCGCATAGCGGTCCTGGACACCTGTTCCTTGCTCAGCAATGATTTTCAGAAGAACGGTGACATCAAACGCCGAATAACTTGTTCAGCGCTGGGAGGGCCACGCCTGCGGGCGTTTGTAGGCGCAACCTCTAGCGCCTCGAGCTGGGTCGTCCGCTGCGGACCGATCGCTTCGAACCTCGCCTTCTGTTCGTCGGACAGCGTTCCATAGAAATCGTTGAGCGCCGAACTCACCATCTTGACTGCTTGGAGCATGCTGTCGAGGCGTTTACCGACCGCCGCGAGCCGCGCCGGCGGTGTGAGCGGATCGCTGGTCAGGCACGAGGCCTTGAGCAAATCCGTCGCCTGCGTGGTGGCGTTTTGGAGCGCGACCAGACTCGCGCGTTGCGCATCGGTCGGACGTACCGTCTGGTCGATCTGGGCGGTCGGCCATTCCATCACGCCGGGTGGTGCGGCACTGCAGGTCTGGGCGAGCGAGCCAGAGGTCTGGCCAGTGGTCTTGCTCTGCCGCTGATCATTGCCGAGTGCGGTCAGCCGCGCTTTCTGCTCGTCGCTCAGGAGGCCGTAGAATTTGTCCAGCGGTGGCTGCACCGTCTGCACCGCCGCGATCATCACCTCGATGCGCTTTTGCATGGCCGCGAGTCGGGTCGGGGCGGTTAGCGCGATGTCGGTCGGGCAGGCGGCCTTGATGTCCTGTGCCGCTTTAACCGAGGCGGCGAGATCGTCGAGCGCGGCGCGTTGTTCGTCGGTCGGCTGGATGGCTTGCTGGAACTTATCGATTGGCAAGCCGGCGATGTCGCGGCTGTCCGCACCGCACATTTGCGTCAGCTGGTCGGGCACCGCGGGCACCGCGCCGGCAGCGGGCGTTGTTTCGCCCGGGTTGCTGCTGGCGTATTGCGGCAGGTAGCCGGTGAGGTCGTCGTAGCCATAGGGCGCAAATATGCCGGCATAAATATCGCCGTAGCCGTAACCCCAGAACGAGTCGTCGTAGCCGTAGCCCCACGTCGCGTAGTCGTACATGTCGTAGTAGGCGAACGGCCAGTACAGCGGGCCGACCCATCCGTAACCGCCATTACCGTGTCGCCACCAGCCATTTCCACCGTCGCGTCCATCATGCCATCCCGCCGTCGCCGCGGTCGCGGTGATGTGGGAGCGGCTTCTCGGATCGCGTAATGCGCTCGTATTGCGCAACGCGCCAGCGACCGAGCGGGAGTTCAACGTGTTGCGCACGGCGTTAGATTTGACGTTCGCGGTGCGCGTTACGTTCCCCGCGTTGCGCGTTGCGTTCCCGGTTGTATTAAGCGGCGTCCTTTGGCCGACGGCATTGTTCGAGGGGTGCACCGTCGAAGCTCGGTTGACGCGCGAGCTAGGCCGTGCAGCCGAACGGGATATTGCCGGTCTGGCGCTGATGTGACGCGCGCCACCGCCGCCGCCACGCATACCACCGCCGCCACCGAGATGGCCACCACCGCCGGCAGCATGCCCACCGCCGCCGCCGCCAGCATGCCCACCGCCGCCGCTACCGTGGCCACCACCACCTTTATTGGCCGCGTAGGCCGCGGTCGACAGCGCAGCCGCAAGAACAATGACGGCAACCCTGAATCTGAACGTCGACATAACTTCCTCCGGCCTGTTCAAACTTTTGTAGCTCGAATACCCCTGATGTTTATTATCGCGGCAGGTACAGGCCATTTGCATTGATGCAGATCAACTATGTCGGACACCGGACATATCTTGATGGTCTCAACTTGAATTGGATAGCCGATCGATCAAGTCTGCGTTGCCGCGAATGGTCGAACGGCACTTACATTCTGCCGGAACGAACCTTGCGTATCGCTGGGTCGCCGAGCAGACGATCGAACTCCTTCTTGGAAACGCCGTAGCACTCGCACGAGCGGCGGATCAGGCCGCGGCGATCGACGATCGTGACATTGCCGCGTTTGTAGCGGATGAGGCCGGCCCGTTGCAGGGCACCCGCCGTAGCCGTAACGCCGGTCCGCTGCACTCCCAGCATCATGGCCAGGAACTCTTGCGTGAGCAGAAACTCATCCGAGTGCATGCGGTCGTGTGTCATCAGCAGCCAGCGGCAACATCGCTGCTGTATGGA
>Ga0181523_10005708_pt1 | contig 10162 bp, 6 predicted proteins | sample PEATcosm2014_Bin_43_FD_119752 | JGI IMG/M metagenome (GOLD analysis project Ga0181523, IMG submission 119752) | Peatland microbial communities from MTU Mesocosm Facility, Houghton, MI, USA - PEATcosm2014_Bin05_30_metaG | ecosystem: Environmental > Terrestrial > Soil > Wetlands > Peat | place...
TCCCGAGCCGACCACCGCGACCTTCTTGCCCGTCTTGTGCGGATTCGGCCGCGGCGTGATCCAACCCTCCGCCCACGCATGATCGATAATGTTCTTTTCGATCTGCTTGATCGTTACCGGATCATTGTTGATGTTGAGGACGCAGGCCTCTTCACAGGGCGCCGGGCAGACGCGGCCAGTAAACTCCGGGAAATTGTTGGTCCAGTGCAGCCGTTCGATCGCTTCGTGCCAGCGCCCGCGATAAACCAGGTCGTTCCAGTCCGGAATGATATTGCCGAGCGGGCAGCCGCGATGACAGAACGGGATACCGCAGTCCATGCAGCGGGCGCCCTGCTGACGCAGTTTCGCTTCGGGCATCTTGAGGTCGTATTCGCGGTAATCCTTGACACGCTCGGCCACCGGCCGGCGCGGATTCGTTTCGCGCTTGATCTCCATGAAGCCCGTAATCTTGCCCATTGACTACTTCACTCCCCGACTGACTATTTCGCCCGTCAACTCTACTCCCGCAGACGCTCCGCGCATCCCTGGTTCTAGACCGCCGCGAGTTTCGCCATGTCCGACTTCATGTCGAGCTGGCCCGCCAGAATCCGGCGGTACTCGGTCGGCATCACCTTGACCAGTTTGGCGACGTGGTCGTCCCAGTGGTCGAGGATACGCCGCGCGACCGCGCTCTCCGTGTACTGATGGTGGCGCGAAATCAGCGTGTGGATCTCTTTGATCTCGGCGGGATCGTCGAGTTTATGCAGTTCGACCATCCCCATGTTGCACTTGCCGGCAAAGCTGCTGTCGGAATCCAGCACGTAGGCGACGCCGCCGCTCATGCCGGCCGCGAAATTGCGCCCGGTCGGACCCAGCACGAGCACCAGTCCCCGGGTCATATATTCGCAGCCATGGTCGCCGACCCCTTCGACCACGGCGGTGGCGCCGCTGTTGCGCACCGCGAAGCGCTCGCCCGCGATCCCGCGGAAAAATGCCTCGCCGCCGGTCGCGCCGTAGAGGGCGACATTACCAATGACGATGTTCTCTTCGGCCTTGAAACTCGCCGCGCGCGGCGGGCGCACCGCCATGAAGCCGCCCGAGAGCCCCTTGCCGCAATAGTCATTCGCGTCGCCCTCAAGATAGAGCGCGACACCCGGCGCCAGCCAGGCGCCGAAACTCTGTCCCGCCGAGCCGGTGAGATGAACCTGAATCGTGTAGGGGGGAAGCCCGCGCTCGCCGTGGCGCCGCGACACCTCGGACGACAGGATAGTGGCGAAGGTACGGTTGACGTTGCGGATCGGCAGATGCACCTCGACCGGTTTGCGCTGGTCGAGCGCCTCCGCGCAAAGTTCCTTGAGCTGCTGATCGAGCGCTTTTTCGATCCCGTGGTCCTGCTTCTCGACACAATGCAGCGGCCAGTCCGCCGGCACTGCCGGTTTCGTCAGGATCGCGCTCAGGTCGATATGACGCGCCTTCCAGTGTTTGATCGCCTCGTTGGCGTCCAGGCACTCGACGTGCCCGACCATCTCAGCCACTGTGCGAAAACCCAACTGCGCCATATACTCGCGCATCTCCTCGGCCAGAAACATCATCAGATTGACGACGTGTTCCGGCTTGCCCTCGAACTTCTTGCGCAACTCGGGGTCCTGCGTTGCGATACCGACGGGGCAGGTATTGAGATGACAAACCCGCATCATGATGCAGCCCGAAGCGACCAGTGCGGCGCTGGCGAAGCCGAATTCCTCCGCGCCCAGCAGGGCTGCGATCGTCACGTCGCGCCCGCTCTTGAGCTGTCCGTCGGTCTCGACGTGAATGCGGCCGCGCAGGTTGTTCATGACCAGAATCTGCTGGGTCTCGGCCAGACCGAGCTCCCACGGCACTCCAGCGTGCTTGATCGACGTGAGGGGCGACGCACCGGTGCCGCCGTCATAGCCGCTGATCAGGACGACGTCGGCCTTGGCCTTGGCCACGCCGGCCGCGACCGTGCCAACCCCGACCTCGGCCACCAGCTTCACGCTGATGCGCGCGCGATCATTCGAGTTCTTGAGGTCGTGGATGAGCTGGGCGAGGTCCTCGATCGAATAAATATCGTGATGGGGCGGCGGCGAAATCAGTCCCACGCCGGGAGTCGAATAACGAATTTTCGCGATGAAGTCGTCGACCTTGTGGCCGGGGAGCTGACCGCCTTCGCCGGGCTTGGCGCCCTGCGCCATCTTGATCTGCAGCTCGTCGGCATTGACCAGGTACCAGCTGGTCACGCCGAAGCGGCCCGACGCGACCTGCTTGATCGCGCTGCGGCGCCAGTCGCCGTTCGGATCGCGCTCGAAGCGCGCGGGATCCTCGCCGCCTTCACCGGTGTTGGATTTGCCACCAATCCGGTTCATCGCGATCGCCAGATTCTCGTGCGCCTCCTTGCCGATCGAGCCGAAGGACATCGCGCCGGTCTTGAACCGCTTGACGATTTCCGTGGCCGGTTCGACTTCCTCGATCGGCACCGGCTGACGGTCCGGCTTGAACTTGAACAGGCCGCGCAGCGTCGCCAGATTGCGGCTGTGGTCGTCGACCAGCCGCGTGTACTCCTTGAACAGGCGGTAGTTCCCGCTGCGCACCGCGTGCTGCAGCTTGGCAATGGTGTTCGGGTTGTACATGTGGAACTCGCCGCGCCGCCGCCATTGATACTGGCCACCGGCGTCGAGTTCGCCATCGAGATTGGGATCCGCCACGAAGGCGGAGCGATGGCGATTGGCCGACTCGCGCGCGATCACGTCGAGACCAACGCCACCGACCCGCGAGGCCGTCCAGGTGAAGTACTTGTCGATAACCTCGCGGCTGAGCCCGATCGCTTCGAAGATCTGCGCGCCGCGATAACTCTGAATCGTCGAGATGCCCATCTTGGACGCGACCTTCACCAGGCTCTTGCCGAGCGCCTTGATGAAGTGTTCGACCGCTGCCTCCTCGGTCACGTCCTTCAGCCGGTCGTCATGGATCATCCCGGCCATCGTGGCGTACGCGAGATAAGGATTGATCGCACCGGCGCCGTAACCGACCAGCAGGCAGAAATGCATCACTTCGCGCGGCTCGCCCGATTCCACGACCAGGCCGCATTTGGTGCGCGTCCCTTCGCGAATCAGATGATGATGGACGGCGCCGGTCGCGAGCAGGCTCGGAATCGGCGCCCATTCGGCATTCACGCCGCGGTCCGAGAGCACGATAATCGTGTAGCCGTCCGCGAGCGCCTTGGACGCGTCCCGGCAGAGCTGATCGAGGGCCTCGCGCAGCGCCGTTTCGCCGCCCGCCACCCGAAACAACGTGGGCAACGTGATCGTGCGCAGGCCGGGCCGCGCGAGCCGCTTGATTTTCTCCAGCTGCGCGTTGGTCAGGATCGGATTCTTGAGTTTGAGCTGCCGGCAATGGAGCGGCGTCTCCTCGAAGAGATTCTGCTCGGCGCCGATCGTGGTCTCGGCTGACATGATCATCTCTTCGCGGATCGAATCAACCGGCGGATTCGTGACCTGCGCGAAAAGTTGCTTGAAATATTGAAAGAGCAACGGCGACTTGTCGGAGAGCGCCGCCAGCGGCGTATCGGTCCCCATCGACCCGACCGGCTCCTGCCCATTTGCCGCCATCGGCGCGAGGATCATCTTGAGCTCTTCCAGCGTGTAACCGAAAGCCTGCTGTTGCTTGAGCAAGTCGAGCGGTTCGTAGCCGTTGACCGGCGGCGCGGACGGCGGCTCCGGCAGCGTTTCGAGCGCCACCAGATGCTCGTCGAGCCATTTGCCGTACGGATGGCGCGCGGCAAAGCCCTGCTTGATCTCTTCGTCCTGCACGATCCGGCCTTCAACCGTATCAATGAAAAAGATCTTGCCGGGCTGCAGACGTCCCTTGAGTTCGATCGACTCGGGCGGGAGGTCGAGCACCCCGGCCTCCGACGCCATCACGACCAGCCCGTCCTTGGTCACGTAGTAGCGCGAGGGGCGCAGGCCGTTACGATCGAGCACCGCGCCGATACGGCGGCCGTCCGTGAAGGTGATCGAGGCCGGACCGTCCCACGGCTCCATCATGCACGAGTGAAACTGGTAGAAGGCCTTCTTCGCCGGATCCATCAACGTGTCGTTCTGCCAGGCCTCCGGAATCATCATCAACACGGCGTGCGCCAGGGAGCGGCCGGTGCGGACCAGCAGCTCGAGGCAGTTGTCGAACATCGCGGAGTCGCTGCCGTTCTCCTCGATAATCGGCAGCACCTTCTTGATGTCCTCGCCGAACAGCTCCGAGGCGAACTGCTTCTCCCGCGCGTGCATCCAGTTGATATTGCCGCGCAGCGTATTGATTTCGCCGTTGTGGCTGAGGAAGCGGTAAGGATGCGCCCGATCCCAGCTCGGAAAAGTGTTGGTCGAGAAGCGCTGATGGACCATCGCAAGCGCGCTGGTCACACCTTCATCGAGCAGGTCCGGAAAAAACCGTGGGATCTGATGCGAGATCAGCTGGCCCTTGTAGACGATCGTCGAGCTCGAGAGACTGCAGACGTAAAACAGCTCGCTCTCGTCGAGGCTGAGCTTGGCGCCTTCGTTAAACACGCGTTTGCGAATCACGTAAAGCTTGCGCTCGAAGGTCTCCTGGTCCGCAATCCCGTCGCCCCGCCCGATGAACACCTGCACGATGAAGGGCAGCCCCTCACGCGCGATATCGCCGCACTGCGTCGTGTCGAGCGGCACTGTCCGCCAGCCCAGCAGGCGCTGTCCTTCCTCGCGCACGACCCGCTCGACGATGTCGACGCACACTTCGCGCTTGCTGGCGTCGAGTGGCATGAAAATCATCCCGACGGCGTATTCGCCGGGGGAGGGGAGGCTGAATCCAAGCTTGGCGGTCTCGCGCACCAGGAAATCATGCGGAATCTGAATCAGGATACCCGCGCCGTCCCCGGTCAGCGGATCACAGCCGCAGGCTCCCCGATGCGTCAGGTTGTCGAGGACCTGCAGTCCTTTGCGCACAATATCGTGCGATCGCTCACCTTTGATGTTGACGACGAAGCCGGTGCCGCACGCGTCGTGCTCATGCCGCGGGTCGTAAAGTCCTTGCGCCTTGGGGAGTCCTTTGAACACCTGCATCGTTATGCCCTTCTCGATTCGGCTGTGGCATTGCGCGCGAGCGGATGACGGTGATGACGGCGGCCGCCATTGGCGGACTCGGCCGCGGGATCGTCACCACAGACGGAGATTTGTGCACGTTCGGTATGGGTCGAAAGCACGACCATCGTCTCGGTGCGCATCACACCCTCGATCAAACGGATCGTCCGAATGAGTTGTTCGAGCGTCGCGGTCGAGTGCGTTTTCACTTTAAGGAGCACGGTGTGCTCACCCGTGATGTGATGACATTCGAGCACGTCGGGCATCCGCGCGACGGTCTCCTCGAACAGATTAACAGTCCGGGGATGTCCGATCGAAACGCCGATGAAGGCGGTGACGTCGCGGCCCAGCTTCCGCGCGTCGACCGACGCGTGATAGCCGGTGATGATACCGCCGTCCTCGAGCTTCTTGACCCGCTCGATCACCGACGGCGCGGACAAGCCGACCTGCTCCGCCAATTTGGCGTGCGGGATGCGGCCGTGCTCCTGCAAGGCGTCGATAATCCGCAGATCTATCGCATCGGGCTCCATAGCCTCGAATCCTGACTTCATAAGGGCAAACCTCAAAAGGAGCCTCAAAGATAATGGCCCTTTGGGCTTCTTGTCAAGGGAATCTAAGGCAAATCAACAGATTGAAAGATGTTTTCCGCAACTTTTCCGCGGGTTCGATACTTTCATACGTTCGGATAAGCATCACTCCCCATCTCGAGCGCGTCGAGCCCGCTCCACTCGACCTCCGGGATGACCCGGTTGCCAATCGTCCGGTCGACGATCGTGAAGAACGCCATCGACAGTCCGAAGACCACGACGATATTGACCGTCACGCCGATCAGCTGAGCGAAGAACTGTCCGGCGTCGCCATAGAGCAGGCCGCGCACCGGACCGGCCACGCCGTTCCAGCCGTCGCCGTAGCTGCCATCAGCAAATATCCCTAACGCGAGCGCGCCCCAGACGCCGCATACGCCATGCGCCGAGATGGCGCCGACCGGGTCGTCGATATGAAAGCGCCGCTCGATCTCGAGCACGCTGGCCACGACGATCAGTCCCGCGACCACCCCAATCATCACGGCGGCGATCGGCGTGACGAAAGCGCACGGCGCGGTGATCGCAACCAACCCGCCGATCAAGCCGTTACAGGCTATCGCGATGTCGGGCTTGTTGTAGCGATGCCAGAGATAGAGGATTCCAGAAAGCGCGCCACCCGCCGACGCCAGCATCGTGTTGACCGCGATCACGCCGATGCGGGGATCGGAACCGGCGAGGCTCGAACCGGCGTTGAACCCGAACCAGCCGAAAGCCAGGATCAGCGTACCCACCACCGCCATCGGGAGGTTATGCCCCGGGATCAAGCCGATTGCGCCGTCGCGCCGAAACTTCCCGATGCGTGGACCCAGAACGATCGCCCCGGCTAGGCCGGCGAATCCCCCGGTCATATGGACCACCGACGAGCCCGCGAAATCGACGTGGCCGTGGCCGAGTCCCAGATTCACGCCGAGTTGCGAGAGCCATCCGCCTCCCCATACCCAGTTCCCATAGAGCGGATAGAGCACCATCGAGACGAAGAACCCGTAGATAAAGAAGGCCGAGAACTTCCAGCGCTCGGCCATCGAACCAGTCGGAATCGTCGCTGCCGTGTCCATAAAGACCACGGCAAAAAGGAACATCGCGAGGCTGGCCGGGTCGTGAGCTACATTCACCAGCGCGAACTTGCTCCAGCCTATCAGTCCGTAGCTGTGGCCGCCCAGCGTAATCGCAAGCTCGTGGCTGGGAAACGGCGTCGTGCCGAGCGACGGCCATGAACGCACCCCGCCCATCATGAAAGCGTAGCCGGTCAGCCAAAAGCCGATGAGACCGATGGGATAGATCATCATGTTCATCGCCATCGTATTGACGGCGTTCTTGGCCCGCGTAAAACCGGTCTCGAGCATCGCGAAGCCGACCTGCATGAACATCACGAGAAAGCCCGCGACCAGTACCCAGACCAGATTCAGCGCGTTGGTCAGCACATCCAGGTCGTGGTTGTGGACCGGCGGTGCGTCGGCCCATGCCAGTACGGGGCTGGCCAGGATGATCAGCGGAAAAACGACGCCCAGCGCGCACGTTCGCCGGCGGCCCGACGCGCGAGGTTGAACCTTGGCTGGTCGCGGCATCATCTCATCTCTCCCCGGTAGGAACGGTGTGGCTGGGCCGGCGCCGCCGGGAACCGATTCGCGAGCCAAATCAAAAGGACGAAGACGCCAATCAAAGAGGTGAAAAAGAGCGTGACCCACATCGCTTTCTTGAAACGCATCCACTTGAGGCTGCGCGGATGGAGCTTGGCGGCGCGGCCATGGAGGGTAACCCGCGACGGATCGCGCAGGTCCTCGAGCATCTCGGCGGCGGTGGTATAACGCGCCCGCGGTTGACGCTCGATCGCGCGCAGCACAAGCTCCTCGAGATGCGGATCGAGGTCCGGCCGATGGCGGCGCGGCGGCTGCGGATCTTCGTTGGTCTTCGCCCGCATCACGTTGTAGACATTCGGACCACTGTAAGGCAGTTCGCCGGTCAGCATCTCGTATAGAATCGTGCCCAGCGCATAGATATCGGTGCGCGCGTCGCCGCGCCGTCCGCTGACCTGCTCCGGCGCCATGTAATCCGGCGTCCCGATCGTCGAGGAGAGGCCCGACCAGGTAAGCCGCCGCGCGGATTCATCGAGCGCAATCCCGAAATCCATGATTTTGACCTGGCCCTGATCGTTGACCAGAATATTCTCCGGCTTGAGATCACGATGGACGACGCCCTGGCTGTGCATGTAGACCAGGGCCTCGCAAATCTGCCGCGCGAGATCGAGCGCCCGTTCCGGCGCCATCTTCGGATGGTCATGCATGAGGGCACGCAACGAGACGCCCTCGACGTACTCCATCGCGATGTACATCCGGCTTTTGCGCTTGGGCGTGAGGACTTTGATGATGGCTGGATGATCGAGGCGCTTGCCGACCCCTTCTTCGCGCTCGAAGCGACTGAAGAAGACCACGTCGCTTTCGAATTGTGCATAGGGGACCTTAATCGCGACGGTGGCGCCGTTGACCAGATCCTGCGCCTTGAAGATCGACGCCATCCCGCTGCGCGCGATCAGATCGGTCAACTCGTACTGATCGAGCTTTTCACCAACATTGACCTCGCGCATCAGGGTTTGCGGCCGGTGCCGCGCGCGGACGTTAACATCCGGAGCAAACCGGAATCAAACCAGCCGCAGCAAGTGTCCGGCCGTTACCCGCGCCGGAAGAACCCGCCAATCCGGCTCCAGACACCCCGCGGCGCGCCTTCGTTACTGGTCGGTCCTTTTTGCGTGAAAATCGCCGCCGTCAGGTTATCCGCCGTACCGCGCTCATTGGCAAAACTTATCAGATGGTGGCAGGCTTCTTCGGCGCCGAGGCCGCGTATCGCGCGCTCCAACTCGGCATCCTCGAGCACCCCGTGAAGTCCGTCGCTGCATATAAGCAACCGGTCGTCCTGTTCCAGACCGAGTGTGATCCGGTCAACCGAGACGATCAGCTCATGACCGATACTGCGGGTCAGCGCCGACTTTTCGGGATGGTTGCGCGCGCGGGCCGCGGTCATCAAACCCATCCTGACCCGTTCCTGCACGGCAGTATGATCTTTCGTAATCTGGCTGATTCGTTCGCGGCGAATCAGGTAGAGCCGGCAGTCGCCGACGTGGGCGGCTTGGAGGACTCCGTTGCTCACCACCGCGGCGGTGAGCGTCGTGCCCATCCGGCGCAACTCGGGAACGGTCAAGGCCCGATCATGAATCTCAATGTTGGCGCGCTGCACCGCACGATAGAGCCGTTTGCCCGGACCCCAGGCTGCGGGACTTTCGCGATAGCTGTTGAGCGTGACCTCGATCGCCATCGCGCTGGCGATTTCGCCACCCTCGTAGCCACCTATTCCGTCGGCCACGGCAAAGACCACCGTGTCGGCGCTTTCGACCAGGTGGCCACACGCGTCCTCGTTGCTCTCGCGCTTGGCGCCGACATCGGTCTTCAGGGCGATTTCAAAAGCCGCTTCTGACCCCGCCTCCAGCATCGGCTCGGACTCCATGCTCGGGATTGCGGGATCAGGAGGCATAGCCGTACCGCCCGGCTATCTGTGGCCGGTCGCGAACTTTATGCTGGTCGCGAACTTCGCGGCATCCGCGAAGTTCGCGCGAATCGGAGCCTAGGCGGGCTTCGCGCGCGCTTCGCTCAGCAGCTTCTCCGCAACGAACCAATCTTCCCGGTCCCGGCCATGCGTCGCCCCGCGCTCGAGATAAAGGTGGTAGGCGCGGATACGGATCTCTTCGATCGTTGGGAAAACCGTCATGGTCGGCGCCGCTTCGTGGTTCGCAGAGCCGTTTTGCGTTTTTGTCGATTTGCCGGAGGCCGCAGACTTGGATTGCCGCGCGGGCGGCCCTTTCTTCCTGGGCGTAGCCATCACCAATTTTCCTCCATTGGACTAAAACCTGCCCCACAAGGCCGACGCACTCCGCCATTGTGCCATCGTCAAGCGCGAAATTCGAGTAGCTGAGCGGCAATCTGATGGTCAAGGTACTCAATGAAGCAACCGCTTTCGCAATTAGTGGGGCGGACCCGGTAAACCGGCGGGTCCGCCCCGACACGCGTTCCCCCCTACTCCAACTTAGAAGGTGTAAACCGCATCCGCCATGAACGTATCCTGGCCCGAACGCGTATGCGTCGGGAGCCCTTCGAGCGGCGAAGGCGCGGGAATCGCATCACTGTTGAAGAACGGTTTGTGAGTCGACTCGTCGTGACGGTATTCCAGCCGCGCCAGCAGCCCGGTAACGGCAGGCACCTTGTAGTTCAGCGTCCCAGTGACCTCGCCGAGGCCCTGCCGAAGCCCCGTACGGGCGCCATTGGGATCATCGAAGAATTCGCCGCGCGTCGCGAATTCGACGTTGTCGTTCAGGTCATAGACGATGTAGCCCGCCGCGCCGGTCCAGCTAACCTGGCCCGGAATCGTGATCGTGCCGTTACTAACCGGAAGGAAACCTGGCGTCGGCACGCAAAACGTACCGGGCTCGCA
>Ga0181523_10005712_pt1 | contig 10157 bp, 6 predicted proteins | sample PEATcosm2014_Bin_43_FD_119752 | JGI IMG/M metagenome (GOLD analysis project Ga0181523, IMG submission 119752) | Peatland microbial communities from MTU Mesocosm Facility, Houghton, MI, USA - PEATcosm2014_Bin05_30_metaG | ecosystem: Environmental > Terrestrial > Soil > Wetlands > Peat | place...
AGAAATGCGTTATTGGTCTCGTCGACGCGGAGCAGCACGGCCCGCCCGCGGCCGCACTTATCTATTGCTCGTTGAATCCGGGCGGTGTCGAGCTTTTGCTCGTCGGCGGGAGCGAGGGAGCGGCCGCTGGTTTGCAACTGGGAGTCCAGCGTAGTGCAAAGCTGAGGGAAGAACGGCTCAATCACGTTGCGCGTGTCCTGCGCGGGCAGGACGATTGCCTGGCTAAGCGTCAGGAACACGAAGAGCGCAAATCTGCGATGCAAAGGGGCTGCTCCTAAAAAAAGTCTGCAGGGCTGGAACCGGTCGACTTCGATCTTTGGGGTCCGGTTTCCAGGTTCCAGTTTCCAGGTTCCAGTTTCTAGGATAATTCGCGAACCTGCAGATTTGCCGCCCAGGTTGGAAGTGGAAAGGCGCTAACGTTCATCGGCAGCCTTCTCTTCGCGCCTCTCACTCAAATGCGGATCGAAAGCGGCGAGCATCTCTTTGAGTGAGGTGAACTGCGCTACAGGCAGCATTTCGAAGGCGATCGATGTGGCCATCATGGTGCGCCTGCCATTCACTTCCATCAGATATTCAGGGCAGGTGGATGTGATGCGAGTAACCTCCATGCGCACGGCGCCAAGCGGCATTTTCCGCCGGAGCACAGCCATCAGGACATGCCTGCCCCAGTGAAAGAAGCGATCGTCGGAACGGAAGGCCTGCATCAGGAGCTGGAGAGCATTGTTGATGTAGTCGGCGGCCGCAACTTCTCCATAGCGCTCCTCAATGGTTTGCAACATGGTGAGCTTGAGCAAGACGACATAGACCAGGGGGTCGACGCCGAAGAGCGGGGCGAGGAATTCTTTGGCTTGCGATGGTCCCGGCAAGCCGGTGGGGCTCTCGTTTTGATCCCAGCGAGAGTTATCCAGGGAATCCCAATCAGACGGTGAACGTTCCAGGGTGAGGGCCTTGTTGACCAGTTCCTTTTCTCTGGCGGCGGCCCGGTGTTGATCGAGGCCGAGGTTGATGGCGTTAATCAGGTCGTCTTTTCGGCAAGGCTTGGTGAGAAAGCGGAAGATATTGCCCTCGTTGACGGCGGCCACGGCGGCGTCGAGATCGGTGTAACCGGTGAGCAACATTCTCACGGTGTCGGGGGCTTTTTGGCGTATTTTGGCGAGGAATTCGGCGCCATTCATGCCTGGCATGCGCATGTCGGAGATGACGACGGAGAAAGGGCCGTTATCCCTGGCCGAGGCCAGCGCCTTTTCGCCGCTGTCTACAGTGTAGATTTCGAATTTGTCGTGCAGCATTCTCCTGAAGGCGTCCAGGACGAGGGGTTCGTCGTCAACGAAGAGAATTTTCTCAGCCACGATGCTTTCCTGAGCGCAGTGTTTCCGATCGGATCCGTTTGCGAATGCGGAGGCAAGGCGCAAAGGCGAATCCGTGCCGGATAAGCCACCGCACCGACTCTGGTCCCGCTGTAGCCGGCGAGGAGACGCTCAGAGAGTCCATCGGCAGGGGCGGCTTCGGAAATCAGTGTGGATTCGTGAAAACTCTGATTTTGCCGATGGTCAATGGATGAGCGCCAGATTGTGTTTTCACCGGCCGGCCGAGGAGAGCCATGAGTCCTGTTTTGGGAGCCTATGACTATCGACATCTCGCGGTCCCGCTGATGTTCGCGATCGCGACGGCGGCGGCGGCGCTGGAGCTGGCGGGGCGCGTGGCGGCGCATCGAGGGCCGGCGGGGCGGAAATGGCTATGGGGAGGCGCGGTTGCGATGGGGAGCGGGTTCTGGGCGACGCATCTGACGGGGATGCTGGCCTATCGGCTCCCGATTGAGGTGTACTACCACGTACCCACGCTGGCGATCTCGTGGCTGGGCGCCGCATTCGCCAGCCTGGCCATTGTGTACGTGGCCAGCCGCGAATCGCTGTATCCCGCGAGACTTTTGTGCGGCAGCCTGGCAGTGGGCGCCGGTGTTGCGGTGATGCAGTACGCGGCCATCGGAGCGATGCGGCTGGGCGCGGTGCATGAATACCGCAGCGGTCCATTGCTCGCATCCATCGTTCTGGACATTCTGATTTCGTTCGTGGGTCTGCTGCTGGTGTTTCACTCCCGCGATGAGAACCGCGACTGGACGGCGAAGCTAGCCATCACGGTGGTGATCGGGCTGGCGATTCCTCTGGTGCACTACATGAGTATGTCGGCGGTGAGCTTCATCCCCACCGGGACCGCGCCCGATCTGAGGCAGAGCATCGAATTCACTCGACTCGCGACCGCGGGCATGGTCATCGCTGCGTTTCTGGTTCTGGGCTCCGGTGTGCTTGCCGCGCGAGCGGATCGGCTGCGGTCGGTGCGGAAGCTGTCGCTGCACGACGAGCACAGCATGCTGCGCGCGCTGATCGACAACATGCCGAACTTCATGTACGTCAAGGACCTGGAGAGCCGGTTCGTGTTGGCCAATGCGTATGCGGCACACATACTCGGCGTGGATTCGCCGGAGGAGCTGCTGGGGAAAACGGATTTCGATTTTTGGCCGCACGAGATTGCCTGCCGCTTCTTTGAAGGCGAACAGAACGTGATGCGCTCGGGGCAGCCCCTCCACGACCATGAGGAAAAGGCCCTGTTCAAGGATGGAAACGAGGCATGCATTCTGGCGACCAACGTGCCGGTACGCGACCACCTGGGCCGGGTGATCGGGATTGCGGGTATTGGCCGCGACATCAGTGCGCGCAAGCGGATGGAGAATGACTTGCGGGAGGCGGAGCAGAAGTACCGGGGCATCTTCGACAACGCCATCATGGGCATCTTCCAGAGCTTGCCGGACGGAAGAATACTGGGCATAAACCGGTCCATGGCAAAGAATTTCGGGTACGATTCGCCGGAAGAGTTGATGGCTTGTGTTGCGGACGTTTCACGCTTGTATGTGTATCCAAAAAGCCGCGACGAATTCAAGAGGCTGCTGCACGAGGAGGGATTGGTACAGAACTTCGAAAGCGAGTTTTATCGCAAAAACGGCAGCAGGGCCTGGATGGCGATGAGCGCCTGGGCGGTGGTTGAGAACGGCGACGTGATTCGATACGAGGGGCTCAGCGAAGACATCAGCATGCGCAAAGAGATGGAGTTTGCGGTGCGGGAGGCGGAGCGGAAGTATCGCGGAATCTTCAACAATGCGATGATCGGCATTTTGCAAGCTACGCCGGACGGCCGTGTAGTGGGCGCGAACCCTGCCATGGCATCCATTTCCGGCTACGATTCCCCGGAAGATATGATCGCGAGCATCACCGACATGTCCCGGCAGTTTTATGCCGATCCCAAACGCGGTAAGGAGATGCAGCTCCTGATCGCTGAATTGGGCGCTGTGCAGAATTTTGAAGCCGAAGCCCTTCGCAAAGACGGCACCAAAACATGGCTTTCGATGAGTGTTTGCGCCGTTCGAGAGAAAGACGAAGTGGTCCGTTATGAGGGTATGTGCGAAGACATCGACGCGCGCAAGAAGATGGAGATTGCGTTGCGGGAAGCGGAGCAGAACTATCGGGGGATCTTCGACAACGCGGTTTTCGGCATTTTTCAGACCACGCCGGAAGGGCGCTTGCTAAGCGCAAACCACGCCATGGCCGTCACGTACGGTTTCGATTCCGTGGAAGAGGAGATGGCGGATGCGAGTTCGGGAAACAGGGCAGCGGAGGCTTGGGTCGCCCCGGAACGCCGCAAGGAGTTCAAGCGGCTGATGGATGAAGAAGGGGCCGTGCAGAACTTTGAATATGAGGCTTATCGCAAAGACGGGAGCAAGATATGGCTCTCGATGAGCGCCCGCGCCGTTCGCGAAAACGGAGTGGTGGTGCGCTATGAAGGGATGAGCGAAGACATGACCGAGCGAAAACTGCTGAGGGACCAGCTGTTGCAGGCGCAGAAGCTGGAATCAGTGGGCCAGCTTGCGGCCGGGATCGCGCACGAAATCAATACGCCGACGCAGTACATCGGGGACAACGTGCGCTTCCTGAAGGATGCATTCGAGGATTTGAAGAGCCTGCTGAGCAGCTATGAGACGTGGTTTTCGGCGGACAGGAATAATGGGCTTTCGCGCGAGACGCTTGAGGAAGCGGCTGCGGCGGTTGATGGGGCCGACACCAGTTATCTGTTGGAGGAGATTCCCAAGGCCATCGATCAGAGCCTGGAAGGCGTGGGCCGCGTGGCCGCGCTGGTGAGTGCAATGAAGGAGTTTTCGCATCCGGACAGGAAGGAAAAAGCTCCGCTGGACCTGAATCGGGCGATCGCAAGCACGATTACGGTGGCGCGGAACGAGTGGAAGTACGTCGCTGATGTGAACATGGATTTCGATTCTTCGCTGCCGCCGGTCATATGCCATCCGGGAGAGATCAACCAGGTGATTCTGAACCTGATTGTGAATGCGGCGCACGCGATTGGAGACGTGGCGCAACAGGGAGGGCGGCCACGAGGAACGATCAGCGTACGAACGATCAGATGCGCACAGTGCGCCGAGATCCGCATCGAGGACACAGGCACGGGAATCCCGGAAAAGGTGCGCACGCGCATCTTCGATCCCTTCTTCACAACCAAGGAGATCGGCAAAGGAACCGGGCAGGGGCTGGCCATCGCGCGGTCGGTTATCGTCGGCAAACACGGCGGAAGTCTTGACTTTGAAACCGAGGAGGGGAAGGGCACCACTTTCATCATTCGCCTTCCCTATGACGGCAAGGGCGCCCAAACAAAGGCGGTGGCGGCATGAAGCGCATTCTGTTCGTGGACGACGAAAGCAGGGTTCTGGATGGGCTGCGCCGGATGCTGTACGCCCAGCGACAGCGCTGGGAGATGGAGTTTGCGCTGGGCGGAGAAGCAGCGTTGGAGGCGTGCGAGAAGGGCGCGTTCGACGTAGTGGTGTCGGATATGCGCATGCCGGGCATGGATGGCGCCACGCTTCTGGGGCACATTCGCGACCGCTATCCGAGCAGCGCGCGCGTGATCCTGAGCGGATTCTCGGAGGCGGCACTGGCGACCAAGGCGGTTCCAGTGGCGCACCGGTTTCTGGCCAAGCCGTGCAATGCGACCGTGCTTCAATCGATCATTGAGCGCCTGTGCGCGCTGCAGGATCTCCTCTACTCGCAGGAGCTGCGCAAGATTGTCGGAACGATCGGACAATTGCCCTCGCTCTCGATTACCTACACATCGCTTACGCAGGCAGTGAGAGACCCGGACGCATCCGTGGATAAGGTTGCGGACATCATCAAGCAGGACATGGGCATGGCTGCCAAAGTGCTGCAGCTTGTGAACAGCGCGTTTTTTGGGCTGGCGCAGAGAGTGACCACGCTCGAAGCCGCAGTGGGCTACCTCGGAATGGAGACCATCAAGAACCTGGCGCTGGCCTCAGAAGCCTTCAGGGTGTTTGTGCCTCACCCGCATATTCCATTGTCGGAGTGCGAGGCGATCCAGCGGCATGCGCATCGCGCAGCCGCGATTGCCGCCGCGCTCCCGTTGGAGCCGGCGCACCGCGATGCGACGGTTGTGGCCGCTCTGCTCCACGACGTTGGCAGCCTTATCCTGGCGGGCAAAATGCCCGATGCGTTTTGCGAAGCGCGGAAGCTGGCGGCAGAGCGCGGATGCAAGCTGTTTGAAGCGGAGGAGGAGTTGCTGGGAACTTCGCACGCCGAGATCGGGGCCTACCTGCTCGGGCTGTGGGGCCTGCCCAACGTGGCCGTCGAGGCCATCGCGCACCATCACCACCCCGACCGGATCGTACACTCCGGATTCGATTGCACGGTCGCTGTCTATGTAGCGGACCTGCTGGAGGAAGAGCTGGAGGCTCATCCACATGGTGCGACAGAACAGGGGATCAGCGAGCCCGATCGGACGTGCCTGGAGACGCTGGGACTTTTGCCCCGGATTTCAGAGTTCCGCGAACTCGCGGCGCAGGCTTGTGTTTGAAGGCCGACGTCCTGACAGACTGCGGAAAAAGGGCGCTGTTTGGGCCGAAATTCTCGAAATGCATCGCTCAGGGCCTAAAACGGCTGCGGAAGCGGTCCAGGTTCCGGACAGAGTTTGCCAGAAACACCCCGCAGGGGCTAAAGCCCGCAATCATTTTGCGAGTTTACGGCACGAGTAAACTCGTGCCCTGACGCTTCGTGCTCGTTCGAAGCAGTTCTTCCGCAGCCGGGTTAGAGCGCGTTTTCGCCGCGCTCGTCGTTGCGGATGCGGACGGCCTCGTCGATGCGGCTGATGAAGATTTTCCCGTCGCCAATGCGGCCCGTGCGGGCGGCGCCCTCGATGGCCGCGACCGCCTTATCCTTCATATCGTCGTGAACCACGAGCTCGATCTTCACCTTGGGCAGGAGGTCGACGGTATATTCACGGCCGCGATAGAACTCGGTGTGGCCTTTCTGGCGGCCGTGGCCCCGGGCTTCGAGAATGGTCATGCCTTCGATGCCCGCCTCAAGCAGCGCATCTTTCACGGCATCCAGTTTTGAGGGTTGGAGAACAGCTTCAATCTTCAGCATAAACAGAGAATCCTCGTTCGTTAGGCTATCAGGCGGGGCGGGTTACTCGCCGCCTTCACCGGAAGAATATTGCCTTGGAAATTGCCAAGGGCACCGATCAAAAACCCATCAGGTATTGAAATCGTACCCTTCTTCGCCGTGCTGCGAAAGGTCGAGGCCGGCCATCTCCTGCTCGGGCGCGACGCGGAGACCCAGAATCTTGTCCACGACGAAGAGCAGGACCAGGGAGCCGACGATGGAGATTCCCCAGGCGATGCCCACGCCGGCGAGTTGATTGAGGATCTGGCTCCAATGGCCGTCGATACCGCCGGTGGGCACGCCCTTGCCGAAGATGGGATTGATGACGCTCGCTGCAAATACGCCGGTGAGGATGGCGCCCAGAGTGCCTCCCGCGCCATGAACGCCAAAAGCGTCCAGGGAGTCGTCGTAGCCGAAGCGGGACTTGACCTGGAAGACCATGAAGGAGCAGAAGAAGCCGGCTGCAAGACCGATGAACAGAGCGGACATGGGCTGAACGAATCCAGAGGCCGGGGTGATGGCTACCAGGCCGGCGACCGCGCCGGAAATTGCGCCCAGAGCCGTGGGCTTGCCGTTGTGAATCCACTCAAAGATCGTCCAGCCGAGAGCAGCGGTGGCCGTGGCGAAGTGCGTGTTGACGAAGGCGCTGGTGGCGAGCGGGCTGGCCCCCAGGGCGCTGCCGGCGTTGAAGCCGAACCAGCCCACCCACAGCAGGCACGCACCAATGAAGCTAAGCACAAGGGAGTGGGGCGGCATGGCCGTTTGCGGGTAGCCGAGGCGCTTGCCCAAATAAAGCGCGCAGACCAATGCCGAGACGCCGCTGGTGATGTGGACAACCGTTCCGCCGGCGAAGTCGAGCGAGGGAATGTGGCCGGCAGTTGCGTTCAACAGCCCGCCTACGCCCCACACCATGTGCGCCATGGGGCAATAGACAAAGAGCGACCACAGCGAGAGGAACAGGGCCATCGAGCTGAACTTCATGCGCTCAGCGAACGCGCCAGTGATGAGCGCCGGCGTGATGATGGCGAACATGAGCTGGTAGATCATGTAGGTTTGTTCAGGAATCGTGGCGGCGTAGTCGGGGTTCGGGTCCAGCGAGACGCCGCGCAGAAAGAGGTGCTCGAAACCACCGACGAACAAATTGCCGTGGCCAAAGGCCAGCGAGTAGCCGACAATGGCCCAGAGAATTGTGACCAGGCCGATCATGGCAAAGCTTTGCATCATGGTGCCGAGGATGTTCTTGCGGCGCACCAGGCCGCCGTAGAAAAGCGCCAGGCCGGGGCCGGTCATGAGCAGCACGAGCGCCGCCGAGGTGAGCATCCAGGCGTTATCTCCCGCGGATTGAGCGCTCGCGACCGCTTGCTCGAGGGCGGTGATCTGGGCTTGGGTTACCGGGGCCTGCGTTACCGGAGCCTGCGCGGCTGGGTTGGTGATCGCCGGGGCCACAGCCAGCGCGAGGTGTGCCGGGAGCGCAAACAGAAACAACAGCTTCAAGGAACGTCGGGTCATGAGGCCTTCCGCTTCGAATTTTCGCGCATAAGGCGCGGTGAAAAACTGTGAATGCAGAATAACTGGCGATGGAAAGCCAGCCAACGGTGCAAGCTACAGGCGGCTGCGAGGCGGCAAAGGAGCCCGCCGGGCAGAATTCTATCGAAGATCACTTTGGACTTTCGTATCATTCTCGTAAAGACCGAGAAATAACGCAAGTTTTTAGGGTTTCTTTATTGCTTTTTCGCGCGCCGGGCACTGTGACAGGGCGTGGGATTGGATTTCGCGTGCGTGAACCAGCGAGAACGCGCCAAGCAGGACTTCAGGGCTCATTCAAGAGTGTTTACGTGATCAATTCTGACCATCCCCGTTGGCAGAGGGAGTTATATTAGGCATATGGCGGCTACGATAGAGCGCGACCGATATCTTTTTGGCGCGCTTGATAGCAGCGCGAAAAATCGCATCAAGGTGGGCGAAGCGAACTACGGCTACGAAGAGCCGGAGGGGGTCTTGCTCACTTCGATGGATTTTGCGGTGAATTGGGTGCGCAAGAACTCGGTGTGGCCCATGACGTTTGGGTTGGCCTGCTGCGCCATCGAGATGATGTCGATGGGCGCGGCGCGATTCAATATTGCGCGCTTCGGCGCGGAGGTCTTCCGGCCGTCTCCGCGGCAATCGGACCTGATGATTGTGGCGGGACGCGTCTCACAAAAGATGGGCCCGGTGTTGCGCCGGCTCTACGACCAGATGCCCGAGCCGAAGTGGGTAATTTCGATGGGCGCATGCGCCACTTCAGGCGGCGTGTTTAACAACTACGCGCTGCTTCAGGGTGTGAACCAGGTGGTTCCGGTGGATGTGTATGTTCCGGGGTGTCCGCCGCGACCGGAGCAATTGATTTACGCGATTTCGCTGCTGCAGGAGAAGATCCAGCGCGAACCGCGCAGCCTGATGAAGACGCTGAACGCAGAATGAGCCTCTGCTATCAGAGGGCGGAATTCCTTGACAAATCCTGTATTGACCACTCACGGCCGACGAAAGAGCGTTGGCTCTCGATCCGCCATGAGACGGCTTGTGGAAACAAACATGGAATGTGCCCAGCGGAGTTCCTTTCTGCCGGGTCTTTGACGGTGAATCGAAGATCGAGGGCTTCGCACGCGGTGCGAAGCTGAAAGGAGGGAACGTGAGTTCCTTTTTCAATCTGTTTTTTCAACCATGCATCAACGAAAATGTGGAGCGTAAGAGCATGTATTCGCGAACTCTGAAGTCCGTTTTGTCTGTCCTGGCATTGGCATGTTTTGCCCTGGTGCCCATGGGGTGCAAGAAGGCTCCGCCGATCACATTGGCGTGTAACGCCAGTGCTCCCACTGTCTACCCCGGCGATCCACTGACCGTTTCGGCTACGGCCGGGTCGGTGGACACAAACAAGAAGAACAACGTGATTTACAACTGGAGCGGAGACGGCACAACCGGCAATGGCACTTCAGCCACCGTGAATACAGCTTCTCTGGCTCCCGGTTCGTACACTGCCAAGGCCGATGTGAAGGAAGGCAAGAAGGGCAAGGAGGGTTTGAAGCCCGGACAATCCGCCGAGTGTTCTGCCGCTTACGCGGTGAAACAATTCGAGCCACCGACAGTCAGCTGCTCGGCCAGTCCCAGCACCATCAAGCCGGGTGACTCCTCGACCGTGACGGCGGTGGGCATAAGCCCGCAGAACCGTCCGCTGACCTATAACTACACGGCGACGGCGGGCACGGTGACGGGCAGCGGGACCACTGCGGCGTACTCCTCGGCGGGCGCGCCGACGGGAGCGGTAGGGATCACGTGCGGCGTTTCAGACGACAAGAATCAGATGGCGTCTGCGAGCACGACCGTGACCATTCTGGCTCCGCCTCCGCCACCTCCTGCGCCTAAGACGCAGGCTCTCTGCTCGACCAGCTTTACCAACGACCCCAAGCGCCCGACGCGCGTGGACAACGAAGCCAAGGCGTGCCTGGACCAGGTGGCTCTGGACCTGAAACAGCAGGCTGATGCCAAGGTAGTAGTGGTGGGCGAGTCGGATGCCAAGGAGAATGCCAAGACGGCTAAAGAGCAGAAGTACGCCACGCATCACAAGCACGCAACGGTGGACCAGTTTGCCGCGCAGCGCGCCGTAAATACCAA
>Ga0181523_10005716_pt1 | contig 10153 bp, 6 predicted proteins | sample PEATcosm2014_Bin_43_FD_119752 | JGI IMG/M metagenome (GOLD analysis project Ga0181523, IMG submission 119752) | Peatland microbial communities from MTU Mesocosm Facility, Houghton, MI, USA - PEATcosm2014_Bin05_30_metaG | ecosystem: Environmental > Terrestrial > Soil > Wetlands > Peat | place...
GTGCGCGTCCCAATAACAGCTTGCAGACTCTTCCTCAAAGCGCGCCAAGTCGCAGGGATCATGAACCGTCCCGCGGAGTTTGTCCGATAGAATGACCGCGTGCACCACCACATGAAAATGGTCACGATGCAATTCATCGAGCATTTCCTTGGGATCGGGAAAGACTCGAGAATTCCATGCGAACGAGCCATTTTCAGTATTCCAGCCCGAGGGACAAAAGCCCGTCCCGAGATAAATCAAAGCATCACAGGGCAGCTTCTTTTCGCGAAAGGTTTTCGCTTCGGCAAGCACTTCCTCGCGGCTGGCCAGGGTGCGGTGCGACTGTTGATATCCAAGACTCCATAACGGAGGCATCTCCGCATAGCCCGTGACGCGCGCATATTCCGCCATAATCGTGGCAGGATCAGGGGATGCGACGAAGAACAGATCGAGCGCAGCGTCGGGACTCGCAGATTGAAACTTCCCTTGCGGTCCGCTGAAGTCGAAGGTGCCATAGGGTTGGTGAAAAAATATCGCCCAGCCGGATGTTCCGATGATCCAAGGAATCGGAACTCGGCCGCCGTGGGTTCCAAGTTCATAGGCGCCTTGTCCGCTGTGCATGGAGTCCGTTAACCCACGCCGGTCAAATTGTGGGCCGCCTTCGCCAAACCCGAATAATGGCGAACTTCCGAGAAGGAAGGAAACAACGCCAGTGCTCGCGTCCCGGACGAATTGCTGAATCACGTCGCCGTGCTCATTCGCGACCGTGATGTCGACCGGTTCAACGGAAATCTTGAGCCGGAAACGGCCTACCGAAATCGGTTCGGTTGGGTTCGCCCGCAGCTTTACGATGGGAATGCCCCAGGATTCTTTTGCCAGCGATCCATCACTCGGTATCTCGCCAACCGATCCGTTGTTCACGGGAAGGATGCTCAGGCGGAAGGTGCAAGCGCTGACCGGAGTGACGTGGATCTCAATTGGCCGTCCGGGAGCCAGCCCGGAATCCTGCGCCCAGGCATCCTCAGCCGCGACCTGCTCGGGAACAATCATGGCAGTGGAAGCGGCGAGGATTCCCTTCAAAACGTCGCGACGATTCCATTTTGGACTCATAGAGCTGACTTCCCTTTCCGGCTTCCGTTGGATCCGCTGGTCGGCGACCCCGCAATTTCACCATCACGGCATTGATGCGTGGCCACGCTAGCGCCGCTGCGGGATCGGGAAATTGTAGCGGAAACGAACAAATGGAGTAAACGTTTACCATTCGCGTATAATTCCCCTCTCATCCCCGGCTTGGGAACGGAGGAAATCCACGTGCGGTGGCGGATTGCCATCCTGGTCAGTGCTGCGATCGCGATCAGCTATCTTGACCGGCAGACCCTGCCGGTCGCGGTGCAAGCGATCAGCAAAGACATCCCCCTGACGAACGGGCAGTTTTCTGCGCTTCAATCCGCATTCCTGTTCTCCTACGCTCTGATGTACGCGGGCGGCGGCAAGTTAGTCGACCTGCTCGGAACCCAGCGCGGTTTTATGGTGATTATGGCGTTCTGGTCGCTGGCGTGTGCGAGTCACGCTCTGGCCGCAAGCTTCGCCATGCTGCTCACCAGCCGATTCCTGTTGGGAGTGGGGGAAGGCGGTGGTTTTCCCGCCGCTACGCGCGCGGTCGCGGAATGGTTTCCCGCCAAAGAACGCGCCACCGCGATGGGCATCATCAATGCCGGGACGGCCGTGGGAGCGGTCGCGGCCCCTCCGCTGATTGCTGCCGTTCTGGGTTACGCCAACTGGCGGTGGATCTTCGTTCTCACCGGAGGCCTGGGTATCTTGTGGGCTGTCTGGTGGCGACTGTCGTACGCTCCTCCACCGACTCTTGCCGAGAGCTTTACGGACCCAACTGCCGAGTCTGCGACCGGGTTGCCTTGGATTCGCCTGTTTCGCATCCGTGAGACCTGGGGTTTGGTGACCGCCAAATTCCTGAGCGATGCAGCCTGGTTCTTCTATCTTTTCTGGCTGCCAAAATATCTCTACGATGCTCGCGGATTTGATGTGAAAGCGGTCGGCACTTTTGCCTGGATGCCTAGCGCGGCTGCAGGAGTAGGGTGCCTGCTGGGTGGCGCGTTTTCCAGTTACCTGGTACGCCGAAGCTTCTCGCTCGGAGTAGCGCGCAAGCTGGCGCTGGGGCTCAGCGCTGCGGTCATGCCTTTTGTGATTCTGGTTCCGCATGTGCCTGTATCGTGGGCCATCGCGCTTTTCTGTCTGGCGTATTTCGGCCAGCAATCGTGGTCGACCCTGGTCATGGTCCTTCCCACGGATCTGTTCCCTCAAAACGTAGTCGGCTCCGTCGCCGGCCTGGTTGGTTTCGGAGGAGCCATGGGAGGAATTGCCTTCGGCGAAGCAGTTGGGTATCTGCTGGACCATGGTTTCGGTTACGGCACGGTTTTTCGCATCGCGGGAATGTTACACATCGCTGCATTCCTGATTATTCTGATCGCTATTCCTGTTCTGTTGCCTTTGAAATTGGAGCCTCAACTAAATTATCGGGAGATCGCATGAAGATCACCGAGATTCGTACTCGAGTTGTGCGCTGGCGCGGAAAGACCGTCCCATTGCCTCCGCACTTCTGCACCAATCCGATGGATCTGCTCGAACTGCCCGAAGCCTCGATGCAAACCTTCACATTCCATGGCTGGCTGATTGTCGAGGTCTTCACCGATGACGGTCACGTCGGACTGGGTAATGCCGCCCTGGCGCCGCCCATCACAAAACAGGTCATCGATCTCTATCTCAAGCCATTGTTGATCGGCCAAGATCCGTGGGACATCGAACTGCTGTGGCAACACATGTATCGCAAGACGATGGCGTTCGGGCGCAAGGGAATCGGCATGGTCGCGATCAGCGCCGTCGACATCGCACTGTGGGATCTGCTCGGCAAATCCGCCAAACAGCCCGTCTATCGCTTACTTGGCGGCAGAACGAAAGCACGCATTCCCGTCTACGCCTCCCGCCTCTACAGCGTTGAACTCGGCGAACTGGCGGCCGAGGCCAAGCGCTACAAAAGCGAGGGCTACCAGGCCATGAAGCTTCGCTTCGGATGGGGACCCGCCGACGGCGCCGCTGGCATGCAGCGGAATCTCGATTTGGTCCGCACCGTCCGCGAAGCCGTCGGCGATGGCATTGATGTCATGGCGGACGCGTACATGGGCTGGACCCTCGACTACGCCAAGAGAATGCTGCCGTTGCTGGAACCGTTTCACCTCCGATGGCTGGAAGAACCCGTGATTCCCGACGACATCCGTGGTTACGCAGAACTGAAGTCGTACGGGAAAATTCCTATCGCGGGGGGAGAACATGAATTCACCCTGTATGGATTCCGCGAGCTGCTGGAAGCGCAGGCTCTCGATTACATCCAGTTCGACACCAATCGTGTGGGTGGAATCACGCAGGCCCGTAAAATTGCTGCCCTCGCCGAGGCCCATTCGGTACCGGTGATTCCCCATGCCGGCCAGATGCACAACTACCACATCGTCATGGCGAGTTTGAATTCGCCCATGGCGGAGTATTTCCCCATCGTCGATGTTGAGGTAGGGAATGAGTTGTTCTGGTACGTCTTCCAGGGCGAACCCAAGGCCAAGGACGGCCACGTCCTGCTCGATGACAACAGTCCGGGTCTCGGGCTGACCGTTAATGAACCCGGGCTCGAGCAGTTCGAGGTGATCGAATAATCTTTCGCGTTCTATGGATCCTATGACACGACTCATCCAAATCAAGAAAGGAAAGGTTCGGCGGGTGGCGCTGGTCGAGGAACCGAATGTCCGATTTCTCGACACCTGTTCTTCGATCTGCGAGCTGGCGCATATCGCGATTGCGGCCGGCATGAAACTCAGCGACGTGGCGCGACAGCGAGCCAAACGCGAAACCCTGGATTACACGCCGATCTACGAGGGCCGCTCGGAATGGCGACTGCTGCCGGCGATTGACCATCCTGACGAGCCCTCGCGTTGCCTGATTTCCGGCACCGGATTAACTCATCTCGGCAGCGCACGCGGACGCCAGTCCATGCACGCGAACGTTACGGAAGATCTCACCGACAGCATGAAAATGTTCCGTTGGGGAGTCGAAGGTGGCCACCCGTCCGAAGGAGAAATCGGAATTCCTCCAGAGTGGTTCCACAAAGGCACGGGCAGTGCGTTGCGCGCGCATGGAGAACCGCTCGACATTCCGCCTTATGCCGAGGACGGTGGCGAGGAGGCCGAGATCGCGGGCGTTTATCTTATTGCTCCGGATGGCCGGCCCTATCGCATCGGCATGGCGATGGGCAATGAGTTTTCCGATCATGCCTTCGAAAAGCGGAACTACCTGAACCTCGCGGGTTCGAAGCTGCGCACCTGTGCGCTTGGACCGGAGCTCGTGGTGGATGCGGAATTCGAATCCGTGCCCGTGGCGGCGACGATCGAGCGGAATGGGGAGGTTCACTGGACCAAGACGTTCCGCACCGGAGAGTCCGAGATGTGTCACAGCTTGCGCAACCTTGAGCATCATCATTTCAAGTTTGAAGCTCACCGCCGGCCGGGAGACGTCCACGTGCATTTCCTGGGAACGGATTACCTCAGCTTTAGCGACCAGATTCGCCTGCAGGATGGAGATATCATGCAAGTCGCCGTCGAGGGCTATGGCCGCCCTTTGCGAAACCCGGTGCGGGTGGACAAATCGAAACCGGTTCTTATTAGCGTCATTCCGTTGTGATGAATGAAATCAAAGTGAGTGAAACATGATGAGTGAACCCGTGATGAGTAAAACCATGGCGAAACCAAGCGTTGCAATTCTAGGACTCGGCATCATGGGCTCGGGTATGGCCCATCGTCTGCTTTCGGCGAACTTTCCCTTGGCGGTCTACAACCGTAATCGTGAAAAGTGCATTCCCTTCGCCAGCGCAGGAGCGTTCCTCGCCGATTCGCCGCGTGCGGCAGCATCCCGCTCCCAGATCGTTCTCAGTATGGTGGCGGATGACGCCGCTTCCCGAGATATCTGGATGGGAGAACACGGAGCACTGAACGGAGCGTCCGCAGGTTCAGTTTTGATCGAGTCCAGCACTCTCAGCGGCGATTGGATAAAGGAGTTGGCGGCCAAGGCCGCCGAGCATGGCTGCCAATTCCTGGATGCGCCGGTTACGGGCACCAAGCCGCACGCCGCATCCGGCGAACTGGTTTTCTTAGTCGGAGGCTCCGCGGAAGCGGTTGATGCAGCGCGTCCCGTTTTTTCGGTGCTCGGCCGCGATGTGGTGCATCTGGGTCCGACCGGAAGCGGGGCTCTGATGAAGCTCGTGAATAATTTCGTCTGTGGAGTGCAAGCCGCGTCGTTTGCCGAAGCTGTGTCCATGGTCGATGCTGGCGGGCTTGACCGCGCCAAGGCCATGGCTATTCTTACCGGCGGCGCTCCTGGGAGCGGAATCGTGAAGCGAGTTGCGGAACGAATCGCGGCCAATGACTTCACACCAAACTTTGCCCTGCGCTGGATGGCCAAGGACTTGACCTACGCCTTGCGGGACGCCGCAACCAAAGGAATTTCGTTGCAGACTGCGGCCGCAGCGCTGGCCTTGTTCCAGCAGGCCATCGCTGAAGGCCACGGCGACGAAGATTTTTCAGCTGTTTCCAAATCATCGAAAAAACTGCCTCACTCATGACTGTGAAGAAGCGAGGAACGAATATGCAACTCACTGGATTTCGCACCGTCATTTTCGCAATCGCGATCCTCCCGTGCTTGCTGTCCATCGACGCGGTCGCACAACGCGACAAGAACAACGATAAGAAGCCTCCGACTCCGGGCCCGATGCTTGCGCAGGGAGTGGCGAATTATGACACTCCTGACTTCACGCTGACCCTGGTGCGTTCGTCTCAGACCGTTGCCGCGCTCAAGCCGAAGGGAGCTGAAGGCTTCGACTTCACACCCGGCGACTTGCTGACCGAACGCTCACAAAACGGATACTTCCATCTGGGTGACATCACTCTTCGTCTGCGTACGGAAGGCTCAACCGATTGGAAAAACTATTCGACTGCGGCTGCCCGCACACCCGTGACCGCGTTGCCCGCATCTCCGAACGTGCTGGCTGCAGCGGATCTTGCGCCCACGCTACCTGCCGATTTCCCGCTGCGCATCACGAGAACATGGGCACTGGATGAAGGCAAACTCGTCCTGCGTTTCGCGCTGACTAACACCTCCAAGAAAGCGGTGCAGATCGGAGCGCTAGGTATTCCGATGATCTTCAACAACGTGCTCAACGACCGCTCGTTGGACCAGGCCCATGCCATCTGTTCGTTCTACGATCCGTACATTGGCGAGGACGCCGGATATTTGCAAGTGACCCGATTGAGCGGGCACGGTCCGGCACTCGTAGTCGTTCCCGAGGGCAAAACGCCGTTCGAGGCTTACAACCCCATTCTGGATAGGAAAGGGCACTGGGGCGCAACGCCGGTATTTACTGATCCCACGCCGAGAGGAATCACGTTCGAGGGGTTTTATGAGTGGATGGTCCACAGTCAGGCCTATGCTGAAAACGAATGGAAGAGTGCACAACCATGGAACGCTCCCACCAGCCTCACGCTAGCGCCCGGCGAATCGAAAACCTACGGGCTCAGGTTCCTGGTTTCCGATTCGATTCGGCACATCGAGAAGACTCTCGCCGACAATCGGCGTCCGGTTGCGGTTGGAGTGCCGGGGTACGTATTGCCCCAGGATATCGAAGCTCGACTATTCCTGAAATACGACAGGCCCGTCGTCTCGTTAAAGGTCGACCCTCCGTCAGCAATCGAGATTCGTGAAGATTCGCCAGCGCGCGCAAACTGGCGAGCCTATACCCTGCAAGGTAAAACATGGGGACGCTCCCGGTTGACCGTCACTTACGGTGACGGGACGGTACAAACCATTCAGTACTTCGTGATCAAGCCGGCGGCACAAGCCGTGGCCGACCTGGGTCACTTTTTGACCACGAGCCAGTGGTTCACCGATGCCAGCGATCCGTTTCACCGCGCTCCCTCAGCAATCACGTATGACCGGGAAACCAATCACATGGTCGTGCAGGACAGCCGTGTGTGGATCGCAGGACTGAGCGACGAAGGCGGCGCCGGCTCCTGGCTGGCGGCTATCATGAAGGAATTCGTTCAGCCCAACCAAGAAGAACTCGACAAACTGCAACAATTCGTCGACGGAGTTCTGTGGGGCGGACTGCAATCCAAGGACGGCCCCCACCCGTACGGCGTTCGCAAGAGCCTCTTCTACTACCAGCCTAACCTACTGCCTCCCAACTACTATGACGGCAACTTCGATTGGAAATCCTGGACAAGTTGGAATAAGCAAGCTTCGGAAGCGGTTGACCGCTCTTATGACTATCCTCACGTGGCGGCGGCGTACTGGGTACTCTATCGTCTGGCTCGCAATCACCAGGGCTTGGTCACCAAGCGTGCCTGGGATTGGTACCTGAATCATGCGTATGAAACCTCGATAGCCATGACCAAGTATGCCAAGGATCTGTCGACGTTTGGTCAGATGGAGGGTTCGATCTTTGTGGAGATCCTGGCCGATCTCAAACGCGAAGGGATGAACACGCAGGCCGTTGCCCTGGAAAGCGCGATGCGCGAACGGGCTAATCACTGGAAAGAGCAGGCCTACCCTTTCGGCAGCGAAATGCCCTGGGATTCCACCGGTCAGGAAGAGGTCTACGCCTGGACAAAATATTTCGGCTATCAAGACAAGGCTGAGGTTACGCTGGACGCAATTCTCGGATACGACCCTGCCATTCCTCACTGGGGCTATAACGGCAGCGCCCGCCGATACTGGGATTTCATTTTTGCCGCCAAAGACCGGCGACTGGAGCGGCAACTGCACCACTATGGTTCGGGGCTGAATGCCATTCCGGTGCTATCTGAGTATCGCGAACACCCGGAAGACTTGTACCTGTTGCGAGTCGGCTATGGTGGAACTATGGGAGCGCTCACAGACATCGACCAGGAGGGGTTTGCCTCAGCAGCCTTCCACGGATTCCCGGACGCGCTTAAGCCCGATCCATTCAGCGGCGACTACGGTCCCAACTTCTTTGGGCACGCCCGGAACACGGCCACTTATCTCGTGAATCACCCTGAATTCGGCTGGATCGCATTTGGCGGGAACGTCGAGGCGGAAGGCAATGTGGTCAAAGTCACTCCGCGCGACTCGTTTCGGGCTCGCGTCTACTTAGCATCCCTCGGACTATGGCTGACGCTCGATGCGGGCACATTTGAGGGTGTTGCCGTGAATCCGAGTACAGGGGTAGTACGAGTGGGACTCGCCGGAGCCACCGACGCCACGCCCGAAGGTCTGTTGCGAATCGAGCAGCCGGCCAGGATTAGCGGCGTCGGCGACTATCGCCCCGCGACGCTCTTGCAGTCTCGGCGCGGCGCCTATGTGGTTCCGCTCCAGAAAGAGACAACCTGGCTGGAACTGAACCCGGGCCACTGATTTCGCAAGGAATTGCGGTGGCGGGGGGCCGGCGGAGCGTGAAAACGTTTGCTCCAATGCCGCCCCCGGAGTTCCTCAATCGGCTCGTACCCTATGGTAAGATGGCTTGCGTAAAATTGGCTCTTCCCCTATTAAACAGCCCCGATGGATATCCGCGAAATCGCCCGCAGAGCGAAGGTTTCCACCGCCACCGTATCCCGGGCAATTAACCGCGTTCCCACCGTCGATCCTCAACTTGCCAAACGTGTATGGAGGGTAGTCGACGAACTGGGCTACTACCCCAACACGCAGGCCCGCGCTTTGGTTTCTGGGCGAAGTCGCATTTTTGGCCTGATCGTTTCGGAATTCACCAATCCATTCTTCCCAGAGATTGTCCAGACTTTCGAAAATCTCGCGGTCGAAAATAACTACGAGATCTTAATCACCTCGACCGTGAACGACCCCAAGCGGATGGAATTGTCGGTTCGGCGCATGATCGAACGCCGGGTGGATGGGGTGGCGATCTTAACGTTCGGCATGGAAGAATCGCTGCTTGAACACCTTCGTTACCGCAAGGTTCCCCTCGTATTCGTGGATGTAGGGCCGGATGCAAAAGGAATAGCCAATATCCGGATCAACTATCAGAGCGGAATCCGGCAGGCGGTGCAGCATCTAGCCGCTCTTCGGCATACGCGCATCGCGTTCGTCGCAGGCCCGCCGCACTTGAAGTCCGCCTTAGCCAGGCGAGAGGCCTTCAAGACTTCCATGATAGAAATCGGACTCCCTCCTGACCTGATCATCATCGGAGATCACCGCATGGAGGGGGGGATGCGGGCCCTGATTGAACTGAACAATCTGCCCGTCCAGCCGACTGCGGTACTGTGCTCCAATGATATGACCGCGATTGGGGTCATGCGGCAAGCCTATGACCAAAATATCAGGGTCCCGGAAGGCCTTTCCGTGGTCGGGTTCGACGACATCCGTTTGGCTGAGTTCACGACCCCTCCGTTGACGACGGTCCAAATGTCCCAAAAGGAACTGGCCAAGATCGCTTTCCGGGCTCTGCTGAACGAGATCGAAGCCGATCCCTCTTCGAACGAACACCGCGAATACGAACTGACCACCAGCCTGGTGCTCAGGCGTTCCACCGCCCTGGCTCCGGCTGGACAGTCCGCAACCTCTCCTAAACGGGCCGGAAGCGGCAAATCTCGAACCCCGGCAGCCCCGCTCCCGCGTTAGAACGGGGCCGTACTTCTCCTCGGTACTTCTCCGCTCTAAACCGGCCTTTCCTCGGGAAAGACTTCCCTCCCAGAGCGCTTGCCAACTTACCCGGACGAGATTAATCTAGGTTGCGTCTTTTCGAGTAAACGATTACCGTAATGGAAGGTCCGTGGGGCGGGGCCATGGGACAAAACCCGATGCTACAGCGTTTGCGAGAACAAGTGCTTGAGGCGAATCTGGAATTAGTGCGCCGCGGACTGGTTCTTTATACCTTCGGCAACGTCAGCGGCATCTTGCGGGAGCAGGGGCTGGTGGTGATCAAACCCAGCGGCGTACCTTACGAGCAGATGAAGCCCGCCCACTTAGTAGTCGTCGACCTTAAGGGCAAAATCGTACAGGGCAAACTCCGACCCTCGTCCGATTTGCCCACCCACTTGGTCTTATACAACGCCTTTCGCGAAATTGGCGGCGTCGCTCACACTCACTCCGAGTA
>Ga0181523_10005718_pt1 | contig 10153 bp, 7 predicted proteins | sample PEATcosm2014_Bin_43_FD_119752 | JGI IMG/M metagenome (GOLD analysis project Ga0181523, IMG submission 119752) | Peatland microbial communities from MTU Mesocosm Facility, Houghton, MI, USA - PEATcosm2014_Bin05_30_metaG | ecosystem: Environmental > Terrestrial > Soil > Wetlands > Peat | place...
CTATTGCCGCCATAGGTCGTGATGCCGTAAAGGTTGCCGTTCGCGTCCATCACCACGTTGCGCGGAAATGAGCCGTCGCTGCCGCCGGTGAAGTCATACAGCGAGGTATAGGTCCAAGCGCCGTTGGCTGGAGTGAGCTTGAAAACAGCGCCGTAGCCATAAACCCCATCCGTTCCAGTGGCCCCGTAGAGGTTTCCAGCACTGTCCATGACGAGTGCGCCAAGGGGGCCGTAGGGATAATCGGCCCCGCCGCGGGCGAAGCTATAAAGTGAGCTGAACTGCCAGTAATTTCCTGATGGCGACAATTCGAAAGCTGTCCCAGCGCTGTCGTAGCCGCCGCCAACGGTCGAGCCGTACAAATTCCCTGCCGGGTCGAAGATCAGGCCGCCCACCAGGATATCGCCATCGGTACGCTGGAACTGATGAATGACGTTTTCCGTCCAGCTTCCACCCGAGGGGACGAATTGAAAGACCAACCCTGGTTTATTTTGGTTGTTGGGGTCTCCCTGGCAGGTGCCGTACAGGTTACCGTCCTTGCCGTAGATCACGCTGGTTGGGTATTCGCCGTCGGCCCCATAAGTGAACTGGTGAAGAATCTGTTCCGTCCAGGCGCCGCCGGATGGCATCAGCTCGTAGATCGCCCCGCATCCCTGCTGCTCGCAGTTGTTACCGGGGCCGTAAAATGTCGCTCCATAAATGTTGCCCGCGACATCGAAGGCGAGATCACCGTTCGGTTCCGAACCCGTGCCGGAAGCTTGGAACGGGAAGAGCACGGTTTCAGTCCAGGGACAGGACGCGGATTTGCAGACGCTGGCTGGAGGCTGCAGGCTGTAGACGACGCCCCAGCCGCCGGAACCGCCGCCGATGGCGCTGCCGTAGAGTTTGCCATCCGGGCCAAAGACGACTCGGGCCTCCGGAGTCTCGCCATCATCGCCTCCGTTAAACCTATACAGATCCGAGAGCACCCAACCCGAGCCATGATGGGTCAACTTGAATACCGTGCCGTTGTACGTGCCGTTGCCCCCGTAAGCAGTCGCGCCATAAAGATTTCCGGCGTGATCGATGGTTAATCCGGCAACCGGGTACCACCCGTCGGAGACGTCGAAGGTGTGGATCACTTTGAAAGTCTGGGCGTGGGTAGGCAGCGCAAACATGATTACTATCGCCAACGCTGCGGCTGTTGGCCGGAAATTGAGGTTCCGAGTCCCATTCCGATGCTGTCCCGAATTCGTCATAACTATCTCCTTGACTGACACTGAACACTGCTTTACGGCGTGATCTCAAACACCACGCCGCAGCCGCTGAGGCAGCTTGGTCCGATCTGCCCGCCGTACCCGGTTACGCCGTACAGGTTTCCAGCGGAATCCATGCTCAGATTGCTGAGCGGCCCCGATCCGTCGCTGCCCTCGCTGAAGTCATGCAGCGAGGTATAGCTCCATCCGCCATTCCCCGGGCTCAGTTTGAAAACGGTACCGTACCCGTTGGTACCGCCACTTTCCGTGGCGCCATAGAGATTTCCGGCACTATCCATGAGCAATCCGCCATATGATCCTTCGCCGGGCCCGGCAAACGCGTAGAGCACCGAGAAATTCCAGCCCCCGCCATTCGAGGGGCTTGCTTCCCAAACCGTTCCGGCGTTGTTTGGACCGTAGCTTAGAGTTGTGCCATAGATATTTCCGGATGAGTCGATGACCGGAGTGCCAAGGGGGTTTGCGCCGTCGGTCTCGTAGTTGAAGCTGTGGACGAGGTGGATGTTCCAGCCCGAGGAAGATGGCGACAACTGATATACGGTGCCAAGCCCAGCACCGCCCTGGATGGCCACACCGTAGAGATTGCCGAACTTGTCGAAGACAACTCCGCCCTCAGGACCAATGCCATCGATGTCGGCAAAGCCAAAGTTGTACAGCACCGACATCGTCCAGCCGTTCCCGCTGGGGCTCATTTCGTAGACCATTCCGTCGCCGTACTCTCCGCCGCTTAAAGTGGTGCCGTAAAGATTTCCGGCTGCGTCCATGGTCAGGCTGCCAAGTTCAGGAAATTGGCCGTCGCTTGGGCCTCCGACAAACTGGTGAATGTCGGATACGGTCCAGGGACAGGAGAAGGATTGACAGAAGCTCGCGGGAGGTCGCAGCTCAACGACGGTGCCGCAACCGGGACCAAAGGAGCGGCATTCGGGGCCACCCGGGCCACCGTAGAAGGTCGTGCTGTAAAGAGTTCCGTTGGGCGCGATGGTGATGCCCTGCAACGGATCGTATCCGTTGGCGCCGTCGAAGCTGGCCAGAGGATCGAAGATCCAGCTCGAGCCGTGATGGCTCATCTTGAAGACCACGCCGCATCCGGTTTGGGTTCCTACGTAATTGCAGCTGGATTCATAATTGCCGCCGTAGGCAGCGTCACCATAGAGGTTGCCCGCTCCGTCACTGACGACGGAGGTTGGGGCGTAGCCATCCGCGCCGCCGGTAAACGTATGCAGCACAGTAAAAGTCTGCGCCGGCGCCATCACGGCCGCGAACAAAAATGCGAGGCACGCTGCGATTTGAGCGATTGCGGCGCCGTAATTCTTTTGTGTGCGCACCATACGGTCCTCCTTGTCGTCCTGCTGATCCAGGGGTGTCGATCTTTGCTGACCACTGGCCACTGACAACTGCGGTTACGGCGTGATCTCCCACACGGTGCCGCAGCCGTTACCGTTGTACCGGCTGGTGCAAGGTCCGGAACCGCCGTAAGCCGTGGTGCCATAAAGATTGCCCTGGGCATCGACCACCACGTTGCTGATCGGATAACCTCCGTCGCTGCCTCCGGTAAAGTCGTAAAGATCGGTATAGGTCCAGCCATTCGCGGAGGGCGTCAGCTTGAAGACGTTGCCCTTGTTGTAGGCGCCGTCTGCGTTGGTCGTGCCGTAGAGATTGCCGGCCGAGTCCATGCTGAGACTCTCGTCCGGACCTCCATTGCCGCTGAAGCCATATAGCAGGGTGAAGTTCCACGTTCCGGCAGACAGCTCGAAGACGGTGCCGCCGCCGTTGGGTCCATACGCTAAGGTGCTGCCATAGACGTTGCCGGCGTTATCGAGAACCACGCCGCCCTCAGTCACGTAGCCGTCGTCCTCTATGTCGATGATGGTGAACAACTGGTTGGGGGTCCAGCTGGAGCCCGTGTGTTGGAGCTGGTAGATGCCGCCGTAGCCGGCGCCCTCGTTGGGTCCGTAGAGATTTCCATCAGCTCCGAAGACGACGCCGCTCTCCGCTCCTCCATCCGGCCAGTTAAAGAGACTGGTGATCGTCCATCCGTCACTGCCGGGCGAGAGCTCATAATTAGCTCCGTAGTAATACGCTCCCTGGTTTGCGTAGCCGTAGAGATTTCCCGCCTGATCGAAGACCAAGGGACCCGGAAAAGGATTGCCCGGAGCCGGGGTTGGTTCGAAGCGGTGAATGACGCTTTCGTTCCAGCTGCAAATGGCGTTCTTGCAGGCCGCGGCCGGAGGCGACAGCTGGAATGCCGTGCCACACGTCGAGTAGTAGCACGCGTTGCCGCCGCCCAGCTCCGTGGTGCCGTAAAGCAGGCCGTTCGCGCCGAAAGTCATTCTGGCCCCAGGCGAGTATCCGTCGCTGCCGCCCTTGAAGGAATAGAGAGGCAAGAGGAACCAACCCTCCCCGGCCGGTTGCAGCCGGAAGGCCGTGCCGCATCCCTGCGAGGGGCAATCGTTGAGGACCAGCCCGCCGGCGCTGGCCGTTCCATAAAGGCGGCCGGCCCGGTCGATGCTCAGGCCGGCGACGGGAGTCGCACCATCGGCGCCTCCACTGAAGCTATGTATGACATGAAAGGTCTGCGCCTGCGCACGAACGGACAGGCTCAGAAATAGCAATGCGCCAGCCAAGACCGCCGCGCCTCTCCATGCCAAGCTATGAGACAGATGCTGCCTGGGACCGTTCACAAAACACCTCCAAGAATTTCTGTATCGACAGCTGACAACCAGCCACTGACCACTGCTTTACGGCGTGATTTCCCACACCGTGCCTCCGTTGTGAGGCGGCGGGCCTACGTAGCACGCGCCATAGACATTGCCTTGCGCATCGACTACCACGGTGCCCTCTGGAAGGCTGCCGGACGCGCCTTGAAATTCGAAGCTGCCGAGGGTCGCATAGCTCCAGCCGCCGTTCGAGCGAGTCAGTTTGTAGGCGGCTCCGGTTCCATAGACTCCACCGTTCTGAGAGCCGCCGTAGATGTTGCCGGCCGCGTCCATCGTCGGAGCATTGGGGAATGACGCCCCACTGTCCGTAAAGGTGTAGGGCACAGTGAAGGTCCAGCCGCCGCCCTGGTTCGGGGTCAATTCAAAAATCGTACCGGCCCCAAATTCTCCCGGGCCGCTGGAGGCAGCGCCGTACAGATTGCCTTCGCTGTCGAAGACCAGTCCGGCGGGATTGCCGCCATCGGGGCCATCGGCAAAAATGTGGAGGACTTTCTCGGTCCACCCGGAGCCGGAGGGCGTCAGCTCGAAAACCGTGCCGCAAGTCGGGGCGGAATAACAGTCGTAATCGCCGCCGAGGTAGGTTGTGCCGTAGAGATTACCTGCCGAATCGAATAGCAGGGCCGAGTCAGGCGAGGCGCCGTCACTTGCGCCTCCCTGGAACGAGTGCAGCGTGCTCTTGCTCCAGGTGCCGTTCCCGTTCGGGCTGAGCTCGAAGACAGTGCCGCAGCCAACTTCGCAGGGTCCGCCTCCACCTTCGGACGTCGTGCCGTACAGGTTGCCGACGCGATCAAACACCACCTCGGCGGTTGGGTGTGCCCCATCGGCCAACGAGGTGAAACTGTACAGAATGGTCTCACGCCATGGACACGAGAAGCTGCCGCAGGAATTCGCAGGAGGCTGGAGCTTGAATACGGTACCGCAGCACTCGTGTGCTCCTCCCGAGTAGGTGGTGCCATACAGCGCGCCGTCCGGCCCGAAAATGACGCGAGACTGAGGGCCTTGCCCATCCGGCAAGCTGCCGAAGCTATAAAGCGGCGTTAATATCCAGCCGGAGCCGCCATGCGTCATCTTGAAGACAACACCGCACCCTCCGTCGAAACACTGCTCGTTCAAGGGGCCGCCGGAGTAAGTCGTTCCGTACAAATTTCCGGCGGCGTCCGGGGTTAGCCCGGCAGTGGGTTTCCCGCCGTCAGGTCCCAGGGTAAACGTGTGCAGTACAGTCAGGGTCTGCGCCTGCATCCAGGTCGTTGTAGCGAGGACTCCCGCACAGAACAGCCTGGTCATTGTTCGCAGGCTCGTGTTGAGACTCTTGGACGCACATTGCGGTTGGCAGCTCATTGTTGCTCCCTTCACCTAATCGAGACGGACTTCGGCGACAACGCAGCAAACTATCGCGCCATGATGGGTAACAGTCAACTTAATTAAAGATTACGGTCCAACGGATTGACAACACGGGCCTTATCTCGTGGGATCGAAAGTTAGTTGGCGATATCATGGGCATTGCGCCGGGCCCGCACCAGAGTCCTGGAGCCGATTGTCAGAAGTGTGATGCACGTTGAGGGGGAGCGTCGCATCGTCGCCCCCATTCCCGGTTCTCTGTAACATTCAGGTTGATTACGGCGTGACCTCGAACACGAACCCATCTCCCCCTAGCGCCCCGGTGGTGGTGCCATAGAGATTCCCAGCTGAGTCGAAAATCAACTGACCCTCGGGATTTCCGCCGTCGCCGCCATCGTTCAAGTTATTCAAGTTATACAGCGAGGTGTACTCCCAGCCGCCATTGGAAGGTGATAACTGGAACACGCTGCCGCATCCATATCCCGAGCAGTTTTGGCCGCCGCCGGAGAAAAGCGTGCCATAAAGGGTGCCGTTGGAACTCCGCGCGAGCGTACCGGCAGCGCCGCCATCCTCTACATCGGGGCTATAGAGCACGCTGAAGATCCAGTTGCCGTTCGAGGGCATCAGCTCGAAGACGGCTCCTCCGTTATACGCCCCGTCATAGAATGTGGCACCGTAGAGATTGCCTTCCGGATCAAGAACTACGCCGGCATACGGAAATGCTCCGTCGTTTGAGCCCTGAAAGGCGTAGATGACCTCTTCCGTCCAACCGGAGCCGGAGGGCGTGAGTTGGTAAACAGTGCCGTCGTCAGCGGTGCCACCCTCGAGAGTTGTGCCGTACAGATTACCGCTGTTATCAAAGGTGACAGCGCTGAGTGGGCCAGACCCATCAGGCGAACCGGTGAAGCTGTGAAGCACGCTCTCGGTCCAGCCGGATCCTGAATGCGTAAGTTTGAAAACAACTCCGTTATCTCCTGTGCCGCCAGCGGTAGCAGTGCCGTACAGATTGCCGGCGCTGTCAAAGATGAGCGTACCCTCGGGATAGCCGCCATCAGCACCGTCGGTAAATTGGTACAACGGAGTTTCCGTCCACGGACAAAGGACCGACTTGCAAACCGTCGCCGGAGGCGAAAGCTTGTACACCGTTCCCACATCATTCTGTCCTCCGCGACTGGTGGTGCCGTACAGGTTGCCATCGCTGCCGAAGGTTACCCCCCCAATCGGTGCAAACCCACCAGCGCCTTGGCCTTGCTGGAAGCTGTAGAGCGGACTCAGTACCCAGCCGGAGCCCCGGTGAGCGAGCTTATAGACGAGTCCCACGTCATTCGCGCCACCGTAGTAGGTTGTGCCATAAAGATTGCCCGCCGCATCCATGGTGACGCCGGCGATAGGCTCTCGCCCATCCGGTCTGCCGTTGAAAAGGTGCAGAACGGTCAAAGTTTGCGCTGGTGCCGTTGGGACCACGGTGAGAACTATCACGAGAACGGCCAAAGCAACGAGGTTGCTTTTCTCGCTCGTAAGTTGATGTCGAAAATTGAAGCTGCGATCGGCTGCTGGGCCATGCTGGTCTCCTCCCATAATGCTCGTCTGGCGTGAGAGAGTATCACGCGCTGCCAGCAGCGCAACTTAATTCTGGATTACGGTGTAAGAAGCTGGCGGAAAAAGACTTAACTCACATGCTTCAAAATGATTGCTAAAATCAGGCCTTGTCGAACCTAACCGGCCCGGTAGCGCTCTTCGATTCCTGCGGATTGGGATTTCACCCTACGTATCCGCCAACCCGTAGGCGCCTAAGAAAACTACGCCTCATAAAACCCCTGTTTTCATGCCATTGCTCCGTAATGTGAAATTAAGTTGATTTTCCCCGGATAAGCGCACAACATTACCGCCAAGAGCGTCCTCTGCGGACCGCAGGAGAAGGAGAATGACGATGGCGAGCTCAGAGCAACATCGATTTTTTACAGCTATCTTTCGGCTGGCTATGGCTGTTCTGACCGGAATGTGTATGCTCACGGCTGTCGGGCTGCAACCGGCGCCGGCGCAGACCTACACCGTAATTCACAACTTCACCGGCGGCGCGGATGGAGCGGGTCCCGGAGGATTGATCATAGACGCAGGGGGAAACCTCTACGGGGCCGCGAGCGGCGGTGGCCTTAGCAGCCAGAATTGCGATGGCACCTGCGGCGTGGTTTTCAAGCTGAAGTCCTCCGGCCAGGGCTGGGTGTTGACTCCCCTTTATCAGTTCCAGGGAGGCAGCGACGGCACCCACCCCGGCAGCGTGGTCTTCGGTCCGGACGGCACTCTGTACGGCACAACCGTCTCTGGTGGAGTTTCCTGTCCTAGTGATACGCAGTACGGGTGCGGCACGGTCTTCAACTTGAGACCTCAACCCTCAGCTTGCAAGAGCGCGCTTTGCCCCTGGACGGAAAGCGTGCTTTATCGCTTCGCCGGCGGATCCAATGACGGAGCGATTCCCTTGGGCCAACCGGCCTTCGACAAGGCAGGAAATTTCTACGGCGCGACTTACGAGGGCGGCGTCTACACCATCAATTGCGGTTTCGGACGGAACTGGTGCGGCACCGTCTTCGAGTTGTCGCCGTCGAATGGCGGTTGGACGGAGAGCTTGCCGTACATGTTCACCGGAGGCAACGACGGGGCAAATCCCGAGGCCGGATTGACGCTCGATGCGGCCGGGAATCTCTACGGAACGGCTGTGTCCAACGGCGCAGGCGAAGATGGCACGGTCTTTGAGTTGACGCGCTCGGGCTCCGACTGGACCGAGAATACCTTGTTCTCGTTTACCGGCAGCAATGGCGGAGCCTATCCGGCAGCAGGCCTGATCTTCGATCCAGCCGGCAATCTTTATGGCACCACCGAATTCGGGGGAAATGGACACGGCACGGTTTTCGAACTGTCGCCTTCCGGCAGCGGATGGACCTTCAACCAGGTTTACGCTTTCGCGGGAGGTTTCGGACTGGATGGTCCGCTGGCCCCAGTCCTCAGGGACAGCGCCGGCAATCTGTACGGCACGACATTCGAGGTGGGAGGAGGTGCGAATGTGGGAGAGGTGTTCGAGTTGAGTCCCTCCAATGGTGGATGGACCTACACCGTGCTCCATTACTTCACCGACGACCACGGCGACGGCGGACTTCCTTCCGGCGCCCTGGCGCTGGACGCACATGGCAATCTCTATGGGACTACCTCGACCGGCGGGACTTATCAGCTGGGCACGGTGTGGGAGATCACGCCGTAATACCCGGCCCGATTACAGCTTACTTTGCCAACAGTTGAGCAATGGTACCCAGCAGAACATCGGGTGACTCGGCTTTTGCCAGGAATCCATCCACAAACTCAAGCCCATCTGGCTTCTCCACGGAAGCAGAGATAATCAGAATTGGGACCTCCGGTCTCAGCTCCTTCATCTCTCTGGCGCTCTCGATTCCCGTCTTGCCACTCAGAAAATGGTCGGCGATTACCAACTCGATGGGATTCTGCTTGAAGAGCTCCAGACCATCTTCACCGGAACGAGCAGTCAGGACGTTGTAGCCTTCGTGATCCAGCAGGAGCTTTCGCACCCGCAATGCGACGTCCGCGTCATCGATACACAATATGAGTGGATGTTTTGCAGCGACAGTTGGCAAAACCGCGTTCATGGCCCGTTACCTATCTGCCCGCGACATACCTGCAGGCGTGGGTTGTCGGTCTATGCGCCGGCCAGCTCGTGAATGGCCGATAAATTCTGGATCAGCAAAGTTGAACCGTGAAGCTCGGCGATGTGCTGCTTGCGAAACGTTGCCAGCGTGCGGGTGACCGTTTCGCGCGACATGCCGATGATTTGCCCGATCTCGTCGTGGGTCAACGCGACCTTGATTCCATGAGCCGTGGCCAGGCCCGAATCGCCGTGCGACCAGTCGAGGATCAGGCGCGCAATTCGCTGTGAGGATGAACTCATGGCGAAGGAGCGCAGCTGCTGGTACGCATGCTGACACTCGTGGCTCAGATGTACGGCGGCGTGCATGCAAGCCTCGCTGTGTTGTGCCAGAAACTTGAGGAAGTCGTCACCCTTAACAAAATTCAGTTGGCAGGGTTGACCTGTCTCCCCGGTGGTTTCGTGCGGCTCTCCAGACAAGGTCGCGTTCAGCCCCAACACGTCGCCGGGGCGTGCAACTCTTAGTATCAGGGTCCGGCCGTCCTGCGAGCTGGCTGATAATTTCACCCGGCCTTTACACAGGACGTAAATGCCACGGCATGCCTGGCCTTCCACGAACAGAGTTGCGCCCTCAGGGTATCCAATCGTGAACTTCAGAAGTTGGAAGGCTTCCATGACTGCTTTCGGCAGATCGCAGAAAAAGCCCGTAGAACACAACGTGCAGGAGAGGCAGTTTTCCACCAGTTCCATCCCGTAGGGTGAATGCATCGGTGCCCTCCTTGGCCCAGCTTCATGTTGCGCCGAGCTGGTATCCCGGTTTCGCTCTTCCCATTCCGTGAGCCGGACTGGACTCGTATCGCGCGCGCCGTTCTTTGCCGTTGGCGTTCGCGACTCTTGAGAAATGGCAATGTTGCGTGCAGGCACTGACCCTCCTTACAGGCAGGTGCACTAAGGGAGGAGAGCTAGAGCTTCAGATAGGCTGACTTAGTTCAGGGACCTGAAAGAGAGGGTAACGGCTCGCTCAATCCTGACCCTATGCTCTCGTTGCCGGCATGTCAATCCCTGCGCGATCGTTGTCCCGGCCCGGAATTATCCCGCTGCGCTTCGTATCGGTGAATGCGTTGCCATCCTCTCCTCGGTCGTAGCCCGTTATCGCGCAGAGCCAGCAGCGGTAGATTGGAGATTGGTAAGTCTCGCTC
>Ga0181523_10005720_pt1 | contig 10151 bp, 8 predicted proteins | sample PEATcosm2014_Bin_43_FD_119752 | JGI IMG/M metagenome (GOLD analysis project Ga0181523, IMG submission 119752) | Peatland microbial communities from MTU Mesocosm Facility, Houghton, MI, USA - PEATcosm2014_Bin05_30_metaG | ecosystem: Environmental > Terrestrial > Soil > Wetlands > Peat | place...
CCCGAGCCGCACGAGGTGATGATCGGTTTGTCGAGATCGACGCCGGCCTCCGCGAACGCCGCTTCGATGCGGGCGCGCGGAACGAGACGGCCGTTCTCGATCAATCGGCTATAGGGCACGTTGAACGAGCCGGGCATGTGGCCGGAATGCAGCCCGGGACGCGGTTCCGGCGCCTTGCCGTTGAACCGCTCCGGCGGGCGGGCGTCGACGATCTGCGCGCTTTCGTCGGTCAGCGCCATGCGCACGTCGGCGAGCATCGCGACCGCGCCGACATTCATCTCGGCGGTGAATGTTTTCTGGGCACGGGCGGCATCGCCCTTCTCCAGCGGACGGCCCTCGGATTTCCATCGCGGCAACCCGCCGTCGAGGATGTAGACGTTCTTCGCGCCGAATATTCGGAACGTCCACCATACGCGTGGCGCCGAAAAAAGACCGGTGCTGTCGTAAACGACGACGGTGTCGCCGTCGCCGATGCCGAGCGCGCCGGCCGCTTCGCTGAAATGCGTGATGCCCGGCAGCATGTGCGGCAGGTCGGTCGAATGATCGCTGATCGCCTCGATGTCGAAGAACACGGCGCCGGGGATATGGCCGCTGCGGTACTCGGCGTGCGCGTCGCGCTGCTGCGTCGGCAAGAAATACGAACCATCGACCACGACCAAATTGCGATCGCGCAAGTGCTCGGCGAGCCATTCGGTCGATACCAGCCAGCGACTCGTGGGCGATGGGGCCGGGGTGTCGTCGGTTCTCAGCATGGTGATCATCTCATGACAACGCGCGCGTGGCCGCAATGTTCAGGCGTACGGAACCTTGATCGGCGAGCGGCGCTCGAGCCAGTGCGGCACCGGCAGCTTCTTTTCGCGCAGAAACTGCGGATTGAACAGCTTCGATTGGTAACGCGTGCCGTAATCGGCGAGGATTGTGACGATGGTGTGCCCGGGACCGAGGTCCTTCGCCAGGCGAACGGCGCCGGCAATGTTGATGCCGGAGGAGCCGCCGAGGCAGAGGCCTTCGTGCTCCAGCAGGGCGAAGATGATCGGCACCGCTTCTACGTCGGGAATCTGAAAGGCGACGTCGATCGGCGCGCCTTCGAGGTTCTTGGTGATGCGGCCCTGGCCGATGCCTTCGGTGATCGACGATCCTTCGGATTTCAGGATACCGTTCGTGTAGTAGCTGTAGAGCGCCGCGCCCATCGGGTCGGCGAGCGCGATGCGCACGGCGGCATTGCGCGACTTGAGCGCCATGGCGACGCCGGCCAGCGTGCCGCCGGTGCCGACAGCGCAGGTAAAGCCGTCGACCTTGCCGTCGGTCTGCCGCCAGATTTCCGGTCCGGTGGTCTCGACGTGGCCCTGGCGATTGGCGACATTGTCGAACTGGTTCGCCCAGATCGCGCCGTTCTTTTCGGTTTTCGCCAATTGCTCGGCGAGCCGGCCCGAGAGCTTCACGTAATTGTTGGGGTTGGAATAGGGGACGGCCGGCACCTCGACCAGCTCGGCGCCGCACAGCCGCAGCGTGTCCTTCTTCTCCTGGCTCTGGGTTTCCGGGATGACGATCACGGAGCGAAATCCCATGGCATTGCCGACCAGCGCAAGCCCGATGCCGGTATTGCCCGCGGTGCCCTCCACGATCACGCCGCCGGGCCGGAGCTCGCCCTTTTTCACCGCGTCCTCGATGATGAACAAGGCCGCGCGATCCTTGACCGACTGGCCGGGATTCATGAATTCGGCCTTGCCCAGAATGGTACAACCCGTCGCCGCGGAGACGCGCTCGAGCTTGATCAAGGGAGTGTTGCCGATCGCCTCGACGATTCCGTTACTGAATTGCATCGTCACAATGTCCCGCGGGGGCGCCGACCCTAAATGACTAAGCCATTGGAAACAAGGCTAATGTCCGCGTTCCGGACTTCGCAAACTGATGGCGCAACCGGTCTGATGTAAGCTTGGCAATTAAAAGCGCTACTGGCGAATTAACCATCCAGCGCAGCCGTCGCACCGCATCAATTGCCGCCAAGGCTTGCAAGATTGTCGAAACCATAGCCTGCGCATAACCGGAAGCGATCTACGTGTGTTCACTGATGGTTTTCGGCCATGACGATATGCGGACAACGATGGGTTTTCCCAGCGGTCGCTTACCCGTGTCGGGCCAATCTGGTTGAGCGCAATGGACCTGGACGTCAACACACTCTTTCTCGTCACCATCTACGTTGAAGCGATCCTCGGATTGCTGTTGCTATTCGCCTGGATGCAAAATTCCGCGATTACGGCGGTGGCGTGGTGGGGCTTCGCGCACCTGTTGCGCGCCGGCTCGGTGATGCTGTTCGGCTGGTACGGCGCGGTGTCCGATCTGATCTCGATCGATCTCGCCAACGCAGTACTGTTCACGGCCTTTGCTTTGACTTGGACGGGAGCGCGCGTGTTCGACCATCGCCGCCCGCAACCGGTCCTGCTGTTCGGCGGCGCCATCCTATGGCTGATTGCGAACCGCATCCCGGCGTTTGCCGACTCCTTCAGTCTACGCGTGCTGTTGAGTTCGGGCATCATCACCACCTACACCTGGGCGACGGCCTACGAGTTCTGGCGCGGACGCAGCGAGCCCCTGGTTTCGCGCTGGCCGGCGATTTTCATGTTGTTCGCGCACGGCTCGCTGTATCTGTTGCGGACGCCGTTCGGGGCCATGCTGCCGTGGTTGCCGGCCAACAGCGAAGTGTTCGAGAGCGCCTGGCTGACCGTGCTCAGCTTCGAGGGGCTGCTGTTTACGATCTCGATCGCCTTCATCCTGCTGGCGATGGCGAAAGAGCGCACAGAGTATCGCCACAAGACAGCGGCGCTGATCGATCCGCTGACCGGCATCGCCAACCGCCGCGCATTCCTGCAGGACTGCCAAGCCCAGCTCAAGCGGCAGGCGGCCAATCCGCGGCCGACCGCGGTGATGCTGCTCGACCTCGACAACTTCAAATCGATCAATGATCGCTTCGGTCACGCGATCGGCGATCGCGTGCTGGAGATTTTTGCCGACGTGGCCAGCGGCTGCGTGCGGCGCATCGACCTGGTCGGGCGTCTGGGCGGTGAGGAGTTCGCCGCATTGTTGCGCGACACCACGCGCGAACGCGCCTTGATCGTCGCCGAGCAAATCCGCGCGTGCTTCGCCGAAGTTACGCGCGACGTCGACGGCCGGCCGGTCGTCGCCACGGTGAGCATCGGCATCGCCGTCAGTCACGACGCCGTGCTCGATCTGTCGGCGTTGCTGGCGCAGGCCGACCACGCGCTCTATCGCGCCAAGGACGGCGGCCGCAATCGCATCGAGGTCGCCTCGCTCGAGCTTATCCTCGACCATGCCAGGCGTGGCGGCGCCGACTTTATCACCGCGGTCGGTTGCGAGTCTTCGGCAGCCACATCGGCGGAGAAATCCGCAGCCTGACTGGCGGTCGGTCTCCTTTCAGATGAGACGCTGTCCGTGCCGCGCCGGCTCAGCCCGGAACGGCGAGCAGGGGATTTTACTGGCGTGGTTTTACGTAGGCGAAATTGCGGCGCCGTTAACTGGCGCGATTGCGCGCCGACCGGCGTACGGCGCCGATCCCGGTCGTCTTCTGCATGGCGCGCGGAGAGGGGCGTGAGCACCAGCGTTTAAGGGCGCTGGGCGCTGCCGGCGTGATCGCAAAACCGTTCGATGCGATGCGGCTCGCCGCAGAGGTGCGCCGCATCGTGGCCGTTGAAGGCGTTCTCTCGCCTGTGCGCGAGTGTTTCCTGCAACGCCTCGAGGCCGACGCCGGCGTGCTTTCGGCCCGCCGCCAGCGCTGGACGCAACGTCATTCGAAAACCACGCTGACGCGCATCCGCGAGATTGCGCATTCGCTCGCCGACGCCGGCGGCATCTACGGGTCGCCGGCATCACCTGCGCATCCGCGGCGCTCTCGGACGCCGCCGAAGATAATCTGGCCGGACGGGCCCCGCCGGTCGAAGTCGAGCGCGCCCTCAACAGACTGCTCGATCGCATCGCGGCGCACTAGGGTCCCGATTCTGAAGTTCCCCAGCGCGTGCTGCACCCCCTCCTGGGAACTTCAGGCGCGCCGGCGCCGTTTCATCTCCGTGATCGGATTTGATAGGGTGGGCAACCTTTTGCCGCCGGGAGATCGATCATGCTCAACATCAGCAAGCAACACGGCGCGGCGCCGTTCGACACCGCGCGGCTCGATCAGTTGATGGACGACGCCGGGATCGATGTGTTGCTGGCGACCTCCAAGCATAATGTCCAATACCTTCTTGGCGGGCATCGCGCGTTCTTCTTCGACACCATGGACGCGATCGGCGTTACCCGGTACCTGCCGGTGTTCGTCTATCCGAAAGGCGCGCCGCAAAAGGCCGGCTATTTCGGCCATCGCATGGAAGGTTATCAGACTGCGGTGAAGCCGTTCTGGGTGTCGGAGGTCAACATCAAGAGCTCGGGTGCGGTCGATGTCATGGAACGGGCCGCCGCCTATGTGCGCCAACTCATGGCCAGGCCGTTCCGCATTGGCGTCGAGCTCAGCTTTCTGCCGGCAGATTCCGCGGCCACGCTGCGCGAGGCGTTCGCCGACGCCGAGCTTAAGGATGCGCTGTTCGTGCTCGAGCGGTTGCGCGCCCGCAAAACGCCGGAGGAGTTGGCGAAGCTGCGGATCGCGTCGGATCTGGTCATCGATTCAATGATGGCGGTCATCCAGAGCCACGGCCCCGGCGCCACCAAAGCGCAAATCGCCGAAGCGCTGCGCCGGGAGGAAATGATGCGCGGATTGACATTCGATTACTGCCTGATCGCCGCCGGCTCGAGCCTCAACCGCGCGCCCTCGGAGCAGCGCTGGGAGAAAGGCGATGTGCTGTCGCTCGATTCCGGCGGCAATTACCGTGGCTATATCGGCGACCTCGCCCGCATGGGCATCGCCGGCGAGCCCGACAGCGAGCTTGAAGATCTGCTGGGCGAGGTCGAAGCCATCCAGCAGGCGGCGAGAAAGCCGATCCGCGCCGGCGTCAACGGTGGCGAGATTTATAAGGCAACCGGCGCCGTGCTGCATAAGTCGAAGCTGCACAATCACATCGACTTTCTCGCCCATGGCATGGGCTTGGTCAGCCACGAGGCACCGCGGCTCACCGGCTCGGGCCCGGTTCCCTACGACGCCTACGATGCGGACAAGCCGCTCGAGGCCGGCATGGTGATTTCGGTCGAAACCACGCTGGCGCATCCGCGCCGCGGCTTCATCAAGCTCGAGGATACGGTAGCGGTCACGCCGACAGGCTTCGAGGTCTATGGCGATCGTGCCCGCGGCTGGAACCGCGCCGGTGATGCCGCCTAATCTGTCGGCCTGACGAGGCGATTGTGATTTTAGGTTGTGCTGCCGTCGGCGCTGTAGCGTCGATTGCGCTGGAGGTCGTCGATCTCACGCCGCAGCTTGCTGAGATAGGCAAAATACGCGACGCCGCCACATGCCCAGGATGCACCGGCGACGCCGAAGATCATTGGATCGGCCTCGAGCCACAGCATCTTGATGAGCCCGCAGGTCATCGCCCACGCAACGAGGACGAAAACGGCACGCGGCAAAAGGTAGGCCATGATTCGCGTCTCGCTGAAATGACAGGTCCGATGGTGCTCCGGTATGGTTGTAAATCGCTAAATCCAGGTTCATGGCCGGCTAGCCTGGATCAGCAGTCGTCATGTGAAGGGGGCATCTTTGATGCGCATGGTCGCTCTTGAGGAACATTTCATAGTCCCTTCGCTGGTGCGGAGGATCGACACTGAGGTCATCGCGAAGCGCGGGTTTCCGGCTGGTCCGGGCAGCGTCCCGGCCAAGCAATTGGCCGATCTCGGCGCTGGACGGATCGCCGACATGGATGAGGCCGGCATCACGATGCAGGTGCTTTCCGCATCGAGTCCCGGCGCCGATTTGCTCGATGGTGCAGAAGGCATCGCGTTCGCGCACGACCTGAACGACGTCCTGGGCGGAGCCGTTGCCGCGCACCCCGATCGCTTCGCCGCCTTTGCCCATCTGCCGATGCGCAGTCCGCAGCAAGCGGCCGACGAGCTTGAGCGCGCGGTGCGGGAGCTGGGCTTCTGCGGCGCGTTGATCAACGGATTGACGCAGGATCGCTTTCTCGACGATCCGCGCTTCGAGCCGATCCTGACGCGGGCCGAGCGGCTCGACGTGCCGATCTACCTGCATCCGAATCTGCCGCCGGAATTGGTTCGTAAGGCTTATTACGACGGCTTGCCCGGCAGCGCGGGCTTTCAGCTCTCCGCTGCGGCCTGGGGCTGGCACTCGGAAGTGGCCATTCACGTTCTGCGGCTGGTCCTGTCGGGCACGCTCGACCGGCACCCCAAGCTTAAGCTGATCATCGGCCACATGGGTGAAGGACTTCCGGCGATGCTGGTTCGCTCCGATAAGATTTTGGAACGCGACGCGGCTCAGCTGACACGTTCCGTCGGCCGGACGATACTCGATCAGGTCTCGGTCACCACGAGCGGATTGTTCACGCTGCCGCCGTTCGAGGTCGCGCTTGCGGTCTTCGGCGTCGACCGCGTGATGTTCTCGATCGATTACCCTTACTGCAGCAATCGGCAGGGCAGGAACTTTCTCGATGCGCTCAAGCTGTCCGCCGCCGATCTGGAAAAAGTCGCGCACGGCAATGCCGATCGATTGCTTAAACTGTCCCGCGAAGAAAGTAAGACTTAGCGGATAGCGAGCGGAAGCTTGTTTTCGGCGGGCTCGATCGCTTAACGTTTGGCAGGTGATTCTGATGCGCATGGCTCGCTGGCTTGCCGTTTTGCCGTGTTTTGCCGTGCTCGCCGGCCCGTTCTTCCTCAACCGTGTCACGCCCTTCGTTTTCGGCATGCCGCTCCTGTTGGCCTGGCTTGTGGCTTGGATCGTGCTCACCCCGGCCATCATGGCAGTGATCTTCTGGTTCGATCCGGTGAACCGGGAAGATCGCCAATGAACGGCGCCCTGGTCGGCATTGCGAGCGCCGCCGTGCTGGCGCTCGGCCTCGGTTTCCTGGCGAGGCGCGGCCGGCCGATGGGTCTCGAGCAATGGACGGTCGCCGGCCGGTCGTTCGGGGCGCCGCTCGTTTTCCTGCTCATGGCCGGGGAAATCTATACGACCTTCACTTTTCTCGGCGCCAGCGGCTTTGCGTACGGAAGGGGCGGCCCGGCCTACTACATTCTTGGCTACGGCACCGTCGCCTACACCCTGTCTTATTTCGTGATGCCGCCGATCTGGCGTTATGCGAAGGAACACGGGCTCTACTCGCAATCGGACTTCTTCATCCGCAAGTATGACAGCCCGACGCTCGGCGCAATTGTTTCGCTGGTCGGCATCGTGGCGCTGGTTCCCTATCTGGTGTTGCAGTTCAAAGGCCTCGGCATCATCGTCGAGATCGCCGGCTACGGCGCGATCGGTGCGACGCCGGCCGTGTGGATCGGCGCCGCGGTCGCGACCGCTTACGTGATGGTGTCGGGTGTGCGCGGGTCGGCGTGGACGGCGGTCGTCAAGGACGTGATGATCTTGTTGGTCGTCGCCTTTCTCGGCATCTATTTTCCTGTTCACTATTACGGCGGACTCGAGCCGATGTTCGCCGCGATCGAACAGGCAAAACCCGGCTTCACGGCGCTGCCGGCGCGCGGCGAGAGCGTCTGGTGGTTCTCATCCACCGTGCTGTTGGCCTCGCTCGGCATCTTCATGTGGCCGCACGGTTTCGTTTCGATCTATACAGCGCGCAGCGCCAGGGTGATACGGCAGAACGCCGTGATTCTTCCGATCTACCAGCTGATCCTGCTGTTCGTCTTTCTGGTCGGTTTCGCGGCGATTTTGCAAATTCCGGGCCTCAGCGGCCCGGACGTCGACCTCGCGCTGTTCAAACTCTCGGTCAAGACGTTCGATCCGTGGCTCGTCGGCGTGATCGGCGCCGCCGGCGTCCTCACCGCGCTCGTGCCCGGCTCGATGATCCTGATGACGGCGGCGACCTTGCTCGCCAATAATCTCTACCGCAGGGTGGACCGGTCCGCCACCGACGCGCGTGTGGTGCAGATCGCCAAGCTCATGGTGCCTGTGGTCGCGCTCGTCGCGGTGTATTTTACGCTCCAGGGCGGACTGACGATCGTGGCGCTCCTGCTGATGGGTTATAGCTTCGTGACCCAGCTTTTTCCGGCAATGATACTAAGTCTTGCCGACACCAGATGGACGACGCGTGAAGGTGCGGCGGCCGGGATCGTGGCGGGCGTTGCTACTGTCGCGGCGCTCGGCCTGACGCGCGCGACCATCGGAACGCTGTTTCCGTCGCTCCCCGTGGAGATCCAGGAGATCAATGTCGGCATCATAGCGCTTGCCGTTAACGTTCTGGTGCTGATCGCCGTCAGCGTCGGCACCAGGCTCATGACCGGCAGTCATCGCCGGCCGGCGCAGGCTGCGGATCTTACTTAAGGGCCGATCGGACCGCGGATGGAATGACCGCTTCTTCGACATTCAAGCGCCGAAGCGATGGGCGCGCTCGAGGTTCAGGTCCGCCTCGATCGCTAGAAAATGCGCGACTTTAGACTGCAATCCCGACTAGCATTTCCGCCCCAGGCGACCGCATCGTCACTCCTCCGGCTTGACAATGCGCCGGCAAATCGGCTCGACATAACCGTCACAGCAAAGCGGCCTGCCTGACCGATGCCGGATTTCTACGATGCCCTGGAAACGCGCGCGCCGGAAACGCGCGAGCGCGAGCAATTCTCGCAGCTACCGGATTTGATCGCGCGCGCCATGAGCGCGTCGGGCTGGGCTGAGCAGCTTACCGGCATCGACCCGAAATTCGTGACGTCGCGCGCGGCGCTGGCCGGCTTGCCCGTGCTGCGCAAGTCGGACCTGAAAGAGCGGCAGCAAGGCAAGCCGCCGCTCGGTGGCTACGCCGTTACCGCGCCGGGACGGCTCAAGCGTCTTTTGATGTCGCCGGGCCCGATCTTCGAGCCCGAGGACTGGTGGAATTCGGCGCGGGCGCTGTTTGCCGCCGGGTTTCGCCCCGGCGACATCGTGCACAACGCCTTCGCCTATCATCTGACGCCCGGCGGGTTCATTCTCGAAGCGGGGGCGCACGCGCTCGGCTGCACAGTGATCCCCGGCGGCGTCGGCAACACCGAGCAACAGGTGGAAGCGATCGCGCATCTCAAGCCGGCCGGATACACCGGCACGCCGGATTTTCTCAAAATCCTGCTCGACGCGGCGGAGAAAACTGGCAAGGACGTGTCCTCGATCAAGCGCGGGCTGGTCTCGGGCGCGGCGCTGCCGTCGTCGTTGCGCGCGCACCTCGCAGACCGCGGGGTGGCCGTCCTGCAAAGCTACGCCACCGCCGAACTCGGCGTTATCGCCTACGAAACGCCGGCGCTCGAAGGCATGGTCGTCAACGAGACGGTCATCGTCGAGATCGTGCGGCCGGGCACCGGCGATCCGGTTGCCGAGGGCGAAGTGGGGGAGGTGGTCGTCACCTCGTTCAACGCCGATTATCCGATGATCCGGTTTGCTACCGGCGACCTCTCGGCGGCGCTCGCCGGCTGCTCGCCCTGCGGCCGCACCAACATGCGGATCAAAGGCTGGATGGGGCGCGCCGACCAGACCACCAAGGTCAAGGGCATGTTCGTGCATCCGGGCCAGATCGCCGAAATCGCCAAGCGTCATCCCGAGATCGGACGGGTTCGTCTTTGCGTCACGCGCGAAGCCGAGCAAGACGTAATGACGCTGGCGGCCGAATGCGCCGCGTGCCCGAGCGGACTAGAAGACGCGGTAGCAGCGAGCCTGCAGTCGGTGACCAAGCTCAAGGGCCGTGTCACGCTGGTGGCGCCCGGAACGCTGCCGAACGATGGCAAGATCATCGCCGACGAGCGCAGTATCGGCTGAACGTATGATGGCTTGATAAAGCCGTCGCGCCGAGGAAAGAACATTTCGGCGAACGCATCGGCCGGAACCGGCACGTTCGTCAAATCAGTGTCGGCGCAGCAGAGATCATCTTTATTTTTCTGATCGCATTGACAGGCGATGCGAGCGGTGCCGATATGGAAATATTCGATCACCACGTGATCGGATCGCGGGATTTGATGGAGCAGCTTGCGCCGCGTCAACATGCTAAAGCGCCACGAAGCGCCTTCGTGGGCTCCTAACG
>Ga0181523_10005721_pt1 | contig 10150 bp, 12 predicted proteins | sample PEATcosm2014_Bin_43_FD_119752 | JGI IMG/M metagenome (GOLD analysis project Ga0181523, IMG submission 119752) | Peatland microbial communities from MTU Mesocosm Facility, Houghton, MI, USA - PEATcosm2014_Bin05_30_metaG | ecosystem: Environmental > Terrestrial > Soil > Wetlands > Peat | place...
CGAAAATCCCGACGCCGCCGCCGCTGCCTCGGACTATGAAGGGCAGATCCGCCGCTTCTTCGAACTCCAATCCGGTGAATTCCCACGCTTTGACCTGATTCTGCTGGGCATGGGTCCCGATGGCCACACCGCTTCGCTCTTCCCCGACTCGCCGGCGCTTGACGAACAGTCACGCGTGGTCGTCGCCAACTGGGTCGCGAAGTTCAACACGCACCGCATCACCTTCACCTTCCCGGTGCTCAATCACGCCGCCGAAGTGATGTTCATGGCCAGTGGCGCGGACAAGGCCGACATGCTGTACCAGGTTCTCGAAGGGAAGAATACGCCTCCGCTGCCTTCGCAAAGAGTGCAGCCCTCCGACGGAAAATTGTTGTGGATGCTCGACGAAGCAGCGGCGGCAAAACTTAGTCGCTCGTAGCTCCTAGCTCTCAGCTCTCAGCTCTCAGGTGGGTGCCCATCCTAACGTCGCGTTTTGTGCGACGTTAGAGCCTGCCCTGAGCGGAGTCGAAGGGGTGGGATTCCACGGTCGTGTACCCCTGGGGATTTTGCCCCCGTTCCACAAAGCGCCACAAAACATGTCATCCTGAGCGCAGCCGTGCCCGAAGCGAAGCGCAGGGCGCGGCGCTGTCCAAGAGCCTGCCCTGAGCGCAGTCGAAGGGACCCCTACCTCAGGGTTCGACGGCGAGCTGAGGCCCCTTCATCGACTTCGCTCCAGGTTATCAAGGATAGTTATCAAGGAGCACCCGGCAAATGGCGCTGGAGCAGCTTCAAGGGCCGTCTTGGGACGGGCACACCTCAGCCCTGCACCACAGGTCGATCTCCATTATCGCCGGCGGATGCGCAGATGTCTGTGACGTGTGGGCCGGGCGTTGGTGGTGAAAAAGGGCGGAGGTCAGATTGCAGAGAACGTCCCGTCTGCCCCCGGGCCGCCTGTCGGGAGCAGGGCTAGCTCGCCAGCGAAGTCTCTATGCTGACTAGTGCCAAACGGAGGTTGTCCGCGTAGGGTCCCTTGGCGTTGAACACGGGTTGGAACGTTACCCTCATGTCACGCTGTAAGATCGTCTTGCCTACCCTTGTTGTCGTGCTGATGAAGTCGGGATACTTATCCGTCTGGACAAAAACATAGGCTGGCTTCACGGTCGTTACCCTGCCGGAGAGGCGAAGCGGTCCGTTTTGATCGACGGGGTCGCGGGGTCGAAATTGTATTCGAAGCTTTTCGTCATACGAAAATCCCTGCCTTATGGATTCGGAAAATATTTTGGCTGCCTCGTCAGGCTTGCCATCCATGAACAATAGGCCTCCCAATAGCCCCACGTAAGCTGGGTCCGTCACGCCATCGAGCCGACACTGGGAGAGCACAGCCGCGCACTTTGAGTATGGTTCGCCAAGCAACAGCATCGATTTGACGTATTCGACAAACGACCTGAATTCATCGAATTTTGACTTAACGACTGGCTCCAACACAGCCTTCGCCTTTTCAGGGAACCCCTGTTGCCGATAGGCCCTACCCAGGAGATAACGTGCGATTACGCTCTCCGCTGTACTTTCGGATACCGCGTGCTTCAGTTTTTCGATGCGCGACGGTTGATTGCCGAGCCACTTCCTTACTTCCGAAGAGACCACCCAGAGCGCCTCTCGGTCCTTACATGATCTCAGCCCATCGGAGATCGCCTGTTCGCATTTTGTGATGTACTCCGACGACTCGTCTTCACTCTTAGCTTTTTTGGCCCACTCGAGATAGAGCAAAGCTAGGCTTTGATAGCTGAAGTCGTCCTTGGCGTTCATTAGGATGCAGTGTCTAAACTCGTGCTCGCTCTGAAGCATCCATTTCCTGCCAACGTCCTCGCTCTCCGCGGTAAGCGCTAGATCTGACAGCACGGTCCCTCTCGTGTGATGAAGGACACGGGGCTCTCCGTCCATCCTAAGCGCTGCGTCAATTTCGGCGAGAGCGGCGTTAGGCTTCTTCTCGCGGAGTAGCATTCTCGCAAAGTGCTGCCGAACGAAGGGGTTTTCCGGCTCCCTCTTGCAAGCGGCTTCGAAAAACCGAATCTTTCCGTCCAGCAATCGGAACGTTGCTACTATCGAGTCCGTCCGGACAAACTTCTCGAAGATGGCCTTGTCTAGCCTGTAGGAGAGGTTCAGTTTTTCCATCGCCGCCTGCAGGATGATCTCCTTCGTCGCAGTCTGTCCGCATCTCTTCCAGACGATGTCGGCGATTACTCGGTGGCGGGTTCGCGCCGCGTATTCACCCCTTGCTGCGTCGGTTTCCTCAAAGGTCACAATCCCCTCGAGTGAATCGCCTGTTTCCTCGTACAAGACATTGAGTGGCTTGCCGAGTATCTCTGCGAGCAGGCGATCCCTTGCGAGTACTCCCGCTTGGTAAAAGCATGAGGTCAGCAGGTATAGATCTCTCGCCACGCTGCTACCTGGAGACCTGGGGTCTTCGATTCCTCGGTACTCATTCTCGATTATGACGTCGAAGAATTCGCCCTCAGTAGCTTCTCGCATTGCTACGAGCAGCTGCTGTTCGTGTTTCTTCTTGACGAGCGCAAACTGAAAATCGCGGTCTAGCTCTCCTAGCTTCCCGAGTGCTCGCTCGCGGGTCAGAAAATCGAGCAGCCGGTCGATTTCAGGATCCGAAAGTGGCTGGATTTCATATTCCTCCACTTTCATCCTCGTTCTGGCCATCCGCCATTCATTCTTGCGCTCGCCAAGAATGAACAGGCAGTTGGTCTTTGTCTGCCTCTGCTGAGCCAGCGCCGTCTCCAATGACAAGACATGTTCGCGGGCTTGATCGACGAGGAAGAAGCACGCAACGTCCGGGAAAAGGGATGCGGCAAACGCGACGTCCCCTTCTAGGACCTCTGCTCCGTCGCGCAACATAAACACCGGCCCAACTCGCGCCGTGACGATTTTTGGGGCCAGCGACATGAGCAATGTTGTAACGCCGTACCCAGCCGGAGCCACAATAGCTATCGCCTTGCTCTTTGCTTTTGGAGCCGTGGCAAACTCGGTGATGTCATCCCACACCTCGTCCTCGATGTCTCTCCTGAACGGGATATCTGCACCGACGAGAGACCAAGAAGGCCTGTCTCCCCGCAAGAAGCGGTCGGTATTCGGGCTCTTAGCGAAATCTGCACCATTCACGTACTCCCAGGAACTGAGCAGTCTAAGCAGGGCGGCAGGGTTGTGCTCAAAGGCGGGGAGCAGGTGGGCGTGGATCCCGGCCCGATATTTCGTGATGAGCTCCGGACCCGGCCTAAGATCCCCTAGCTCCGCTTGAACCAGGTCATGGAAGCTCTGAAGGTCGATCCTCAAGGTTTCGAGGTGTCTGTTCTTGAGCAGCTCTATATCCATTTCCTCCGCAAAAGGGTCGAGCCGGTAGGACTGAGGCAGATCAGATGGATAGAATTCTCGTGTTAGTTCGTCCAGAACCAGCTGCCAGTTTGGGTCGCGAGACGAATACCCGATGTACAAGAACGTAGATGTGGCGAACTCCGTCTTCAGCCGGCTCCACAGCATCCTCCTTTTCTCCTGAAAGCGGGCGTAGTCGGTTTGGGTGATGACTATCCGGGGTGTGGGACCGAAAAGGGTGCCGTGGAGGTGGAAGATGGGAACCTGTAAACGGGGATCAGTGTATTCGAGTTCCGCCGTGGCGGACATTGAGACTGGGTTCTGCGGTGGGTCGGGATTTAGATTATATGCGCGTTCAATCGCCCGATCATAGTTCGTTGTAAAAATTGCTCGCCAGCGAAAGGTAGTTAGCCACTGGAAGGCACCGTCGGGGTCTAGATCGGCGAGGGACCGCCTTACGAACTCTTCAAGCGCGGCGCGGCCCTTCCTGATTTCAATCAGCTCGGCAACTTTTGCCAAGTCAGCGGAGTTCGTGCCAAGGCCGAAATTTGTGGACAAATCCTTGGCCAGTTGTTGGCCGTCCGGTGCGGGTGATCCGTCAGGCCGTTTGAGGTGCCCGCCCACACCCGCGCCGACAAATAGGACACAGTCACCGGATTCCATTACCTGACGTAGCCCGAGAGGGAAACCGCCCATTCTTGTTCGCCTCCAGGATGCCCGTTCGGCGCTAGCAACGTAATTGCCATTCGTTTGCCGGAAGGTTCCTGGCAGGTAAGTATAGCGGTTGACCCTGAGATTGGCGTCTTAAAAACTGCGCGACGTTGGTACCCAACGCATCCCAACAAAAAACGGGGGCCGGCCCACCTTGGGAGCCGCCATGACTGAGGCTGCCCCGCCCTTCGCGGTTTTCGAAGGCTGGGATTCCGGATGATGGATGATGGGGATCAGGCGAAGTGCCGTACGGGAAGCTCAGCCTTCTGCGCCTCGTTCACCAACCCGGAGCCGCGCTCTCCGTCGGAGGAGTGGCGAAAGCCGCTCCGGGAAGACCCGCCCCAAAAAAGCGACCCGTGTAATAAGTACAGTGTAACAAATACCCGAGTGTGCCTATTTAACCACACTCGCCCCCCAGCGTTTTCAAAGACTTACAACCCGCCAAGCGCGACAGGATGGCGCACGTATTTCTTACACGGTCATTTTACGTACGTCTATGTACGTACATAAATACATGCACAAAGTGTTTCACGTGAAACATTGTACGTACACGGGCAAGATTAACAACAGCCCCAAAGTCAAAAGCAGCGGACAGGAGTGTCCGCTCTACAGCGGTCGCTCAGGCCGCGTGGCCGCGCCAGTCGGCTATCTCTTTTAGACCTTCTCCGCGGGCATGCTCGAAGAGTCGGACTTTGTGGCGGGTGTGTTCGAATTCGTGGATATCGGCCCAGACTTCCGCTTGCCACGGAGTCTTGTGGGTTTCGGTCTCGCCGCAACTGGCGCAGCGGGTGTGAAAGGTGACGCCCGGCCTCGTGGGAGTCTGCACGTCTTTATCTTGATTTTGCAGTTCGATGAAGACACAGCGGACTTCTTCGATCTCTTCGCCAGGGCCGAGAATGTGCTCGTAGCGGAGCAGGTATCCAAAGCCGAGTTTGCGGGCTTCGGCCTCAGCTTCTTCGCGGGTGTGGAAGGGACCGTATTCGGCCCGCAGTTGCTCGGTCGAGTCGCAGGCCATCCAGAAAATGTCCTTGTGCGCCATCCCTACCTCAGTCTAGATCTCAAACCGTGAAACGCTGAACCGATACTAATGAAGTCTCGAACCAATGAAGCAGCGAACGAACCAGTGAAGCAGTAATCGGATGAAGCGGGTCGAACGAATCCACCAGTAATTGAGCAATTTAATGACCGGGATTGGGAGCGTCAACGGCCCTTTTCAGGGAGCTGATTCGGGGAGAAGCTGGTGGGCTATTCTTATGAAAATACGTTACTTAGAGGGGAACTCTCGCAATAGGGCGGCTTGCTTTGAGCTGCCGAGGGGTGGCAAGCGGTGTGAAATCTGTTTCCGTCCGTTGAATCGCTGGAGCGAGAGCAACTACATTTCGGCCACTGCGGACTCCTTTCCGTGAACTCACAGATCCAAGTTATCCATGCGGGGCTCGCCGAGCCCCGCACGGCTTTACTATGAAATGGGTTTCGTCGAACGTCAGTGAACTGTCAGACCGCCCGGTCCCAACCAGTAAACTCCGTCTTGCTGGCAAAACAGTTGCGAGTATTCCGCCACCAGTCCAGTGCCTAGTTGTTTGCTGCCGTAAGAAATCGTGCCATCTTTCAAAGTAGCGCTTCGGACGGTGCAATACTGGTCGATAACTTGTGGTTCGCTCCAAGTAACGATGTTGCCGGTGAAGAGGTAGCCGACTTTCCCCTGAGGATATTTAAAGTAGGCGGTGAACTGGACGTTTACATAGTCGAACCCGTTGCCTAGAAAACCCCCTTGGCCGGCTGGAATGCCGCAACACAGCTCGAAATCGTAAGTGAAGATGTTGTTGATGGGGTTGGGCAAGATTTGCAGCCCGACCACACTGCCTTCGCTAAGCGACTGCCCAAAAGCAGTCCCTAGCAGAAGAAGGAAAGCGATCAATACTTTACGCATACTTAGCAGCCTCATTCCTGTTTGATTGAGATTTACTGGTTGGTAGTATTTGTTTGAGTTATGCAGCACGACGATCGAGCTTGCGCCGATTGACCCTACGACGATCGGCGTTTCGACACGGGGTGGCCAGATTGTGATCTCTAGCTCGTCCCAGCGGCCGCCGCCTTTCTTTCCGCATCCCCATAAGCGGCACTCTCTTCGCCCACGGCTGCGCTCCACCCTGACGCGGCTGGCAACAGGCCATTGCCCAGTTGCACATGCCAGTTCGCTCCACCGTGGCCCGCCACATAGAGCGCGAGCTCCAGCCGGGTCCAGACTCCGAGCTTGTCGAAGGCCGTGCGCAGGTAGTTCTTCACCACCTGTTCGCTGGTTCTGAGCAGGCCGGCAATGTCCTTATTAGTAAGACCCTGCCAGACCAGGGTCGCGACCTGAATCTCCTTGGCGGTTAGCCGATCACGGGGTTGCATGGTTGTACCTGCTCCTTAATGAACATGGCGGTCGCTAGTTTCACTCGCTTCCGGCCTTCTTTGATCCCCGCGCGCAGAAACAGCGTGCGCAGATGCTGTTTTACCGTCCGCGGGCTGATGTTCAAGTGGCTCGCGATTTCCTTGTTACTGCATCCCTGCACCAGCAGCCGCAGCACCTGCTGGTCTCGGGGCGTTATCTTGATTTCATTTAGGTTAATCATCAGCTTTTCGTCCGCTCCTTCAGTTCAGTCTTGGGGTCGCGACCCGTCCTAAGTACAAGCAAGCTGTTCGCCAAATCTTCGCTAGTCGGCGATGCCCTTAAGAAGCAGATAGTTACGCAGCACGTTTCTACTTTCTTTCGCTTTTTCTTAGACCGTTTTCATGAAGCGCTTCCAGATTGGCATCCCAGAACAGGAATCCCTCCCAAGAAATGCCTGTTTTTCTCTGTTTCACATTGGTCAGAATTGCACTACAATAGTTGCGTCTGGACTGTCTCCCTCCCCGCGACACCATGCCCTCGAATCGGCACAATCTGATCTTGGACGAACAAGCCTTTCAAGGCCTACTGTTCGCCGCCTTCACGGTTCAGGAATATAACGATCGCCTGAATAAAGATCGGGTGAATGGCGAGCAACCGAGAAACGGCCGGCTGAATCATGACCGAACGAAACCGGGTCGGCAGCAACGGGCGGAACCAGAAGCGCATCCCGTACCGGAATTCCGGAACGTCTGCCGGCATTGCGGCGCTCCGAAGCCTGCCGACGAATCTCGGTGTGAGAGTTGCGGCCGGGACGAGTTTCGTCCCGGAGAACGCCTGCAACGCAATTGGGCTTCGATGTGGCTGATGAGCCAGGAGCAGGACTTGTGGCCCGTGCGTTCTCCCGAGATTCGTGAGACTACGAAGGATGTCCCGCCGCCCGCGGTCGAGCGGCGGCCGCTCCCTCACTCGGCGCATGATTCATCCATCTCCGGCTTGATCGCGCAGCCGGTTGCCAAAGAAGTATCCGTGCGGGAGAGAAGCGACACTATTAACGATCCAGCGGCGGACAGATCGACACGCGACAAGTCTGCAATGGGTAGGTCCGAGCTCGACGCACCGAGATTCGACGATCTAACATTCCGCAAGGCAGTACTCGACGATCAAACCCACGGCGCGGCGGCGAACGACGGTCAGGCACTCAACCAAGCTGAGGTGGAAGGCAAATCGACCACGGCAGCCATCGATGAAACGATCGACGAACCGATCGACCACTTGACACAAGATGGGTTCGCGGGCGAAGACTCGGATCCTGCTGCCCACACGTTCCAGTTATCCGCGAATGACGATTCTTCGCCGATCGAAGCGAGCGCGGACGAACCAGCCGAACTAACGTCGGACGCCGGCGATGCCAGCTTCGCTGGAACCAGTTCCTGGCGTCAGCACTTGTCGGACTTGCGCGCGACTCTACTCTTTCATCGCTCCAACCTCTATCTGGCAGGGGCCGTCTTGGTAGCAGCGCTGGCCCTGTTATGGCCGGCAGCGGGCGCGCCGCGGCGGGCAGCGCTTAGCCCTTGGGAGAGGGCGCTGGTAACGCTCGGACTCGCCGAAGCTCCCGACCCCGTCGTCCATGTTCAGGGAGACCCCGGCATCGAGGTGTGGGTCGATCCGCACACCGCTCTCTACTATTGTCCCGGCGAAGACCAGTACGGAAAGACCGCCGACGGCCGCTTCAGCAGCCAGCACGACGCGCAGATGGATCGCTTCGAACCTGCCGGTCGCCTCGCCTGCGAGTAACTTGTGACACTCTTGTCCGCCAATTCCTGCTGGGCCACTCATCGAGAGCGTGCGTAGAGCCGCGGCTTGCCGCGTCTGTCTAGTCTGCATCTTCCACCCGATTCCAAAGCGGGGTAGCGAAGCGTGACATTGATCCGGTAACATTGATTTGGTGACAATCATGTACCCACGACTTGCGTTTTTTCCCATCTCCGCCGCCATCGCTCTAGCCTCGATCTCGAATGGTGTCCCGTTGGCTTTTGCCCAGGACAGTAACGCGAAGAAGAATGCTCCGCAGCATCAAAGCGAAAAGGCCAGCGGCGGCGACGTCGCTCGCGGCAAGTATCTGGTTGAGGGCGTGGCCGTGTGCGGACAGTGCCACACGCCGCGCGACAGCAATGGAAATCCCGATCGCACTCGTTGGTTGCAGGGCGCGGCCGTTCCCTGGATGCCGGCGCAACCCGACTCGAACTGGCCGCTCAGCGCGCCGCGCATTGGCGGCACTCCGCCGGCCGACGACGCGGACATGGTCAAACTTTTGACCACGGGCATCTGGACTACCGGCGATCGTCTGCGGTTTCCCATGCCCCAGTTCCGCATGGACCGGGGAGATGCCGAGGCCGTGGTGGCTTATCTGAAGTCGCTGACTCCGACGCAGTAGCCAAATTGACGAAGTGTTTCACGTGGAACATTTTGTGCAGGTAATATTGTACGTATTCTGGTATACTTACTTTGACCGCATATGAAACAAAAGAAACGGGTTACCACGCGCCGGAAGAAACATCCTAAGAAACAGAAGATTGTCCGTTTGCGGGCTTCCGCGGGCGGGCGCAAGCCTCCGCTGGAGCTGACACCGGAGTTGGCGGAATACTACCGGGCCATCAAGAAGCCGGTCACCTTGCGTCTGGACGCCGACGTTGTGGCCTGGTTCCAGAGGCAGGGGCGGGGCTACCAGACGAGGATCAATCGGGCGCTGCGGAAGGTGATGATGGACGAGAGGAAGAAATCGAGGAAATGAGCTGAGACGCCATCCTTGAGCTAACCTGGGCCTGTTTACCCCCGCTCTACACTCGAAGCTGCCCCAATCTGACACTTTTGTCGCTCGGGACTGGGTTCTAAGTTATTGATAACGCTAGGGGTCGAGTGTGGTCAAATAGACACAAGCGGGTAGTTATTACGCTGTAATTTTTACAGCAGGCGCTTTGGACGAGGCACTGGCATGCGGGCGCAAGGCTGCCGTCGCCTGTCGGGCGCCGGTCGAGGTGCGCCTGATCCATCAAAAACCGGGGACACCCGTAAATTAAACAAAATCAGATAGGACTCGAAGGGCTCAGTCATGAGAAAAGTCAATGTGCTTGAATTTGTCTCCCTTGATGGTGTCATACAAGCCCCAGGCGGGCCCGAGGAAGATACCAGTGGCGGCTTCGCGTATGGCGGGTGGATGCGTCCACATTCCGACCCTGTTGTTTCAACGGCCATAAAAAAGCAGATGAACATGCCGTTTGACTTGTTGATAGGACGCAAAACCTTTGACATCTGGGCACGATTCTGGCCGCAACATAATGACATGTGGCCAGCCGTCAACCGAGCGACCAAGTACGTCGCCTCGAATACCATGACTTCTCACGAATGGCAGCCGTCCGTGTTTCTAAACGGAGATATTGCGGAAAAAATCACCAAAATCAAGCAACAGGAAGGGCCGGATTTGCACGTTTATGGAAGCGCAAATCTGGTTCAGACGCTCATGAAGCATGATTTGGTCGATGCGTTCTGGCTGAAGATATTTCCGATAACATTGGGCGGTGGAAAACGATTGTTTGCCGATGGCACGATCCCGGCGGCATTCAAGGTGACGGAGAGCACAGTCACCTCGAAAGGCGTCATTATCGTGAATTACGAGCGTGCAGGCGCAGTCCCAACCGGAAGTCTATAAAC
>Ga0181523_10005723_pt1 | contig 10145 bp, 6 predicted proteins | sample PEATcosm2014_Bin_43_FD_119752 | JGI IMG/M metagenome (GOLD analysis project Ga0181523, IMG submission 119752) | Peatland microbial communities from MTU Mesocosm Facility, Houghton, MI, USA - PEATcosm2014_Bin05_30_metaG | ecosystem: Environmental > Terrestrial > Soil > Wetlands > Peat | place...
AATCAACATGTTCGGCTCCTTCCTCCCGAGCCTTGGTTGCTTGGCCGCTATCAAGTCTACTCAAGTCGAGGGAGCCGACATTGTTATGAAATCAAGTGGCGGTGCCAATGCGGTTGCCGGATGCTGGCCGACTTCGCGGCAGTAATCTCCCCCATGCCGGTTTCGGGCCAGTTAGTGGATACCAGGCGGAGATAAGCGCGCTTGACGAGCGATTGCTTGATACTCCGGCCGCGCGCATCAGTTGTGGTGATACCCTCCCGCATCTTCATGGCTGTTCGACTTGCCCGCGCCCGGAGCGTCGCCGCCGCGTCACGCCGCTGGCGCGGCGTAACGCGATCTACTTTCGTTCCGGCGCTTATTGCGGGGCCAGCACGGCAATGCGAACGTCGCCGTTGGGCAGCGTTCCATACGCGAGAATCTCACCGCTGTCAGCAATGGCGTTCGCGAACTGTAAATGCAGATTGGAAGGGCGCTTCACCAGCGTGTTCAAGTCCACCATAGGACCGCCGTTCTCCCATAGGAACGCGCGACATGCTCCTTGGGAGCTGCAAGATTCTCCCACGATCTGCCCGCCCGCGTTGATAGCGTTTGCAATCGAAGACTCGTCTCCCGATACGGTCCCAAGATCGGTCATCATGCCATGCTGCCAGAGAAAAGCGTGGGACACCTGGTTACCAGTGATCAGGGAGGATCCAACAACATCACCGGCATCATTGAGCCAGTACGTGGTCGACGTATCCCCGCCAAGGGTACCCAGATCAGTAAGGACTCCGCGGTCCCAGAAGAAGGCGTGGAAGAGTTGATCTCCCGCCAAATTCGATTGCCCCGCCACTTGACCCCGATTATTGAGCCAATAAACGACACCCGAAGTGCCCCCCAAGCTGCCCAGATCCACCATTGTGCCGTGGTCCCATAGGAACGGATCTTGCGTGGGAAGCCCCGTTGTCGGATTCGGAGTGGTGTTCGTATACGATATGCCCGCCACTTGGCCGCCCGCATTCACAAAGTAAGCAACGGCGTCGTTACCGCCCAGCGTCCCCAAGTCCTGCAGCTTTCCTCCGTCCCACAAAAACGCACGCTGTTGAGTGGTCACGGTCCAAGAGGAATTCCACGTGGTAGCGGGGCCTAAACCGGACGCGTACTGGTCTGGGACGGCATTGGCCGCCACCCCGACCGCCCGGCCCTGATTGTTGACCGCGAAGGCCTGGCTCACACTTCCTCCAAGCGTTCCGAGATCGCTCACCACGCCATGTCTCCAAACCACGGCATGATATTCCGGGTAGCCGGTCAACGGGTCGATCGCTCCATTCTCTGAGACGCCGACAATCAACCCGCTGTCATTGAGCCCGAAGGAGGCGCTGCTGTTGTTACCGTTGTTACCGGGAAGCGCTCCCAAGTCGGTCAGGTTACCGTTCTCAAACCTCAGTGCATGATTGACAAAGCAGTCGTACCAGCAGTTTGGGTAGAAGGGATCGGAGGTGTTCGTTGCTGCCATGCCCCCGGTAGCTCCCTGGCTATTGAAGTAATTCACAGAACTGCCGGCGGGGCCCACGAGGCTGTCGCTATCAGGACCGCCGAATGTTCCTACCTGCATGAGTTTGTACTGGTGGTGATGCGGTTTATCCTGTGCAGACAGTTGAAGCGTAGTCGCCAGCGCGGCGAATACGGCCACGGTGGTTAAGCGGTGCAACCTTTTCGTGTACATAATCTCCTCATTTCTGAACTAAATTTTGGTCCTCGAGGTGCTTCCTCCGGGCGAATGTGGATCACAGCGAACGAGAACGCAATGCACCAACGCTCACTTGTTTCTGAACTAACTCTGATCGGCCAAGTACTTGGAGATACGACTCTTTGGCTTAGGGAGCACATTCCAGCAGGTTCCTGCCGCGCTCGATTCGTTTGCCGAAACCTAATGTGAAGGCCGCAGGAGAGTAGTAAACTTCCCCTCAAACTCTGGATTTTCCAAATGCAAAACGCGATCCCAATCCGGGTGCAACTCGGTGCCTTTGAGTTCGACCTCAGGGCGGGAGAACTCCGTAAAGGGAACCGCAAAATTCGTCTTCAGGGGCAACCCTTCCTGATTCTGCTGATGCTTGTGGAGCGCTCAGGCGACCTGGTGACGCTCGAGGAGATCAAGAAGAAGCTATGGCCCAACGATACGGTGGTCGAGTTCGAACATAGCATTCACACCGCCATGAGGAAGTTACGGCAAGCACTGGGAGATTTGGCGGAGAATCCGACGTACATTGAGACTTTGGCGCGCCGCGGGTATCGGCTGATGGTGCCGGTGGGGTGGATTGCTGTCGCCGAAGATTCTCCCGGCGAACTGGGTGCTCAAGTCGCAGGCGGTACTGGCGCTGCAGTGCGAATGCAGCCCGACCCGGGAGCGCTGACCGGCAGAACGGTTTCGCACTATCGAGTGCTGGACATCATCGGCGGGGGCGGCATGGGTGTGGTCTATCGTGCCGAGGACCTCAAGTTGAGCCGCCGTGTGGCGCTGAAGTTTCTACCCGAAGAGCTGGGCAGTGATCCGCAGGCGCTGGAACGTTTCAGCCGCGAGGCCCGCGCAGCCTCGTCGCTAGACCATCCAAACGTCTGTCCGATCTTCGAATTTGGGGACCATGAGGGGCGGCCCTTCATGGTGATGCAGTTGTTGGAAGGACAGACCTTGCGGGACCGCTTGGCGGCAGGCGAGGGGCCACTTCCGCTCGAGGAACTGCTGGACATCGGGATTCAGGTTAGCGATGGCCTGCAAGCGGCGCACGAACGGGGCATCATCCATCGCGACATCAAGCCGGCCAACATCTTCCTTACCGACAAGGGCGTCTGCAAGATTCTCGACTTCGGATTGGCAAAGCTGCTGGAGATGGGCGACGAAGAGGAAGCGGCGGTGCAAGCAGGCACCACAGCCGTCGCGTCGCCAACGGCCTCTGGCGCTTCGCATCTTACCCGCACCGGAATCGCGATGGGCACGGCGGGCTACATGTCTCCGGAGCAGGTTCGTGGCGAGAAGTTAGACTCGCGCACCGACCTGTTCTCCTTTGGGCTTGTCCTGTACGAGATCGCCACCGGCCAGCGCGCCTTCAGGGGTGACACGACGGCGATTGCCCACCACGCCATACTAAATAACTCGCCGGTTCCGGCGCGCGAGCTGAACTCTACACTTCCGGGAAAGCTCGTCACCACGATTGACAAGGCGCTGGAGAAAGACCGCGAGAAGCGTTATCAGTCGGCGGCGGAAATGCGCGTCGAACTGGAGGACGTCAGGAGCGGGAAACGAGCGCGAGTGCGTCAACTCTGGACGTGGGCTACAGCGGTCACATTATTCGCTGTCCTTACCGTGGCAGGCTGGCTCTCCTGGCATCGGCGCAACACGATCAAGCTCATCCACAAAGACACCATCGTCCTCGCCGATTTCACCAACTCGACCGGCGATCCGGTCTTTGACGGCACGTTGAAACAGGCACTTGGCATCCATCTGGAGCAGTCGCCCTTTCTGGACCTGCTGTCCGAGCAGAAGGTGGGCGAAACGTTAAAACTGATGGACCGCCCAAGAAACGAGCGGCTCACATATGAGGTGGCGAGGGAAGTCTGCGTGCGAAGTAAAAGCACGGTACTGATCTCGGGTTCAATCGCTTCCGTGGGAGAGCATTTCATGATCGCGGCCAAAGCGGCGGACTGCCACTCCGGCGACACGCTGGCCAGCGCCCAGGCCGAGGCGCAGAACCGCAATCAGGTACTTAGAACCCTGCAGGATGTGGGCAACGAGCTGCGGAAGAAACTAGGGGAGTCGTTGCCCTCAGTGGAAAAATTCAACCAGCCACTGGATGAGGCCACGACCTCGTCACTCGAAGCGCTAGAAGCCTTCTCTCAAGCGAGAAAAATGAAGGAGGAGAAAAGTGACGCTGAAGCTCTTCCTTACCTTCAACGCGCAGTCGAGCTCGATCCGAACTTCGCCTACGCTTACTCTTTACTAGGAGTGACTTATCATAATCTATTCGCATATAGTCTGGCGTCAGAGAATTTCAAAAGAGCTTACGAGCTGCGCGACCGAGCCAGCGCGCGAGAACGCTTCTACATAGAAGGTAACTATTATGGGCTGGTCACCTGTGAAATCGAAAAAGCTATTCAGAACTATGCTCAATGGATTCAAACCTATCCAGGGGACTACGCGCCACACGGTAGTCTGAGCCGGTATCTTATTATTCTCGGGCGATATGAGATGGCCAACGCTGAGGCTAGGGAGGCACTCCGAATCAAACCGGAGAACTCTCAGCCCGCATATTACCTCATGGAGTCCTACATCGCCATGAACCGGCTGGACGAGGCCAAAGAGGCTTTTGAGGCGGCACGCTCCCGTGGAGTAGATTATCCTGGATTCCATTGGCTACGGTACTCGGTGGCCTTCCTGCAAAGCGACGAAGCCGCTATGCGGGAGCAGATTACCTGGACGATCGGCAAGCCCGAAGCGGAGCAGGTGTTGTTTTTCGAACAATCAGAAACGGAGGCTTACTACGGCCGCTTTGCTAAGGCGCGGGAGTTTTCGCAGCGCATGTTGGAGTCATCAAGGCTTGCTGTCAGTCAGGAGTTTGCCGCCGCGTCGACAGCGCTTAAGGGATTGCGGGAAGCCGAAGTCGGCAACATAGTTCGCGCGCGTAGGGCAGCGGCTGAGGCTTTGCAATTGAGGCCCGGGCGAGATTTGGATGGGGTAGCAGGATTGGCCCTGGCACGCGCCGGAGAGGTAGCACAGGCCCAGAAACTGGTGGACAAGCTCAACCAGGAATTTCCGTTGGACACGATGATGCAGAACTATTGGCTACCGACCATCCGAGCAGCGATGGAGTTGCAGAAAAAGAATCCGGCTAAGGCAATCGAACTGTTACAAACCGCCGACCCGTACGAACTAGGCCACGCAGCTTACCTCTATCCCGCTTATGTGCGAGGCCAGGCGTATCTGGACGCCGGTATGCCCCACGAGGCAGTGACCGAGTTTCAGAAGATGCTCGACCACCCCGGGATCGCGGAAAACAATGTCACTGGAGCGCTCGCCCATTTGCAGGTCGGGCGCGCGCAGGCGATGATGGGCGACACGGCAGCGGCTCGCAATTCCTATCAGGATTTCCTCACTCTTTGGAAAAACGCCGATCCCGACATCCCCATCTACAAACAAGCCAAAGCCGAGTACACCAGGCTGCAATAACTCGGTGTTCAGGCTCGGAAAGCCCGCTGATGCGTGTGCGCTTTTGCGATTCCCAGGATTGTTGTCGGATGACGGGCAACCGGATGTTATCGGGCCGATGGGGTTGGAGTGTGACTCATCGGCCAGTTGAACCGCGACCCGCACTAGGGCTGCCCTGGCAGTTGTCCAGAAGTCCGGTTCGGCGAAGTCACTTGGACGTGTTGTCGCCGTTCCGTCCTTGTGGCAGCGAGCTGGTGGAGTTCTTCAACAGCACGGGTTGGGCGTTACACGGCCAAGTGGCGGTGCCAATGCGGTTGCCGGATGCTGGCCGACTCCCGAGGAACATATTCCATCCGGTTCAGATAGGGTGCGAGTTGGCCTGATATCAACAGCTATCTTGGTTTGAACGAGAGAGTCGTCTCAACCCGCTCTCCACAACGCTGCCCAAACATGGTCCGCTTCGAGCGGGCAGAAGAAAGCCGCGCGGAACGTCCAACTTCCTGAGCACTCGTCAACTGGCCGAAATGCAGGAGGCGAATGTCTGCTCCAGCAGACTGGCGTCGATGCTGCCGTGCGCACCGATAGCGACGATCTGCGTGCGCCGTGCCCGCTCACCCCATTCGTCTTGCAACGAGATGTCCACACGCCTGCCGACCACCTGCAGCACCGCCCGGCGCTGTGGTGCGTCGGTGGTGTAGACCACACCTTTGGCTCGGTACACGCTGCTCGGCAACTTGCGCAGTTTTTCCCGCAACGCTTCCAGCGCCAGCGGCTGCTCCGTCTCATAGCTCCAGGTGCTGAACACCTTCGAGTGGTCGTGCGCGTGGTTGTCGTCATGACAGGTTGCGTCGGTGCAGTTATCAACAGCGTGCGAGTTGTGGTCTGCGCGCGCAGGATCGAAACGCCCGACACCTAACAGGATCTGGTAGGGCACCTCGCAGAAATCGGTTTCGACGATGCGGAGACGGTTGAAATACTCGTCGAGCCAGGCCCGGACCTTCGCGACCTGCTCCGGACCTGCGAGCCCCACCTTGTTCAGGATTACCATGTCCGCAAATCCCACCTGGCGGAGCTTGAGTTCCAGCAGCGGCGGATATTCCGGATGTGCGAAGACCTGGTCCGCGTCCAGAACGCAGGTCACGCTGTCGAGCCGGATTCGGTCCCGCAGATTGGGATCGCTGAAGGTCGCGAAGATTCCGGCGGGATCGGCGACACCACTGGCTTCGAGCAGGATGTATTCGATCGCCTCCGGCCGTGCGAGCAAAGCGACGACAGACTCGATGAGGTCATCGCGAATCTGGCAGCAGACGCAACCATTGGCCAGGCTGATCATGTTGCCATCTACCCCGACAACGAGTTCGGCGTCGATATTGATCGCGCCAAAATCGTTGACCAGGACACCCACGCGCAGACCGTGATTGCCGGTGAGGATGCGATTCAGCAGCGTCGTCTTTCCCGCCCCGAGAAAGCCGGTCAGGATTGTAATCGGAACCGTCTTGCCGTTGTCGTCGATGAGTTCCATGGTTTACCTCTCAAAAGTCGTACTCAAGGAAAAGAGATCATTTGCTACTCGGCTCCTCACTGGAGCGATTGGCCTTGCTCCACCACGAGCTTGTATGCGACGTAGTACTTGTAGATGTTGGTGACGTACTGGACAGTCGTCTGTCCCACCTTTTCTGACACCAGCAACTCGACGTTTCCGAACCACTTGTCGGGATCGAGTCCTTGCGCCGCTGCTTGCCTCCGAAGATCTGCGATGCGATTGGGGCCTGCGTTGTATGCGGCAAAGGTAAACAGCAGGCGGTTTTGCGCATCAATTTTCGGGTCGCTGAAATACTTCTCCGCGATCTCGCGCAGAACTTTGACGCCCGCGTGGATATTGTTTTCGGCAGTCGTTACGTTCGGAATGCTGATAGGGGGCGCGGCCGCGGTTGACGGCTTCACCTGCATGATTCCAACCGCACCGCCATGTCGCGCTGCCTGATCGAGCATGGACTCCTGATAGCCCTGAGCCATGACCATCAAGTAGTCGAAGCCATACTGCGACGAGTAAGTCTTGAAGAATTTCGCGAGCTCATTGAATTTCCTGACTTCTGCTTCACTGGTTGGGTTCGTGATCCATTGGTTGCTCTGGATATAGCGCCGAATCAGAGTGTTGCCGAAGGATGTTCCGGCGGCGTGCGTCTTCACCCACTCATCCACCAATTCTTTGAGCTTCGGATTGTTCTTGCGCATCGCCCACGCCAGATTTCCTTCCTCGGCGATGACGATACCTGGTTGAGGAGTAATGTCGTGAAACACGCTGGCCCAGAGCTTGGCGCGCTGCGTGATGGTGACTGTAGCGGGCAGGATGCCCGCGTTCACCATTTCCAACAGGTCTTCGTCCAGCAGGTTTTTCCCGGTACTCTGAATCACGATGGTCGGCTTGCCTTGCTTGCGTAATGAATCGTTGACCTTTTCCAAATTCTCGTAGTATGTCGTGACGGAATTAACGAATACCTTCTTCCCGCCCAGATCCTGCAACGAGGAAACCGGACCGAAGTTTTTCCCGGTAACGAGAATCTGTTTCACGCCGGTTTCAAGGGGCAGAGAGAATGCAACCTCTTGTTCGCGCTCGGGGGTTATGGTCACTGGGTACGCGATCAGGTCACCGACTCCCTCGATCAAGTACGATTCAAGTTGATCGGGGCGAACCGGAATGAATGTGACCTCAACGTGTTGCTTGCCGGTATGTAACTTCTGATTGACGAACTGCTCGAAGTCCCGCAGTGCCTCGTAATAAATGCCCTCCGGCTTGCCGTTCACGTAGAAGAAGCTGGCATGACTGTAGAGAACGAGTGCCCGAATGTTCCGAGCTTTTACCATGGCATCGAGGTCTCCGGTGTGGCGTTCGAAATTTACCGGCAACCCTGATGTAGCGGACTGGGGAGGAGTTTTGCTTGCTGAAGCGGCAGCGGAAGCGGTTGACTGTGCCTGGGCCGCAACCTGTGTCGTTCCGCAGACGATCCAGAGTGGAAAGGCCAACAACAGAGCCGCCGACGTGCGTTTCTTAGCAGAAGCAGTGTCTTTACGCATGTGATCCTTCAGCTTACAGAAGTGGGGGTCCCGCCGCAGCGCCCTCAGCGGGACCCCGGGACGGACTATTTCTTGAACTGGCTTATATCGATGCCCATCACCTTTGCCATCTCCATGAGATCGACCAACTGCGGATTCGGCAGTTTGGTCAGCGGCTGGCGGTAAACGTTTGGCGGATAGTACTTGTGCGGATCAATTTCGAGTTCGCGCGTGAGTGCCTCCTGCTGCATCTCGCGCGGCAATCTCGGCTGTGGGACGACCCCCTGGCCCGTCTGAAGCGGCAGCGGATCGCCGAAGAGCAACGTGGGATTTGGCAAGGGCTGGCCTGCGAATCCTGGCAGAACAGCGTCGCGTTGCCAGATCGCGTCCTTGGTTACGTTGACGGTCACCACGTCCGGCGCGCCGTATAGGAAAAGTCCATCCCAGTGGGCGCGGACATCCGCGCTTTGCTCGTTGAGCGTGTCATCGTCGAAACAGAGGTGCGTTGCTATGCCGACCCTTGGGTTGACCTGCTTGATGAGATAGCCCGTGGCGTAAGCCAATGTGTGGTGGATGTCTACGGTGTAGTTGAAGAGGAATTCCGGCAGCCCGTATTTGAGCTGGTTGATGCGCGCCAGATCGGGTTGGAGCTCGGTAACAAAAACATCGACACCCTTGGCATACTTGGCCGTCAGATCGTCCGGCCGGCCGTCGCCGGTCCACACGAACGACAGGCCGTTCCAATCCAGTCGGTAGGCCGAGGCGCCATCCTTAACGTGCGAGCGCCGCCAGTGCCGGACCGTGACGCCGTTCTTGTCGTAGCAGATGCCGTTCTCGTCCTTCCAATCGAACTCGTTGACCTCGATCTCATAGCCGTCCCCGATGGGGCAGGCGTCGAACGCTTCCAGGTGCCACTTGAGCATCTGCTTCATGCCGGCGACCATTCCCTTGGTCCCGAGCTCCGGCGTGCGTCCTGAGGGCCCGGTGACCCGCAGCGGCATTTTCCACCGCCCCGACCACGCCGAGAATGGCACCAGGTAAGAAAGGTCGTGGTAGTGGTCGATGTGCAAGTGCGTAATGAAGATGTCGTTAATAGCTGGGCAAGGCACGCCCATGGCGATGATGTTCTTGACGCAGCCGGGGCCGAAGTCGAAGAAGAATCGGTCGCCGTTGCCCAACTCGACCATGATGCACGTGCCGGCCTGGTCCCGCCGCGGCGGGAAGGGGCAGCTCCCGACGAACGAAATCCGCATCTCGTCAGGCCCGAGCGTCTCACTGCCGGGGAAGTAGTTCATGCGGCTCCGGACGGACGGCGTTGGCTGGTAATACGGCGGGAATTGCAAACCGGTGCTCGGCCCGCCGCCGTACGGATTCACGGGTTGGGGTTGGTCTGCCTGTGCCTGCGCCGAACTGGCGCCACTGACGGAGAGACCAGCCGCTGCCGCAAGCGCACCTGCTCCCTTGAGCATGTTGCGTCGGCTGAGATCGGTTGGGAGTGGAGTGTTCGTGTTGTCGTCGGTTGCCATCGGTGTTCTCCTTGGGGAAAAAGCCCGCTGAAATGATCGAGTGCCATTGTAACGGCATCGTCGCCCACTGCGAGACGGTAAACAAAATCGCTGTCGGCTTCGTCGAAGGCCATGTACCCAGGTTCGGCCTTCTTTATGGGCTGACCTGGGAGCGTGTTTCACAAAACGGATTCCTATTGAGAAATCCGTAGTGCCGTATCGACAGTGCTCCGCAGACAGGACTTGGGTGGTGTCGATGGAGATGGGCGGAGCATTGTCGATAGGGCGATTTGTAGTAAACCCGGCGGGGATTTGGCAGGACAATTGCTTTATGGGGATTCATTGCATCGCAGCAATTTTGTGCTGAATTTTGCGTGACCTGCCGTGAGTGCGGCGATGTACAGCAT
>Ga0181523_10005730_pt1 | contig 10129 bp, 9 predicted proteins | sample PEATcosm2014_Bin_43_FD_119752 | JGI IMG/M metagenome (GOLD analysis project Ga0181523, IMG submission 119752) | Peatland microbial communities from MTU Mesocosm Facility, Houghton, MI, USA - PEATcosm2014_Bin05_30_metaG | ecosystem: Environmental > Terrestrial > Soil > Wetlands > Peat | place...
CTGCCCGCATCGGGCAGATCAGGGTTTTCGATTTCCCCTGGCATACCGCAGTGCTTCTTCTCCCAGCGTCTCCAGAATGGCCATTTCCAGCGCCTCGGTTTCGTGCGTCTTCTGCGTGGCCAGGCTCTTCAGCTTGATCGCGAAACGTCCGATGTTGATGCCGTCGCGCACCGTGTAGCGCTCATCGGCCGCGTGCGCCTGCTGCAGAAAATCGGTCACGTAAGTCAGGATGCGCTCCTCGGCGAACGGCAGGTTCTCCTTCAGGATATGGTATTCTTCGTCGCGCTCCGGAAAATCGATCAGGATCTGCGGCTGCAGCCGCGAGTGAATATACTCCGGCAGCTCGAACGTCGACGCGTCGTCGTTCATCGTGGTCACCAGGCGGAATTGCGCGTGCGCCTTGATCTTGATGCCGGCCACGATGGACTCCACATACCGGCGGTTATCGAGCAGCGGCGCCAGGCTGGCCCAGCTTTTCTCGCTCATGCGATTGCCTTCGTCCAGGATGGCGATGCCGCCCCGGATCATGGCCGTCACCAGCGGCGACGCCACATAGCGCAGCCGGCCCTCGCCTTCTATAACCGGCGTCACCAGCAGATCTTCCGGCCGCGTGTCCATGGTGGCTTGCAGGATGTAGACGTCGCGGCCCATGCGCTTGGCGGCCGCGTAGGCCAGCGTGGTTTTGCCCACACCGGGCTTGCCCAACAGCCGCGGGTTCATCGGCAGGTCCAGCTCGCTCACCACCAGCCAGGCCGCCAGAAGCTGGCGCATCACTTCTTCCTGCCCCACCCAGCGGGCCGGCAACTCGTCCGGATGCGCCAGGTGCAAGGTGACGCCTTCGATCTCGACGATCATATCGTTTCTATTATGCTCCACCCCGTGCCCATCTTTAGTACAATCGCGACATGACAACCCAGAATTACGCCAACCACACCCGCTTGGTGCCCCTGTTCCACTTCGTCTTGGCGGGCATTTTGCTGTTCACGCTGGTCGGATCGATAGTCAACCTTGTCAAATCGATCGGCGATCACCAAAGGCTGTACAGCGCCTCGCTGATCGTGGTGCTCACAATCTGCTGCGGTCTGCTTTTCTATTTCTGCCGCACGTTTCCGCTCAAAGCGCAGGACCGCGCGATTCGCGCCGAGGAGAACCTGCGCCATTTCGCCCTGACTGGAAAACTGCTTGACCGGCGCCTGTCGATGTCCCAGATCATCGCGCTGCGCTTCGCCCCGGATGAGGAATTTTTGGATCTCGCCCGCAAAGCGGCGGACGGCAACATGACCGCGGACGCCATCAAACGCGCGGTCAAAAACTGGAAAGCGGATTACGACAGGGCATAGGAAACCGCTATGGCACGGCTATGTCAATGACAGAATCCACCATGCTCGGGCTGGGCACGCCCGCTCCCGATTTTCAATTGCCGGACGTAGTGTCCGGCCGTATGGTCCGCCTGAAAGATTTCGCCGGCGCCAAGGCGCTGCTGGTGATGTTCATCTCCCGCCACTGCCCCTACGTGCAGCACGTCAAGCACGAATTTGCGCGCCTGGGCAAGGACTACAGCGGTAAACCGCTGGGGATCGTCGCCATTTCGCCGAATTACATCGTTCAGTATCCCGACGACGCGCCCGATCGCCTGCGCGAGATGGCCGCGGAGCTGGAGTTCAATTTTCCGGTCTGCTACGACGAAACGCAGGAAATCGCCAAGGCCTACGAGGCTGCCTGCACGCCCGATTTCTTCCTCTTCGACGAGAGCCGCCGGCTGGTCTATCGAGGACGTTTGGATGGCAGCCGTCCCAGCAATGGAGTCCCGGTCACGGGCAGCGACCTGCGCGCGGCGATCGATGCAGTACTCTCGGACCAGCCGGTCAATCCGCAGCAAAGACCCAGCGCGGGCTGCAACATCAAGTGGAAGCCGTAGGAGACGGAGACGCGGAGACACGGAGGCACGGAGACAGCGGACGCGCGTGGACGCGGAAACCCGTGGGACACTGTCACCGCGCTGTAACATTCGCTCTGGCCACAGGCTGCCACTCGCCGGATGGTAGTTTCTCCGTGTCTCAGCGTCCCCCCGCCTCCGTGTCCCGGTGTCTCCGCACGTCTCCCGCATCGCCGCGTCTCCCCGTCGCCGCGTCTCCCCGTCCCCGTGTCGCCCGCTCCCCCGCTCGCCCGCTCGCCCGCTCCGCTCCCCCCGTGTCGCCGTGTCGCCGCGTCGCCCGCTCCCCCGCTCGCCCGCTCCGCTCTCCCCGTGTCGCCGCGTCGCCGTGTCGCCGTGTCGCATTTTCCCCTTGCCCTTCTCGCCGATTATTAGGACACTGAAATCTTGGAGGGGAAGAGTTGGAGAGAACGGTCAGGAAAGGCTCCCTCGTCATGGAGCCGACAGAACGTTGGACCCCGCGGCACGCCAGTGACTTGTACGACGTAGCCAGTTGGGGCAAGGGCTATTTTTCGGTGGATGACGCCAACGGCCACCTGCGGGTGCATCCCGAAAAGGATCCGCAGCGCTCCATCGACCTCAAACAACTGGTGGATACGCTGGTATTGCGCGGCATCTCCCTGCCCATCCTCATACGCTTCGCCGGCATCCTCCAGCACCGTCTTAGCGAGTTGCACGGAGCCTTTCAGACCGCCATCGCGGAACATCGCTACCAGGGCGAATACTGCTGCGTTTACCCGATCAAGGTCAACCAGCAGCGCCAGGTTGTGGAAGAGGTGCTCGAGTTCGGCGGCCCGCTGAAGTTCGGCCTGGAGGCCGGCTCCAAGCCCGAGTTGATGGCCGTCATGGCCATGGCCGGCAACGAAACGCCCATCATCTGCAACGGCTTCAAAGACGACGAATACATCGAGATGGCCATGCTCGCCCAAAAAATGGGCCGCCAGATCATCCCCGTCGTCGAGAAGTACACCGAGCTGCACCTGATTCTGAGGTATTCCGAGCGTGTCGGCGTCCGGCCCAACATCGGCCTGCGCATCAAGCTGGCCACCCGCGGCTCCGGCCGTTGGCGCTCTTCGGGCGGGTATCGTTCCAAGTTCGGCCTCTCCGCCAGCGAGGGCGTGCGGGCGCTGCAGGAGCTGAAAGACCTCGGCATGGCCGACTGCCTCAACCTGCTCCATTTCCACCTGGGCAGCCAGATTACCAACATCCGCCAGATCAAAGCCGCGGTGAACGAGGCCGTCCGCGTCTACGTGGACCTGGCGCGCGCCGGCGCCGGCCTGCGCATTCTGGACGTCGGCGGAGGCCTCGGCATCGACTACGACGGCTCGCAAACCGACTTCGAATCCAGCGTCAATTACACGCTGCAAGAGTACGCCAACGACGTCGTCTATCACATCCAGAGCGTCTGCGACGAAGTCGGGGTGCCGCATCCCACCATCATTACCGAGAGCGGACGCGCCATCGCCGCCTATCACAGCGTGCTGGTCTTCAATGTGCTTGGCGTATCGGGCATGGGCGAGTCAGACGCGCCGGCGGAAGTTGCGGCCGACGCCGAACAGCCGCTCATCGACCTGCAGGAAACCAATCGCTCCCTGACCACCAAGAACCTGCTGGAGAGCTACCACGACGCGCAGCAGGCGCTCGATCAGGCCCTGAACCTGTTCAGCCTCGGCTATCTCTCGCTCGAGCAGCGCTGCCAGTGCGAGAACCTGTATTGGGCTATCAGCCGCCGGATCCAGCGCCTGGCCGCGGACCTCGACTACTTCCCCGAGGAGCTCGAAGGACTGGAGGCCATGCTCTCGGACACTTATTTCTGCAACTTCTCCCTGTTCCAGAGCATGCCGGATAGCTGGGCCATCAAGCAGTTGTTCCCCATCATGCCGATCCACCGCCTCGAAGAAGAGCCCACGCGCCACGCCTGCCTGGGTGACATCACCTGCGACTCCGATGGCAAGGTGGACCAGTTCATCGACCGCCGCGATGTGAAGCGCACCCTCGCACTGCACCCTTTTGACGGCGGCGATTACTATCTGGGAGCGTTCCTGGTGGGCGCTTACCAGGAGATCCTGGGCGACCTCCACAACCTCTTCGGCGATACCAACACCGTGCACGTGCGCCTCAGCGAAACCGGCGAGACCATCCTTGACTCAGTCATCAAGGGCGACACCGTGCGCGAGGTGCTCAACTATGTGCAGTTCTCATCCGACGCCCTGGTAAGCCGCCTGCGCCGCGATATAGAGGTGGCCCTGCGCGAAGGCCGCCTAGGCTACGAGGAATCCGGCCGCCTGCTGAAATTCTACGAAGAGGGGCTGCACGGCTATACCTATCTGGAAGACGCCCACAGCCAGTAGTGGCGCAAGCTTCAGCTCGCCGTGGAGTTTCTACATTTGCTGGCCCCAGGTGGGGCAGGCGCTTTCGCCTGCCAACTGAAGTTTCTACATTTGCCGGCCTGAGGGCGCCAGTTCGGTGTGTGTGGTGGGGCAGGCGCTTTCGCCTGCCAACCGCCGAACTGAAGTTCGCCGGCGTTCTTACGAATCAAATCCCGCCGCGCCAGTACCCCGCCTTGCAGTTGAGTGACTGTTTCGCGGAAGACAACCAAGTACGGGAATCTCTTGAGCAACATTGGCGCCAAGGAGATCTGCTCGATCCGCCTCGGCAAGCGCGTCCGGATGGAGAACGACAGGCTTACGGATCACCGCCGCAGACGCGCCCGCAAACTGCGCTGGACATCATACCAGGGAATCGGCGTAACAGCCCCGCAGTCGATTTCCTTAAGTCGCCGGCAGATCTCGGCTCGCCACATCTCCTCTGCATTCTCATCCACCTCGGCGTCCAGGCTCGCCAGAAGGGAGTCAGCCAGTGCGGCCCTGGCTGCGGTCGGAAGATCGAGCGCCTCCTTCAAAAGATCGCCAGCATCTCTCGGCATATGCCTTGAGCATACCGCCGGACATGCACCCCGCGTCGTTCGACACCCGCTACTCCAGCGCCGTGATTAGCCTAGCCGCCGCGCATAGGCGCGGACATCGTTCAGCCCGTGTCATCCAGTACAATTCGGCCCACCCGCCCCCCACCTGACCCGCCGCCTTTAATCCATCGGCAGTGGAAACCTCCACCCTGAACGTCCTGTAATTTACATTCCGCGTTTGCGCCGCACCCGTTGCCGAGAGAAAATGTTGGAGAACCAAACACCCTTGGGATCAGTGCACATCAAAATTCACAGGAGGCATGATGCCAGCCGCAAAAGTCGCCGTAGCGCCAATGAAATCGGCGCAGATTCCTAAAGCCGGAGCGGATTTCGAGATCGTTGAGCGCGAGATTCCTAAGCCGGGTGTGGGGCAGGTGCGCATCAAGGTGGAGGCTTGCGGTGTTTGCCACAGTGACGCGTTCACGAAAGAAGGCGCGTGGCCCGGGATTCAGTATCCCCGTGTTCCAGGCCACGAAGTCGCGGGCATCGTCGATGAGCTCGGTGCGGGTGTTTCCGAGTGGAAGCCGGGCGAGCGAGTCGGTGTCGGCTGGCACGGCGGCCAGGACGGCACGTGTCCCTCGTGCAGACGCGGGGATTTCAAAAATTGCCGGAACCTGAAAATTCCGGGCCTCAGCTATGACGGCGGATACCAGCAATACATGCTGGCTCCGGTCGAGGCGCTGGTAGCCATACCGGAAAGCCTGGGCGCGGCCGAAGCGGCGCCGCTCCTCTGCGCCGGAATTACCACCTTCAACGCGCTGCGCCACAGCGGCGCCATGCCCGGTGACCTTGTTGCTGTGCAGGGTATTGGCGGTCTGGGTCATCTCGGAATTCAATTCGGGAACAAGTTTGGTTACAAAGTCGCGGCTATTGGGCGCGGCTCCGAAAATGCCTCTCTCGCGAAGAAGCTCGGAGCGAGCGTCTACATCGATAGCAAAGCGACCAAGCCGGCCGAGGCATTGCAAAAACTGGGTGGGGCACAAGTGATTCTGGCGACGGCCCCGAACTCCAAAGCGATGTCCGAGCTGATCGACGGTTTGGGGCCGAACGGCAGGCTCATGGTGATCGGCGCGACCTTCGATCCCATTGAGGTCACTCCCGCACAGCTCATTATTGGCAGTCGCACGATTCAAGGCTGGGCCGCGGGAACACCAGCCGATTCCGAAGACACACTGCGATTCGCCGAATTGACCGGTGTACGCCCCATGATCGAAACATATCCGCTCGAAAGAGCGGCCGAGGGGTACGCACGCATGATGAGTGGTAGCGCCCAGTTCCGCGTCGTTCTGACGATGTGACATTGGCCGGCCGTTCGCTCGAAGTTTCCAGATGGCTATTACATCCGGCCAGGTTAGCGCAATTTTCGCGGGCCTTGAGACAGGAGACGGCGACGACGTCGACTGGGCAGTCATGGGCACTCTACCGGCTCCGATCGGAGCCACGACCGTCAGGGAGTGGTCTGTGGTGAACTTAGCAACCAGGCCTTCAGAGAGGGCACATTCGCCAAGCTGGGCAAGGTCCTTCCGCAAGGAGCGCAGCTCCATGTGGAGCACCTGCTTGTACAGGGCGATGAGGCGGCAGTGGAGCTTCGTTCTCTAGCAACGGCCAGCAACGGCATGCGTTTTGACAATCGCTACTGCCGGATCGTGAGTTTCCGCGGCGATTTGATCGCACGCGTCCGAGTTTACCTCGACTCGGCCATGGTCGCCCGTCTGTACTTCTCAACCACCGTCATTTAGCATTGGACACGGCTGCGGATGAAACTGCTACATTGGTCCGAGACTGTCGATTCATCACGCTCAGCTACAGCAAAAGGTGGATTCTATGCGATCTGACATTGTTCCGGGAGCGGTTTTCCCCGACTATGAGCTTTCCGACCACACCGCCAAGCGCCGGAAGCTCTCTGACTTGCAAGGACAACATCCCATGGTTCTGGTCCTCAGCCGCGGAGGTTTCTGCCCCAAGGACCGCCGCCAGGCTGAAGGGCTCGTTCAACTTTATCGGGAGCTCGAGGTGGCCTATTGCCGGCTTGTCACCATTAGCACCGACAATATCACCGAAACGAATGAATATCGCACCGGCGTCGGCGCCCACTGGCCGTTCCTCTCCGACGCCGGCCGTACCGTCCAAAAAGACCTGGACATCGCCGAATACACGGATCCTCTACACAATCCCATGATCCCCCATGTGATTGTTCTCGAACCCGGTCTGATCGTTTATAAGATCTACAACGGCTATTGGTTCCTCGGCCGTCCAACTCTGGAAGATCTCCGCCAGGACCTGCGTGCCGTTACCAGGAAATGCCGGCCGGACTGGGACATCACCACGCCCGAACTAAGAGCCGCGTGGCAGCAAGGCCGCAAGGAACTCTTCTACCCTTACGGCAAAACGTACGCCCAAACTCTAGGTGAACAGGATTAGGGGCGCGCAACGCTCTGACTTCCCAGGACGGATGACGCTTCTGCTCAGAATCGGCGCGAGCCTGATTGCAGCAAGTTGCAGCGCCGCGACCGTCAGGGAGCGGATGCTACCCTACGTTTTTCAACGAGTTCCTTGGACGAATAAGTCGGCATCTGCAAACGCAGGTGGAACCGCCTGCGCCACCACGGCAGATCAGCAACTTGCAGGCTAGGTGGGGCAGGCGGTTTCGCCTGCCAGACATTTCTTCAACAAGTTCTTAGAGTTCTATGAGAGCATTCCGCGGACCTCTTCTTCTAATAGCGTTCTTTCTAATCGCTCTTGGCGGTCTAGCATGGTACTGGGCCAACCGTCGGAGCCATTTCGACACCGAGGCCCACTATACGAAGCAAGAGTTCCGCATACTGATGCGAGATGGCGTGAAGCTTTTCACGCAGGTGTACATTCCGAAAGACACCACCCGGCCGTACCCCTTCCTCGTTATGAGAACGCCATTCGGCGTTACTCCGTACGGAGAGCGTAATTTTCGCAGGCAGCTTGGCCCATCCGAGTCCTTCGACAGCTCCGGTTACATTTTCGTTTTCCAGGATGTACGCGGACGCTTCCAGTCTGAGGGCAGTTTCGTCGACATGCGGCCGCATATCGAAGACGCCGCCCCGGGTCAGACAGACGAGAGCACCGATGCCCATGATTCCATCGATTGGCTTCTGCGAAACATCCCGGGGAATAACGGAAAGGTAGGTATCTGGGGCATCTCATATCCGGGCTTCTATGCCGCTTCTTCCATCGTCGACTCACACCCGGCGATCAAGGCAGCCTCGCCTGAGGCGCCCATGACAGACCTCTTCCGCGGAGATGACGCCTACCACAACGGCGCATTTATGCTCGCCGGGCAATTCCTGCTCTACTCCAATTACTTCTGGCTTCGTCCAAACGGTCCCGATATGCCGCCTTCTAATCTGGGCCGCGCGTTCGATTACGGGACCGCGGATGGCTACGCTTTCTTCCTGCGGCACGGACCCGCTTTATCCCTCCTTAAGGCTCTCATCCACAACGCTCTCTTCGATCAAAACGTCGAGCACGACACATACGGCGACTATTGGCTCGCTCGGGATAACTCCCAATACTTGAGAAACATTCACTGCCCGGTACTCCTGGTCGGCGGCTGGTTCGATGCCGAAGACCAGGCGGGAACCTTTCGGAGCTTTGAAGCGATTAGCCGGCAGAACCCAACCATTCAGACCACCCTGGTGATGGGCCCGTGGACCCATGGCGAATGGGTACGCACCCAAGGAAAGGCCCTCGGGCCGATGGACTTTCAAACCCCGACGGCGGTGTACCTCCGGGCCCAGATTGTATTTCCTTTCTTCGAGCACTATCTCAAGGACGCTCCGCCGGCGGAACTCCCCAGAGCCGTCGTTTTCCAAACCGGCACCAACCGTTGGATAAGGGAGAATGCTTGGCCGCCGGCAAATGCCGTCAAGAGGTCGCTCTACCTTCGCGCCAATCGGAAGCTGAGCTTCGACCCTCCGGCTGCCGGCGAGCAACCCTATGACGAGTATCTGAGTGACCCGAAGTCGCCCGTGCCATACGTCGAACACCCTCCCACAAACCTTGCCGGCGAATTCATGTATGCAGATCAGCGCTTCGCTGCCGCGCGGCCCGATGTTCTCACTTACGTCGGCGAACCTTTGCAGCAGGATCTCACGATCGCGGGTCCAATATCGCCGCGCCTCCAGGTGTCAACGAGCGGTACGGATTCTGATTTCGATGTGAAGCTGATCGACATGTATCCGGAGCAAGGCAGTTCCCCGGGATACCAGCAGCTCGTCCGCGGGGAGCCGATGCGCGCCAAATTCCGCAACTCCCTGTCTCAACCGGAGGCGATGACTCCGCGCAAGATCGCCGCCATCAATTTCCAGATGCCGGACATCGACCACACCTTTCGGCGAGGGCACCGCGTAATCGTACAGATTCAGAGTTCCTGGTTCCCGCTCACCGATCTCAACCCACAGACGTTCGTTGATACGGCCCGTGCGACACCCGCGGATTTTGTCAAGGCCACCGAGCGCATTTATCACATGCCTCAGGCGGCATCGGAAATCCAGATCCTGGTACAGCCGTGAGTCACACTCAACCAAAACCTATCTTCCCTTTCGTTTCAATCATCCCCAAAAAACCTGCCTGAAGTCCGCTCGGCCCGCCTGCTGCAATCGGATTAGGAGGTCGGGCACACACGCCCGCCAACATCGCCATGGCTACACAAGCCCAAATCGACGCCAACCGGCGCAATGCCCAAAAGTCTACCGGACCCCGCACCGAAGCAGGCAAAGACAAATCCAGCCGGAACGGCCTCGTCCACGGCATGGCCGCCGAGAAACACACGTTCCCCAGCGAAGACCCCGAAGGCTTCTCCCTATTCGTCGATCGCTACCACGACCACTTTCAGCCCGTCGGTCCCCTCGAAGAGGATCTGGTCGACTGTCTCGCCAGCGCCATGTGGCGCCGCCGCCGCTTCAACGCCATGGAAGCCGGCCTGGTTCGGCTGCGCCTGCAGCTCACCACCCCGTCCGAGAAAATCCAGGCTCTCTGCGAAACCGACCCCCTCCCCTGGGTCTACCACTACGATTCCAACTGTAACAACGACTTCTCCAAACTGGCCCGCTACCAGGGCCATCAGCGGCGCGAGTTTGAGAGCGCCCTCCACGAGTTACACAAGGAGCAGGGAGCCCGCATCGCCAAGCCCAAGCCCGGTCCCGGTCCCGGCCCGGCGCCCCCTCCGCCTCCCACCTCAAAAAACGACGGAGCGAACC
>Ga0181523_10005732_pt1 | contig 10127 bp, 8 predicted proteins | sample PEATcosm2014_Bin_43_FD_119752 | JGI IMG/M metagenome (GOLD analysis project Ga0181523, IMG submission 119752) | Peatland microbial communities from MTU Mesocosm Facility, Houghton, MI, USA - PEATcosm2014_Bin05_30_metaG | ecosystem: Environmental > Terrestrial > Soil > Wetlands > Peat | place...
AAGAAGGAAAATGAGCGACTTCTTGCCCACAGTCCACCCGAGGCACGAGAGTTACTACGGAAGTGGTCTCACCCAGGCCCAGAGTCGACGCAAGTACGTCTTCACCGATCAGATCGATCAGCTTATCCGGGAGCTCTATCTCAACCATCGAGACGCGAAGACGCGCCCGGGCATCCGGTTGTTGGCCAAGAAAGTCGGCATGCCGCATTGGGCCTTGAAGAAGCGTGCTCGTGAGTTGGGTCTGGCGCGAACCAAGGAGCTGCCTTGGAGCGAGCGGGAACTGCGGGTTTTGGCGCGGTATGCATGGATGAGCGATGAGCGAATTCGACTCAAGCTGAAAGCAGCCGGCTACGTACGCACTGTTACCGCGGTTCACCTCAAGTTGAAACGAATGCGGTTCAAGCACGACGGGAGCTTCTATTCCGCCTACAGTCTTGCGCAAGCGCTGGGGATTGACCCCCATGCAGTAACTCGCTGGATCAAGAGCGGCCATTTGAAAGCCAAATTCCGAGGCACAGCACGAGGCCCACAGCAGAACGGCGACAGCTACCTGATCCAAGAGAAAGATGTACGCCGCTTCATCCTCGAACACCCCACCGACATTGACCTGCGCAAAGTGGACCAGCTCTGGTTCCTCGATCTGATTACCAACGGCTTAGTCCGCGCAGCCTGAGATCTCCCGCTCATAAACTGCTTGACCGCGAAGACAAACCCGTCTGTTGCGGTCGAGCGCCGCGCCGCCGGAAGCGGCACAACCAACTCGGGAGAGTCGCAGACCACTTTGTCTGCGGCTCTCCCGATTTCCATTCTTGGAGGAATCACCATGCAAGAGACAACCCTTATCGAGCAGGACCAGCCAGTTCCGGCAATTCTCAGCCCCGTACCGGCCCCAGCTCCGACCATGACACTGTGCTCTTACGGCACAAAGCTGACCCGGGAGGAACTGGCCCGGGTGGCAACGCCGGCGGCCACAGCAACCCACAAACCCATTCCACACATCGCCGTGGTGGAGAAGCTGATCGAAGCACTCGGCTTTCGCCAGATTGGCGTCGTGCAGGAGGAATACGCGGTATCGGCGGATGGAATGCGCATGTTCGGAGTGATGGACTTGAGCTCCGGCTTCGACGGCTGCCGTTTCGCCATCGGCTTGCGGAACAGCCATGACAAGAGCTTTCGGCTGAGTGTCACTGTCGGCCTGAGAGTCTTCGTTTGCGAGAACCTTGCGTTTCACGGCGAATACACGCCCGTCTTGGCCAAGCATTCGAAGAACTTCTCACTCGAAGACAGCCTGGCCATTGGCGTCGATCGGATGCAGAGGAACTTCGGGCCGCTGAAGCAACAGGTCGAGGAATGGCAAGCGTTGCAGTTGTCCACGGCTGCAGCAAAGCTGCTGATCTACCAGGCGTTCATCGAGGACGAATCTGGGTTTCCGAAGCACCTGGCCCGGCGGGTCCACGATCTCTACTTTCAGCCCGTGCATGACGAGTTCCAGCCGCGGACCATGTGGAGCCTCTCGAACGCCTTCACCAGTGCCTTCAAGGAGCTGGAGCCGATTCCTCAGTACAAGGCAACGGCGAAGCTGGCGGGGTTTCTGCAATCGGTCCGTCAATCGTAGTGCGCACCGAGAACATCCGTCTACTGTCCCGGAGTCTCAACCTGTCAACCAGTGGCAAGGACACGGTGGAGGGGGCGGGAATCCCTCTCCCTCCGCCATCTATCTCGCTTTTGCATCACTATGATGCAGGTGCCATTTTCATACGTACCTGAATTGTGCCCGTATCGGCTGGGCTGGCCGTCCCAGCTACAATGCTATCGGGCACCGTAAATGGCGAACCAAAAGCTCTCGACGATCAAACCTAGAGCAACAAAGAAAGCAAAGACAAGGCGGAGCAGTGCTCAGGAGCCTGAAGGCTTTGATCGTTTCGGCGTATTGCTGGAGGAGTCTGAAAAATTCTGCGAAGGCGTGGGGCTGCACAAACACTTGATAGCGGAGATCCTCAAAACCGACAGCGACTGGGCCTTTATGCTCAAAGTGGACGCACTCCTCGAAAGCGCATCCAAGAGGATTCTCAGGGAAGGTCTGAGGATCAAGTTATTGAACAGAGTCATACGCAACGAAGTCTTGGACGATTTCGTAGACTCCTTGCCGATGAACGGGCGCACATCGCTTCTGAAATTGCTTGCCGCTGCCGGTCTGCCTGGCGAGGAGCTTGGCTTTGTTGAGGTAACGCGCCGGGTCAGGAACGCATACGCGCACAACATCGAATATGCAGACCTGAGCCTGATCGAACTTATCAAGAAGCGACAGGATAAGCCGCAACTGTTAATGCACCTTAGCGCGATCAAGACTTATGATGAAGCGGACCTGATCACTTCGTATGAGAAAGACCCTTCGTTCTTACGGTTCTGCATTATTGACTCAGCTATGCGATTCCTTTTCTATGCGTATCACTTAGCCGTCAAAAAAACAGGCACTAAATGCCCTTCGTCTGCTCCGTGATCGCCCAATCTGGGCAGTACCAAACTGTACAGGGCAATTGCGACTCTTTAGCTTCTCAGTCATCACATTCAGTGTGAGTCGAAAGCGGCAGCAATACCAGGGTTACACCATAGAAGCCACATCGTTCCCGCTCAGGGACGTCGCTGGCTATACAGTCCACTACAACCTCATCAAGGATGAAGGCTCGCACATAGACGATACTCACTTCGAATCGGGAGTGATCTTCGCAAGCGACGCGGACGCCATCGACGGCGGGATTAGCTTGGGGAAGCAGGTAATTGACGGCGGCTTTACCCCCACCAAAATAATCACCAACAAGTCTTGCAGTGAACCTCACGTAAGTTCCCTGATGCCGCTGCCGAATCTCGATCCGCATTACGCCAACAATTTCATCGACGCGAACGCTCTGCACATCACCGGTGGGCCGGAAGACACAGCACTACAGGAGATTTTGCGGTTGTCAGGTGAGGACGATACGTTCACCTTGCTCCTGCCGCATTCCGTCAAATCAGAGATTGAACATCCAAATACTCCGACGGACGTAAAACGCCGGGCCGCGCGTCTAGTTTTTTCGACGCCCGTGCAACTGACGGCTCCGGAAATGACGACACATGAAACGATAAGAAGTCTAATTCAGGGAAACGCCAAGCCGGGACAACACGAGACAGATGCTTTTCATCTCGTCGAAAGCGCGAAGTACGGGCGACATTTCATCACCAATGACACGCGACTATTGAGAAAGGCGGCTGAGATTTGGGCAACGCTCCACCTCAAGGTTCTAAGGCCAAGTGAATTTCTGGCTGCTTACCTACACCATGGGCGGCAACGCTCGCACACCCCTAACCTCGGATCGTAATCTCAACTGCTTCAGGTGCGACATTGAACGTCAGCGCCAGCCCGTTTTTTGCCTCTGCCATTGTCAGCGGCTGGACGCCTGACGCCTTCTTAAGGGAGGCGACCTGGACGGCCGGTTCCGACGTGTTTTCTAGCTCCGGCATTGCTTCCCACTCCAAACTTGAAAGGTCGATTCCAAGCTCTTCGACAGGCACATACCTCACGGGGTTGCGGTCGCCCTTCCAAACGTCGGCGACATTCACCCGCGCAAATTCGCTGAATTGGATCAGATAGCGATTCTTCTCGCTCTCGTCGTTCTCCGGTGTCGCCGCACAAGGCACAACATCTCGGACTTTTCCCACTAGAAACGCCGAGTGGTGGGCTTCCGTCCCCTCAACCCAATCCGCGTATGCGTTGCGCGTGCACACTACAAAAGCGCACTGGCGTGCGTGATTTCGGTCTAAACGCCATGACGACGTTCCCCCTTCGCGGAGGATGCGCTCCACGCTCTTAGCGGTGAAAACAACAGTAACTTCTTCCGACATAACAGCCTCCCTTTCCAAACAAAATAACTGTAATAGTATTAGAGTCATATTGTCAATAGTTTATATACACTTTATTCGGCACCTTTCCCTGCCTGCCAAGAACCGAATACCAACGCCTGCAACTGTCGCCCCTATCAGCTAGCGGTGCCACATTACGGGCTGACGAGCACGGCTCAATAACGACTCACACAGGAGCATTCCCATGAAACTCCGTCTGAATGAATACTGCCCGATCCATCGTTCTCTGTTCTGCTGCGGTCGCGAGAAGGCGCGGAAAGAACGCAGATTTCAGCCTGGTGTTCAGCGCATCGAAGATCCACACCATCCCAGGGGATATCGTGAACTTCGGTCACCAGCCGAGATGCGAAAGCTGCTGAACCGGAAAGTCGTGGAGCAGGCAGGAAAGTGCGCCATTTGCCACCATGAATTTGTCGACTGCGGCGACATCGTACCGGACCACAGACACCCGAAAGGAATAGGAGGAGCCCGGCGAGATGACCGTCCGGAAAAATCCAAGCCGTGCATTGGTCGTGCAACTCAGAAAAGGGATCGACCAGAACGCGAGAATGATGGCCGATCTCTTAGTGCCCTGGCTACATCACTTGCGTAATATGCGGTCTTGAAGCAGGGAAGTTTGCCGAACGAGTGCAGCAAAATGCAAGTCGTTCAATGTGGGTATTCCGGTGAAGGTGAACATCGATTCCGGAGGGAAGCCGAACGGCATTCCGGAGCGGAATCGCGTTCACCTTCGACCGGATTCCCCAAATGGTTGCAAGTTCTAGAGTCCCTTTGAACCGGCCCAAAAGGGTGCTGATTTTCAACATTCGCGGAGAACCCTTTTGAGACCAGACACGCCATCTCATTTCTTCGGCTCAAAAGGCCTTAGGCTGAAAGTCGTGTCGCGTGGTTAACGAGCGAGCCGCTACGGAGACGTGACCGCCCGATCTCATGAGCACTTCATGAAGGTTGCGCACCCCGGGCGAACAGATTCATAGCGGCACTTGTTAGGCATTTCGTCGCAGTTGCAGCGGAGATATTGTGGATGAAATTGACCCTTGCGTAGAGATTGATTTTCGTATCGGGGTCGAGATAGCCAAGTAGCTGCGTTTCGCCCGTTGCCTCAGCTAGCTCAGTAATCGTGCCGTTCAGGACGACTTTTCCAAGTCCCGCGACTATAGAAGCGGCATCTGTCAGCTGTTCGTTCTCGTTCTCTTCTTCGCACGAAATGCCATGAATCGCCAGCAACTGGTGGCTCAATTCGTGGGCTAGAATGGCACCAAGCGGATGGGGCTTTCCAACGTAAAAGAGCGGAATTTGAATCCTACTTTCGGCGACCGAGTGAATGTGAATTCTGCCTGCGACATTGGTCGGCATCACTAGTCCCCACTCATAGGACACAGACCGCAAAGGCGGTATGCCGAGGTGGTCGGCAAGGGCCTTGGCCGCTTCGTAAAGGTCCGCGGTCTCTCCAGACAGCAGCTTTGAATAGAAGCTGTCACTCGGCTCGAACAATCCCCAATTCGCTCGATAACAGAACGATGCCAGCCGTTGAATGTGATGGTCGATTGTGGCCAATCTACCTCCCGAAGTCCTCAATCCCCAGCAGTAGCCCTTGTTCCCGCTTGCATCAGAAACCTAATCACACTACGCAAATTCCTGTGGTGTCGACCAAGCCTCCAAAGCGTGATCCGCTCAGCCCACGTTGGGCCACGGCGGTTTTGTAAAAGGCTTTCGGCAATACTCAACAGCGGAACCAGGTCCCTCGGCACATCGGCTTCTCGTCCTCGCAAAGCCGTCACAACTGATTTCGCAACCCCAGGATCTTCATTCGCAATTGATTGGAAGAGTAAAGGAATCGCCGCAGCGGTGCTGCAAGTAGCTACCAGGGCAATCAAACGTGATTTCACCCGTGCATCAAATGGTCGACTTAGAACCTCTGATAGTTCTGAAAGGGACTCTTTGAGACCCATTCGCTGAAGGTCCTCTACCGCCAGAAGTTGCAGTTCCGGATTGCCCGGTTCGCGTAGCGCTGCAACGATTTCTCGCCTAATCTCCTCTGCCGCGTGAGGGTGATTCCTGATGAAATCGGCAGAGTACTTACTTTCCTTCCATGCCCTTCGCCACGTTCCAAGGGGCATGTGTCGCAGGCAATCGTCAAGCGCCGCCCGGTGATTGGGATCGGTCACCGTGGAGAGATATTCTGAGAGGCAGAGACAGTCTTTCCCCATGAACTCATCCCGGACGATCAAGTCGGTCGTTGATCCGAAGCATGATCGAGACGGATTGGCAAGCTGAGCCAGTACAAGAGTCCTCATCAGTCCGCGATCGTAGTTGCGAACGATCTCAATGTGTACGGTATCGGGTGTGAAGCCCAAGAACTGCGCAAGTATGAATATTGCAGCGGCGTCGATCGGCTGATGAGTGGCGGTGAGTCTGTGGAACGTTACCTTGGAGTTTAAAATCTGGAGCAGAGCCGTAAGCTCCTTCAAATCAGCCTCCAGGGCCAGCTTCAAATCGGCAATGGCCAAGAGGAGTTCGGTTCGGCTTCGGGTAATTGAGTTCGCTATAAGCCACTCGGCGAATGTTGGTGAATCGACGACAGATGTTAGCCGGCGCATCAGTAGACTGCATGCGGCATCTTCAAACGTTGAACGAATCGATGCGCTGAGGAGTCTTATGTCTTTTGTTGAGGCGCCCGAGGCTAGATACTCACCGATGACCGCCCTGCCCGAACTAAGTAGTGCCCTTGAGTCCATAGGCAATTGGTTGCCGACATCCTGAAGAAACCTAGCTATACTGGAAGAAAGACTTGCTGCCACTGACCTTTGTTCAGCTTCAACCTCCAACTCACGACATAGAGTCTCGGCATCGCGCAAGGGACCAATTTGTTGTTCGACTTTGCGCCGAAGCAACTTCAATTGCGCGGGATTGAGTCGATACGGGGAATCCAAGACGGCGCTCACATTCTTTCCCGTCGCATCGTGTCTCACGGAAGATCGTAGTGTTCCGTCCGCGTCGATGTCAAAGCAGACTTCAATTGATTCCGTTCCTGAAGGGGCCGGTGGAAGTCCTGTGAGTCGAAGTTGTCCGACATAACTGTTTTGACTTGTTTTCTTGCTTTCTCCCTGGTAAATGCGCACCGTTAGTTCGGTTTGATTGTCTTCTGTGGTGGTGAAGGACTTGATTGTTTTCGTAGGTATCGTCGTGTTTCTTGGAATTAGCACTGATGCCTCGTCATCTTTGAGGCCCACGGAAAAACTAGCTGGTGTGACATCCAGCAATAAACAGTCTTTGGAAGCACCAGTGAAAACTCCAGAGAGGAGACATGCCCCTTCGCAAACCCCTGAATCAGGATCTAAACCCGTAATAGGTCCTGCGCCAATAACATCTCTGACCATGTTACGCACGAAAGGGATGCGACTCGTCCCTCCGATGAGCAACAGTTTTGACAATCCGCTAAGCGGTAGCCCGCTGTCCTTTATTGCCTGGATCAAAACCTGTTTGGCCCGCTCGAAGAAGGGCCTGCTGACGCCCTCAAAAGTCGCTCGGTCTATAGGGAAATTCAGGTCAACAGGACCGTGCGCAGTTTGAATAAACCCGGGGAGAACTAGGGTGGTCTCAGATCTACTCGTCAGCTCCACTTTTGCCTGACGAGCAGCCTCATGCAACACCAGTTGTTGAAAAGTACTCAGATGAACCTTGCCAATGCGTTTGTCGATATGCTCAAGTGCCAATCCCACGATGAGTTGGTCGAGATCATCGCCGCCGAGGCGGTCGTCTCCTGCTGATGATCTGACCTCCGCCAGTCCCGCCCCCCACTCCACCACGGAGACGTCGAGAGTGCCCGCGCCGAAATCGAAGACAATGACACATTCCTCGAATTTGCTGTCGCGTTTGTAGGCCAAGACAGCTGCGGTTGCCTCATTGATGAGTCGAACATTGGAGAAACCAGCGATCTCGGCAGCTTGAAGGGTCGCCCATCGTTGATGGATGTCGTAATGGGCCGGTACAGCAATTACGGCTTGTGAAATTTCCCGTCGACAATACGTGTCGGCGCGAAGTTTAAGCAAGGCAATGATCAGGGCTGAGATTTCCTGCGGGTATGTCTTAAGCGATCCCCATCTTCTCTCCTCAGCTTTTCCCATCAGTCGTTTCACTGAGCTGATCGTGAACGACTGACTGCGGTAGCGAAGTGGATTGTTAACAGCATCCCACCCCACATGAAGTCGTTCTTGCGGGTCCACCAATACCACCGAAGGCAACGTCCGACGACCCTGGGAATCCGTTATAACGACGGGAGCACCATGCTCTAGGAATGCAACGCAAGACTTGCTGGTGCCAAAGTCTATTCCGATTGCCAACGGCTTGTCAGACGTTGAGGGCACGAATCTGGGGTCCTCCGCATAGAGGAGTCAAATATCGTCTCGAACATTCGCCCGCCCCCGCGCTCCAAATGAAAAAGCCCGGCTGCCAGGCTTAACGGAGGCTGATCTGGGTGGAACGCTTTCCATCTCGTATACACAGTGGCGCCTGCGGACGGCTTGCGCATCTTCGGGTACACCATTTTACCGCGTCATGGCGGCTAAGTAGGCAGAACAGGCTCCGTGCTGTCTTGCGTTATTTCGCGGCTTCGGATTCCTTTCGCGCACACCACTCTCACTCGGTCAGCAGTCCCTTCGCTTTTGTTTGTTGGTAAACATGATGTGGCGTACCGGTTCGCAGGTGAGGCAAGTGACGTGACCACGGTTCCGATGATTGATATCCGCGCTTATGCGAAGTGGCTAGCAAAATAATCTTGGTTATCCAGCGATAGACATGAACAAGGGAGAAATAATTCAATAGTTGGCGCGCACTAGCACTTCTGCCATTCATCGGAGGAGCGACTAAATAGCCCGAATAAAAAAGCGTTCGTCAAAAAGAGCATCGAAGAATCGGCACACTCGCTCGGCGAGAGCACCCGATTGAACTAGCAACCCAACTTCAATGTTCCTTTCTTGAGCGGCCTCGGTGAAGTTGGCTGATGAAACGAACACGTGCTTGCCGTCTACCACGATGCACTTAGCGTGCAGTGATCCCGGTTTCCCATTCTGGGTTATCAGATGCCCACAGCAGTAAACATTCGGCAATGGCATACCGCCAGGCCACTGCGATCTCTTGAAGTGTTGTACGAATCTGGCGATCAAGGCATCGGCCGATGACGTGTCACCTTGTATCCGCGGCACGTCCAAGAACAGTCGAACTCCGAGCTCGGGACGGCGCATCATGCGGTTCCCAAGTGCTTGAAATACTTTCTGCCCCTGGTACACGGAGTAACCTGCGATCAAGACGGAATGCTCTGCGCCTCGGAACAATTCGCTCACTACTACTGCGGTGCTGCGATTCGCGACACCACCGGCCTCTGGCCCAGTCGTCACGAGATCGAACAAATCTTCGAGTGGGGGTCGGCTGCTCAGCGCATCCGCGGTAAGTTCAAGGCAAACTGATAGCGCCTCTGATGACATCCCAGATGCGGAAAGGAGATCGAGCTTTCTCGACACTGATTCTGCGGCATCCTCTCCAACGAATCGTCGGAGGCTAAGTGCCGTGTATGGGGCCAACAGGCGTCCCGTACGCACCGAAGTTGCAAGCGTACGCAGTTCAGACGGCGCCAACGACAGAAGCAGATCCTTCACTTGTCATAATCTCCGAGAAGAACTGTCCCCCAACGTCTTGTACAGTTGGAACGACCAGTGCGCGATCGAGAAAATCGTTCTGCTGCTCACAACTGGTTTCCGAGATGAGAAGGCATCCGTGACAGGCGGCGCCATGAAGGAATCTTCTCTCATGCCGACTCGCTGGATCGTGTTGGGCGCACACCGGGTCGTTTGAGCAGAGCATTCCCAAATCTAACGCAGTCTTTATGGTCTCGTGGATTCTGCGTCCCACCTGCACAAGTCCTCCCAGCGTCCCCTCAGCATCGGACGTTCCCGTGTAAAGCAACACTCCGTACCCGACATTCGGGATCGCGTACACGCGTTCTCGAATCGAACTCGCTGGATACCCGCAGCTTAAAGAGAGCGCCGTGATTAAAAGATGTGAAAATGAGTGAAGCATCAAGTAGGCCGCCCCGGGGAATTCTCGAGTTGTTCCCTGATGTTCCTTTCTCCATTCGGCGAATCCCATACCCAGTTTTGTAGAACGCGCCTGCACTTCAGGTCGTTGAAGCCAGTCTGAGATCGCCTTACTTCTGAACTGAAGGAAGATCCCTT
>Ga0181523_10005733_pt1 | contig 10125 bp, 10 predicted proteins | sample PEATcosm2014_Bin_43_FD_119752 | JGI IMG/M metagenome (GOLD analysis project Ga0181523, IMG submission 119752) | Peatland microbial communities from MTU Mesocosm Facility, Houghton, MI, USA - PEATcosm2014_Bin05_30_metaG | ecosystem: Environmental > Terrestrial > Soil > Wetlands > Peat | place...
CGCTGTGTTGAGCCACTCTCTGACCTTGATGAGCAATTGTTTCAGCATGAGGAGACTCGCGATGAACCTGGTTCTAAGAAACTCGTCAGAACATCCGCAGTTATGACAGGAATAGTCTCACCGGGTGCGGACACCCAGTCAAGAGCATGGGACAAAAAATCTTTGAGGTAGAAGGGCCTACCCTTGGCTAAACCAAGCCTCAGAGAATTAGGACACCCGGGACCGGCACACCGCACAGAGGATGCCCTACAGGCGAACGATCGTATCAAGGGTGCAAGGTGCGCTACGTCTGTTATTTCCCCGCTGCGTTGGCCTGCTCGTTCCAACGTTGAACGTTCACACCTCTCACTAGGAGCCACAGCATCAGCAGTAGCTCTGCGAGGAAGCCGAGCACCAAAATGGAGGGTGACAGATCGTTTGCGAGCGGCGGTGACAGAAAGGTCAGCCAACCCAAACCGGCAAACATCATCGGCACGCCCAGAATTCGAGGCAGGAAGGTAGACCTGAAAATGAGATACCCGATCAGAACGTCGTAGAGTCCGAAAAACACCAGGCACAGACTGCCGGTCTGAGAATGGAGCTTGAGGAAGAGCAGAGCCAAGGCCTGCAACTGCTCCACATTAAATACGCGCAAGTACTCGCTGCCTCCCAAGATTACCAGGGGAGCGAGTCGAAAGATGCTTGCGGAAGCCTGAATAGTGCATCCCACGAGGCTGAAGAAGGCCGCGAGTAAAGAGATGCTCCGGTTCACGGGCTTGAACAAGCCATAGAAAAGAGCTGTTAAGGCGATGTACAACGCTGTCGCGATGAGGCCGGTTGCCAAACCCAACCGAAATAAGGGTTGATGCGCCAGGATGTTATTCGCAGTAGCCGCGGCGTCGCCAGATTCCACAATTCCTCTAAGGAGGAACTCGCCAAGTACTGCCGTCAGAAAATAAAGCAAGTAAACGACACCGACAATCCTGGCCCTGGGACCCAGTGACGATTCTGCAATCCGTTCCATCGTTACCGTCGTATCCATTCTCGGCCATCCTTGCGCGACGCTCGGCATAGCGATTGCTGGCCTATCAGATCGGTTCACGATAACGGCGCAGCCGCACCGCTGCGGCGAGGAACGCGGCAGTGACAGCCAAGCCGATCCACAAACCAGGACTCATCAGGAATTGACCCAGGCTGACTTGCATCAGCGAATCCATGGACATGCTGTTCGCCGCGGAAGCGGCACTTCCCGGGCCTCCCATGCGGTGCTCCAGCATGGCCCCGAAATGCAAAGTGTTGAACGCGATCTTTTCGACGACACCGATGGCAAGCAGCGGCAATGCAGCCCAAAGAAACGGCAAGCGCCGCGCCCATCCGGAGACCAGCAGCAGCCAGCCATAGAACGGCGCATACCAGAGCCCATGAATGGCCAAAAGGTGGAAGAGCAGCATGAGCGACATGTGCCACAACGACAAATGGCCCCAGAGCATCGAGAGACTCGGACCGTTTCCGAGAAGCGCCGTGGTGTTCAGCAGCAGCATGATGCATTGTGTGACAACAGTGATCGCAAAAGTGAGCAGGGGTAGAATCACGATCGGTATGCTCGCCTTTGAGAGCACGGTGGTGAGGTCCGAAACCGGCAGCGACTTCCAAAACAGGATGCTGCGATCGCGGCGTTCACCGTGCAGCGCGTCCAGACAATAAAATATCGCGACAATAAAAGTGCTCCCCATAATCAGAAACGCAGCGAAGTTGTAGGGCCGCTCGATGAGATCGTGCTGCTGCATCGGGTTGAGCGCCAGCGCGGCGTGCATTTTCCCCGGCAGATGAATCGTGCTGATAAGAAATCCGGCCAAAGCTAATCCCCCGGCGGCCAGCGGCGCGATATAGATCGAACGGCTCTCCCACAGTTCGCGTCGTACCGACCAATACATGCGCCGAGTCGCGGAGATAACCGTGGGCGCGGGAACCTGCGTGTTCACTGGAGACTCCGGCATGGCGTTCGACTGGGGATTCATTGGAGTATTCATCGAGCAGCTCCTTGTGCCTGGCCGGCCTGACTGCTCATTACGGCAACGAACACATCGGCGATGCTGGGCGTGCGAACCTCGCCAAAGCCGGCGAGTTGTTGGCGATCGACTCGATCGAAAAGCAGGGTGCTGCGGCCGAGCGCCTGACGCTCTTGAATGGGCTTGAGCGACCGTGCCGCGGCGAGTTTTTCGGGAGGCACCAGCACTTCCAGATAGCGCGACTCAAATTCTTCCATACTGCAATCGAGCACGATGCGCCCGCGATTCATGAACATGAGATCGGTGAGGACATGCTGGACCTCTTCCACCTGATGTGTCGTCACGACGATGGTGCGGTTGCGATCGAAGTAATCGTTCAGCAGGGAATCGTAGAACTGTTTGCGGTAAAGAATGTCCAGGCCAAGGGTGGGCTCGTCCAGAACCAGCAATTTCGCATCAATGGCCATCACCAGAGCGAGATGCAGTTGCGTGACCATGCCCTTTGACAATTCCCTCACTCTGTTGGAATGCCGTATGTTTGTCTTCGCCAGAAAACCCTGCGCTTTCTCGCGATCAAATCGCGGATGGACGCCGGCCAGGTAGTCCAGCGCCTGCGAAACCCGCAGCCACCGCGGCAACACGGCGACATCGGCAATGAAGCAGACATCGCGCATAAGCTGATCGCGCTCATTCCACGGGTCGCGCCCCAGCACCTTCAATTCTCCCTGATAGGGAGTGAGGCCGAGAATCGCGTTGAGCGCGGTGGTCTTGCCGGCGCCGTTGGGACCGATGAGTCCGAGGATGCGACCCTCGTCGACGCGAAAATTGACGCCATCCAGGGCGAGTGTTGCCCCATAAGCCTTGCGGAGGCCGCGTGCTTCGATCGCCGTCATGATTTCGGCTCCTTTTCTGTATCTGCGGGATTCGACGACGGTGGGGGTTCGGACGCGTCCAGCAGTTCTTCCGGAGTCAACCCGAGCCGCTGAATGGTGGCGGAGACCTTAGGCCATTCCTCCGCAAGAAACTTCTGGCGTTCGCTCTGCAGCAACAACTTGCGCGCGCCCGTATTAATGAACATGCCGAGGCCTCGTCTGGTCTCCACCAGCTGTTCCTCGGCCAATTGTTGATAGCCCTTCAGAACCGTGAGCGGATTCACTCGGTATTCCGCCGCGACATTGCGCACAGACGGAAGCGGATCGCCTTCCTTGAGCACGCCGTCGAGGATCATCGCGACAACCCGGTCGCGAATCTGGCGGTAAATCGGCTGACTGTCGTTCCACTCACGATCCATCAGTTTTTCCATTTTGCCATTCGAGTGATTTCCTCGCGTTATTTCGTGCGCGTCAAATCGAAGTGCGCGTGGATCGGCTTGTCCTTCATCATGAATGTCCAATCCTCGGTGTGATGGTTGGCGTCGATGATGGTGAACAACGCATGGTGCATGTGGTATTCCATGCTACCGCTGATGTCCGCGAACTCGAACTCGACCGTCCTTCCATCCGGCGACATCTTGCCGGTCATGCGCGGCCGGTTCCCCGCGTCGCAATAGTGAACCAGCGTGAGTTGGTCTCCGTCCACGTAGAACATAGTGACCGGATGGTCGTACTTTGTCGCATCCAGCGGTGTTCCTGCTTCCTGGATCTCGTGCACGAGGGCGTTTCCGCGCGAGGTCACGCGCAGCGAGGCATGTATTGGCTTGCCGTCTGACATCTGCGGCATGTCCGGGACGGTCACGGGGCCTTCCCACTCTCCCGCGAGGGACTTCATTGTGGTGAAAGACTTCTGTGCCGCGGACGGCTCAGAAACCGCGTTGGACTTTTGCGCCTCGGACTGCGCGAAAGCCACTGTTGAGATTGACATCAGTACAACGACCGGCAGAACAAATCGAAGTGATTTCATGTTTGATTCTCCTTAACCTTCTTTGCTTTCGGACCAGAATTTTTCCCGGGATACTCGAAAAATCGCAAACTACTTCTTCGGCGGTGGCACTGGCTGGAAACCCTGCTCGCTGGTTGGAGGAACGATGTTCTTCAGGCGCATGTAAGTGACCAGGTTGCCGTAGTGTTCCAGGGAGTGCCCGATGTTGCCCGTCAGCACGCCCAGTTTGGGTGTGTCGTTTCCGAAGAGTTTCACCATTTGCGGTGCGGACGAGTCGGTCAGGCCGTCGTAAGCCCTGTCGCAATAGGCGAAGGCGTCTTTCAGTGCCGCGATTAGATCGGCCTTCGAGGTTTTGGTCTGCTCTATTTTCAGGCCGGGATTTTTCTCCCCGAGTTCGATAGAACAAAACATATACTGCGCGTCGGCCACATGTCCGATAATCTGGCCATAGCTGCGCACCGCGTCCGTGGGCTTAAAACTGTAATTCTCCTCGGGCATTTTTTCGGCGGAACGCAGCAGGACATTCTTCACCACTCCGTAAACGGTCTTATTGAAGGTGCTGAGCGGATTCTCCTGAGCCAGCGTGGCGCAGGCTGGCGCAAGAAGGCAGATCAGAGATACTCGCAAAAGCATTCGCATTGGTTCTCCTTGGGAGCGACATTTGCGCAGGTGACCATCGCGCATGTGTTATAGTGCACTACAACACTACAACAATAGCAAGCGGTTTCTTCGGCGCTTTCTCCGCCGCCTCTCGGCTTACGCTGTATACCATTCATAGATAAAGACTTACAACATAAGGAAGGGTTGAAACGTGGTGTGCTGTGCGCGATCCTTGCCAACCGATTCCATGCGAGCAATTTGACAGAACAGATAAAACCCGAGCAGAGCTATTCGTGGCGCAAGGTTTCCATGGGATCGATGCGTGCGGCGCGGCGAGCAGGCACATAGCTGGCGAACAGTGTGACGCCGATCAGAAGAAGTGAGACTAGCGTGAGCGTCAGGGCGTCGTGAGGTTTCACACCGTACAGGAACTCAGAAAGCATCGGAGTGAGGACAAATGATGAGGCCGCCCCGATCCCTACGCCCACCAAGGACAGAATCACCGCCTGTCGCAACACCAATCCAAGAACCTGGCGTCGTTGCGCTCCCAACGCCATGCGCAGTCCGATTTCGTGGCTGCGCTGGCTGACAGAATAAGACATGACCCCGTAAACCCCGATGGCCGCAAGAAGCAAGGCCACGCCTGCGAAGAGCCCCAGCAACTGCGAGAAGAAGCTCCACACCCGCGCGGCACTGGAAACCGTTTGCTGAACGGTGGTGACGCCGTAAACGGCGGAATCAGGCGCCAGATCTGCAATGGTTTTGCGTACGCTCTCCATCAATTCCTTCGAAACAAACCGGGTGCGAACGACCAGGCTTTTGTGAACGCGCGCTTCGGTCCAGCCAGGAACAGTGCGCGCCGGCAATTGCGTGTAGGCTACGAAAGCCTCAGGCATCGATTCTCGCGTTAGCCCGTAGTCCTTCACGTCTTTCACGATGCCGACGATCTGGCGCGGCCTCTCATCAGGCGAATTATCGAAGGTGATTACTTGGCCAATCGGATCCTGCTTTGGCCAGAATTGATGAGCCATCGATTCGTTGATCGCTACTACCCACGGTGCGCTTTCCGTGTCTTGCTCGTCGATGCCGCGGCCACGCAGAACCGGAATGCCCATCACGCGAAAATAGCCGGGGCTGATGGAATCGAGAAGAATGGTGGGTGCTTCGGCGGATAAGAGCGGCGCTTGCCCCGCAATGCGGAAGCCGGGATGCGCGTGTTGAGTATCTTGTGCAAGCGGCAGCCAATCCACAAACGCCGCTGCTTCCACGCCGGGCAGTCCTTGCAGCCGCTCCAGAACCTGTCGACAGAAAAGTTCCACCGGCGGGTGAATCACATTCAGATCGAGATGATCTGGATCGGTGGAGTCAATGTACTTGTCTCCTGCAAGACGAACTTGCGCGGTGATTAGTTGATTGGGATTGAAGCCGGGATTGGTGCGCAGCACGCGCGTCAGCGTGTTGATCATCAGTCCGGCGCAGATGAGCAGCACGAGCGCCACCGCCACTTCCGCGATCACCAGAATATTTCGCGTGCGCTGACGCGACACCGAACCCGTTGTGCGCCCCTCGCCGCGCAGTGATTCATTCACATCACTTCTCGATGCGCGGAAGGCCGGGACCAACCCGAACACGATGCCGGTCAAAATGCAGACGCCAAACGTGAATAGCAAGATCCGTGCATCCATCGGGGCATTAGCGGTGCGCGGCATCCAATTGGGGGACAATAGATCGAACAACTTAATGCCCCAAATGGACACGAGCAGTCCGCTCAGGCCACCGGCGAAAGAAAGCACGATGCTTTCAGTAAGAAGTTGGCGAATTAGCCGAGTCCGCCCGGCCCCTAAGGCCACGCGAACGCCAATCTCTTTGCGGCGAGAGTCGGCTCGAACCAGCAGAAGATTGGCGACATTTGCGCACGCGATCAGCAACACGAATCCCACAACCGCGAGCAAAAGGTACAAAAAGTCGGAAGACCAGCCGAACAGCCCTTGCCGCAAAGGCTCAACTCGGACACCCATGCCCTTGTACTCTTCGGGAAACACCCGGGCCAGATGCTGCTCAACTACATCCATGGCCGCCTGCGCCTCCTGGACAGAAACGGCGCGCTTCAGCTTGCCGATCGCCATCACCCAGCGCGGATCCCCTATTCCTGATTCGGCGGGATTCGCACTCCCGTGAAACATGAATATATCCGGGGGGCCGGTCTCTAATAGATCAAAGTGGGGAGCAAGTACCACCATAACCGGCCCGGAACCGGTGTCTACAAAAATCGTCTTGCCCAGAACATGGGGATCGCCGGCGAAATGACGTTGCCAGAATTCGTAGCTGATTCCGAAGCCCAGTGCTTCGTGCTTCTCATCCGTCGGCAGAGAACCCAAAAACGGTTTCACGCCAAGCATCGTGGGCAGTAGCGCGTTCATCTGGAGCACTGCCACACGTTCTCCAGATCCGCCACCAGACATCGCGACTACGTCTGGCCCCGAAGTACCCTCGACCTGCTCGAATACCTCTTTCGCGGCCCCCCAATGCGCCACATCTGTCCAGGAAACTTCACCGCGGTATCGCGGATATTTGGGGTTGTAAATTGACACTCTTACCAGGCGATCCTGCTCAGGGTAAGGAAGAGGACGCAATAGCACCGCGTTGATCGCGCTAAAAATTGTGCTGTTGGCGCCGATTCCGATGGCCAGGGTGAGGATGGCTACTGCGGTGAAGGCGGGAGTCCTGCGCAACCCGCGCAGCGCAAAGCGGATGTCTTGCACAAACTGCTCGAGCCAGACCACAGTCCACACTTCTCTTGCGTCTTCCTTGGCTCGCGTCATATTTCCGAACTTGCGCAACGCCGCGTGACGAGCTTCTTCGGGCGTCATCCCACGAGCTATGTTTTCCTGGGTAGCCAGTTCAATATGCTCACGGATCTCCTGATCCAGATCGCTCAGCAGACGTTTGGCACGCCGCTTCATTCGTGCTCCTCCGTCGGCCGCAGAATACGCGCGATTGCTCCCGCGAACTTTTCCCACTTGCTTGTCTCTGCCGCCAACTGCTTCCGGCCCTTTGCCGTCAAGCGATAGAACTTGGCGCGCCGGTTGTTTTCCGAGGTGCCGTCTTCCACTGAAATCCATCCCCGCTTGATCAGCCGGTGTAGAGCGGGGTAGAGCGATCCCTGTTCTACCTGGAGCACTTCGTCGGAGTTGAATTCGATCGCTTTGGCGATCGCGTGCCCGTGCGCCGACCCCAAAAGCAACGTGCGTAGAATCAACAAATCCAACGTGCCTTGGAGCAGCTCGATGCGTTCTTTTTCTTCTCTAGTAGACATTCTAGGTGGATGCTAGGTCCTCTCCAGTGGAATGTCAAGGTGGGCGAGGTCGCTTCGATATTGGTAAGTCTCGACCTGCACGCCAGAACTTGATCCAGACCTAGCCGTGCGGCTAGACCTGGCGTCTCACGTGCTTGTTTTGCACTTGCCTCCTTTGAGTTTCTGTCCCCCTGCTTTACTCCTCTACCCACAGGCTGGCTATATCCTAACTGCCCTGTTGTGATGTACTTACGCATGCTTCCGCGCCCAACTCCTTTGTTTTCAAATGATTCAGCAAAACACCCCGGAACTGTAGGTACGTCTTCTAACATCTGCCAGTTCTGTTGCTTACGCAAATTGCGACACGACCTATCTGCAAACACCCCCTACCCTTGGGCCATTGCACTAGGCCTCGCGCGGTGCCACAATCCTCGCTTGGCCCTCGCTTGGGCGGGCTCCGGGTTCAGCGCTCCCTGTTTCCGCGAACCTTCCCGGGCCAGGAAACATTCCTCCGCTTCGTGGTGTCTAATAAATTGAGCGGACGTGGATTGGGATCGTGCTCTCGATCCAAAGTGCCAAGAGGCCCGGAGCAGGGAAGAGGTATATGGGCCGTCCGCGTTGGCGAAAGCCGGCGTGGGCCAGTTCGCCCAAAGGCATCCAGCGCCAGGGGACGAACTAGAAAGGCAGACCGTGTCCGATTGGGCTAGCGCCCTCTCGTGGGGCCACGATGAAGCCGGACTCGTCAGCGAGCTGCAGGCAGGCTCGGAGACGGCATTCGACTGGCTGGTGACGCATTATCACGGTCCTGTGTACAGCCTTAGTCTGAGCATGCTGGGAGATACGGCGGACGCCGCCGACTCGACGCAGGAAGTTTTCTTGAAGGCCTTTCGGGGCATACGCAGTTTCCGCCGCGGCAGTTCGCTGAAGACCTGGCTCTACCGCATCGCCGTCCGCGAAGCGCTGAACAATCGCCGCTGGTTCAAGCGCCACCTCCAGAAGAATATTTCGATTGATGCGGAGCCTGAAGATGGCTGTGCGCCGGTGGAAGTGGAAGACCACAGCGCGACACCGTACGACCAGATGGCCACGCACGAAATTCAGGCCGTGGTGCAGACAGCGTTGCAGGAAGTGCCGGAAGTATTTCGCAGCGCGCTGGTTTTGCGGGACCTAGAAGGATTGAGCTACGAAGAAGTGGCCGAAGTGCTGGATTGCAGCGTGGGCACGGTGAAGTCCCGGATCTTGCGGGGACGGCGCACGTTGAAGGAATTGCTGGAACCCATGCTGGGAGAAAAAGAGTTCGCGCAACGCCGGGAAGCGATGCGCCGGGAAGCAGCCAGCGCCGCGCACTTCGGCGCGCAGATCGGATTAGAAATGGCCTACGTACGCGCCCCAGCCAGTCCGTCGGCAGAGGAAGTGACGCGTCCAAGAAAGACGTGCGAGGAACAATCATGACGTGCGAAAAGGTACGTTACAAACTGGCCGGGTATCTGGATGACGGCCTGGCTTCGGGTTCGCGGCCGCGTCAACGGGACGCGATCCGCTTACATCTGGAAGAGTGCGAATCGTGCCGCGAGGAATTGCAGCGCTACCGCAAGCTGGCGGTGATGCTTTCGCGGATGCCGCACGCTTTGCCTCCCGCGGATCTGGCCGTCCGCATCAAAGTAGCGGCAGCACAGGGACACGGCCCGAAGACTTGGGCAGAGCGTTGGCAGATGGTGAAGGACCGCATGGAGCTTCTGCAGGACAACGTGTTTCGCCCCTTGACGGTGCCTGCGACCGGCGGATTGTTTTCCGCGATTGTGGTGTTCGTGTTTGTGCTGCACATGATCGTGCCGGGCATTGTGGTGCGCGCCGATCCGAACGATATTCCCACTTCGCTGCTGCAGCCCGCGGGCCTGATTTCGCTTTCGGATCTTCCGGCTTCGCCGGAGATGCAGCATCCCGACGTGGTGCTGGATCAGGACTTGAAAGTGGACGTGGTGGTGGACGCGGACGGCCGCATGATCAAGTACGACATCATGGACGGGCCGGATACTCAGGAGTTGCGCCACCATCTGGATCAGATGCTGGTCTTCTCGCGCTTCCGGCCGATGCTCACCTTTGGAAGGCCGACTTCCGGCGGGCACGTGGTGTTGAGCTTCAGCGCCGTGTATGTGCGCGGGTAATTCCAGAGCAGAGCACAAACATTTCTAATTCATGCCGCGAAAATTCGCGGACCCGCCTGTCCGTGCGGCCAGCTTCCTACGGCGCAATCTGTACCACGCTCCCCGCATGCAAATCCCTGACCGCGTGTTTAATAGAGGCAGGAGCATGTTGCCATGTCCACTCTATTGCGCTGCCTCGCTATCCTTGCCGCGGTTGTGC
>Ga0181523_10005735_pt1 | contig 10125 bp, 9 predicted proteins | sample PEATcosm2014_Bin_43_FD_119752 | JGI IMG/M metagenome (GOLD analysis project Ga0181523, IMG submission 119752) | Peatland microbial communities from MTU Mesocosm Facility, Houghton, MI, USA - PEATcosm2014_Bin05_30_metaG | ecosystem: Environmental > Terrestrial > Soil > Wetlands > Peat | place...
CTTTCTCGGCGCCAAGGTGGTCTTGACCCCCGGGGCTGAGCGCGCCTTCGGCATGGTGAGCAAGGCGCAGGAACTGGCAAAGGCCAAGGGCTGGTTCATGACGCGCCAGTTCGAAAACGAGGCCAATCCGGACATCCATGCGCGCACCACGGCGCGCGAGATCATCGCCGACTTTGCCGGCGAGCGGCTCGACTACTGGGTGACCGGTTTCGGCACCGGCGGAACCTTGACCGGCGTGTCGCGTGTGCTGCGCAAGGAGCGCCCCGATACGAAGATCATCGTTTGCGAGCCCGCCGACGCGCCGATGCTTTCTTCCGGCGAGAAGCAGGAGCGCAATGCCGACGGCACGCCGGCGAAGCCACACCCGGCATTCAAGCCGCATCCGATGCAGGGTTGGAGTCCCGACTTCATTCCGCTCATCACAGGCGAAGCGGTGGACATGAAAGTGATCGACCGCATCCTCGCCATTGCCGGCCCCGACGCCATGAAATGCTCGAAGGCGCTGGCGCAGCGTGAAGGCATTTTTGTCGGCATCACCGCCGGCGCGACTTTCGCCGCCGCTTTGGAAGTGTGCAAGGAGGCGGCACCGGGCTCGACGGTGCTTTGCATGTTGCCGGACACCGGCGAGCGCTATCTGTCCACGCCATTGTTCGGCGACATTGGCACTGACATGAATGAGGAGGAGTTGGCGATTTCCAATTCAACGCCCAACCACCGCTTGGCGCCGAAGGCGGCCTGAGCGACGACGCTGCTCCCGCGCCTGAAGCTGGCATATCACATCAGGATGATGTCACAAGTCCGGCCATCGGCGTCACGCTGTCGCTGCCGGGAAACACGCTTTGCGCCAGCGTACGCTCGTCGGCCCGCAAGTGGTCCTTGAGCACGCCCTTGAGCACTGCGCGCAGATCGGTGGTCGGCGCGAGATCGCGGTTTTGATAGAGCGCGGCAGGCTTCAAACCCGGCCAATCGGCGATCACACGGCCGCCCTTGAGGGCGCCGCCGACCAGAAGCGCAACGGTCGCGGTGCCGTGATCGGTGCCTTCGGTGCCGTTGATGTGGGCGGTACGGCCAAACTCGGTGGCGAGCGCAACGACAGTTTGCTGCCAGGCTGATCCCATATTGGTCTTGATGGCGGCTAGCGCGTCGTCGAGCGAGCCGAGAAGTTGCGACAGCCGCCCCGCCGCGATGCCTTCGTTGACATGCGTGTCCCAGCCGTCGAGCGCCAGCGCGCCGACGCGCGGGCCATCGGGCTGCGCCAGAAACTTTGCGGCGGCGCCGGCCGCATCGGCAAAATAGGCGCGCACTTGCGCCGGACCTGGACCGCCGCGCGGCTGCGTCATATCGCCGGCCTGCTCGATGGCGTCGAGCTTGGAATTGTCTTTGAGCACGCCTGCAAGTTTGGGATCGGCCTGGCGGTAGAGAGCGAGCAAGCGCTGCACCGTGTCCTCGCTCGCCGGCATGATCCGCTGCGGCGACCATGACAGCACCGGCGCCGGCCCGCGCACCACGAGCGGTGTGACCGGGCCGACCGCGAAGACTTTGCCGCTTCCCTGCGGATCGACACGCCCGCCGGATTGAAGACCGGCAAGCGCGCGGTTGAGCCAGCCCGAGTCGCTCGGGCTGGGCTTCGGCAGGCCGCTTTCGAGCAGATCCTGGCCGTCGAAATGCGAGCGCTCGCGATAGGGCGTGGCGCTGGCGTGAACGATGATCGCCTCGTTTGCCTGGAACATGCGATGCAGATTGGGCATTGCAGGATTGAGCGCAAAAAAATCATCGAGCTTGAGCGCCGGCACTTTGCTTGCAAGCGTGAGCGCATTGTCGCCGCGCAGCGCCACCCAGTCCGGATCCCCGACCGGCGCGACGGTGGCAAGACCGTCGAGCGCGCCGCGCAAGATGATTGCGAGAAAGCGCGGGTCGCGGCCTTCGGCATAAGCCAGCTTCGGCAGATGCGCCCAGGCGAACAGGGTGCCGGAGGCGAGCAGTAATTCGCGGCGCGAGGGAGCATGCAGTCGCATTTTCGTCTCCGCAAAATTATCAACTGCGCAGAAATTCAGGCGTCATGACGAGGAGCGCCAGGGCTTGCCTGCGGGTTTCGGCGCGCGCGACCGTCTCGCGCGACGCGGCAGAGGCAAGCGGACCGAGGCTGGTTTCGAGGAGCGCGAGCGGGTCTGCCGCCGCCACCCGCCCGGCAAAGGCGCTGGCGATGTCAAGCCGATGCGGGATGCCGTCGATCCAGGCCGCTTCCGTGTCGGAAAAGCCGTTTGGCGCCAGCGGTCGCCACAACGGTTCGCCGAGCGTGGCTTGTGCGTTCATAATGAGCCCGATGGGCGCAGTTGCTTGCGCACCGGTAAGTCGAAGCGCAGCCGCAACCCAGACGGCGGGCGTTTTAAGCTTTTGCCGCTGCGGCAGCCAGGATTCGTCGGCGCCGATTAGGGTTTTGGCGAGTTCTTTGAGATTGCCGTCGCTGTCGTTGAAAGATTTTGCAAGTTTAGCGACGAGAGCGGGCGGCGGTTCGTCAGCGATGAAATGCGACGCGAGTTGTTGAGCGATGTGCCGCGCCGTCGCCGGGTGCCTGGCGAGGTCGGCCAATACTGCACGGCCCTGATCCATCCCGGCTTCGGGATATCGCTTGCCGAGAATGGTCTGTGCGCCAGGCTGATGCAGAAGCCTGTTGAAAATGAACTCGCCGCCATGAATGGGTTCGCTCGGCTGGATCCAGGTCCAGCCGGTGAGCACGTTGGCGAAGCTCGTGACGTCGGCTTGCGTATAGCCCGAGCGGACGCCAAGCGTGTGCAATTCAAGCGTCTCGCGCGCGAGATTCTCGTTCAATCCCTTGTCGCGGTTGATGCCGGCGATCGAGTCCGCGCCCATGGATTCGACGTTGTCGAGATAGAACAGCATCGCGGGATGGCTTTCGACCGCTTGCAGCAAATCGGCGAAGCGGCCGAGCACATGCGGGCGGATCGCCTCGCGCTCATAGGGACCGGCCATGCCCACGATCTTGTCGGCAGAAATGCAGAAATGGTTTGACCAGAACCAGACCAACCGTTCGACAAAGCCGATATCGGCATTAGTCGCGGCATCGAAGCGGGCTTTCGCTTCGTTTGAGACAAGCTGTTGCGGCAACGGCGGCTGGTGCGGTCCCGACTCGGCTTCCGCTAGTGGCGCTTTCGCCAAGTCCGACATGCCCTCAGCTTCGCCGTTCATCTCGGCGGTTTTTTGAAGGCGGAGGGCAAGCTTTTGCTGGGCCTGGCGCTCGGCCTGAAAGTCGAACACGGCGCGCGCCGCTTCGCCGCTCGACGGCAGATCGGCGCTGAGCAGGCCGGCGGATGGACGATCGAGATCGGCAAGTAACGCGCCACGCGGATCCGCGGCGGTGGCGTTGATCTGTCCGCCGACAGGCCCGAAGCCGAATCTGTGTAATGCGATCGCTGCCGCTTCTTTTCCAGAAACCGCGTTGCCAGTTACGGTCATAAAATCCTCGGAGCCGCGACGCGCGTCGCAGAACGACCAGCATCCGTTTTATTGTGGCAAAAATTGCGGTGCGCAGCGGCGAAAACGCAATTGAAACCTAACAAATTATTCATGCAGGGCGTTCATTGGCGGCTCGTTCCATTGGATGGAACCGAAGCCTTGCGGTGCAGCGAGCGCCGCCGTAAGTATTTGCTGCGAGCCAATTCCCGCAGGAATCGCCATATAAGCTTCATGGCCGTCCTCATCGACAACGTTACTGACGCCACCGGCCGTCCCCGTCACCCGGAAAAAGCGCATCGGCCGGACCAGCCGGCCTTGCGTAAGCCCGACTGGATTCGCGTCAAGGCACCGGTGTCGGCGGGCTATCTCGATACCCAACGAATTGTGCGGGAAAACGGCCTGCATACGGTCTGCGAGGAAGCGGGCTGCCCTAATATTGGCGAGTGCTGGGAGAACAAGCACGCCACTTTCATGATCATGGGCGACACCTGCACGCGGGCCTGCGCCTTCTGCAACGTAAAAACTGGATTGCCGGGCGCGCTCGATGCCGCCGAGCCGGAGCACGTCGGCGCGGCGACGGCAAAGCTCGGACTGGCGCATGTCGTCGTCACCTCCGTCGATCGCGACGATCTCGACGACGGCGGAGCGGGTCATTTCGCCGCCGTGATCGCCGCGATCCGCGCACGATGTCCTGCTACCACGATCGAAGTGCTGACGCCGGACTTTCTGCGCAAGGACGGCGCGGCCGAGACCGTGGTCGCGGCGCGGCCTGACATTTTCAACCACAATCTGGAAACGGTGCCGTCGAAATATCTCACGGTGCGTCCGGGCGCGCGTTACTTCGCTTCGATCCGGCTCTTACAGCGCGTCAAGGACATCGATCCGGCGATGTTCACCAAATCGGGCATCATGGTGGGGCTTGGCGAGGAGCGAAACGAAATCTTGCAGGTCATGGACGACCTGCGCTCAGCCGGCGTCGACTTCCTCACCATCGGGCAATATTTGCAGCCGTCGCGCAAGCATCACCCGGTCGTGCGTTTCTTGCCGCCGGACGAATTCGAGGCGCTGCAAAGGATTGCCTATGCCAAGGGCTTCGCGATGGTTTCGGCCAGCCCGCTGACGCGCTCGTCGCACCATGCCGGCGAGGATTTTGCGCGGCTGAACGCGCGCCGCGCGGCGCGATGATTTCATGCCGCAATTTTCGACCAAGCGGCGCGTGCAGCACTCCGCAGCCGACATGTTCGATCTCGTCGCTGACGTTGAACACTACCCCGAATTCGTGCCGCTGTGCCGCTCGCTGCAGGTGCGGCAGCACACCGCTGACGGCGAGGGCAGAGACGTGATCGTCGCCGACATGACGGTCGCCTACAAAGTGATCCACGAGACTTTCACCAGCCGCGTGACCCTCGATCGGCCGAAACTCGAAATTCTGGTCGAGTATCTTGAAGGCCCGTTTCGCAAAATGAACAATCGGTGGAGTTTTAAGGCAGCGGGGGCGGGCGCCTGCGATGTGGAATTCTTCATCGCTTACGAATTTCGCAGCCGCACGTTCGGACTTCTCATGGGGGCGATGTTCGAAACCGCCTTCCGCCGCTTTTCGGCAGCTTTCGAACGCCGCGCCGATCAGGTTTACGGGAAGCAACCAAGCTAATCGTTGCTTTCTGCTTAACTATTCTCATTGTTTGCTTGCCAAAGCGGTCGAATTCGCGCCCCCGAAAGCCCATAATGCCCGAGATGAATTTGAGGTGCGTGCGGTGACGCCGATGTCTCTACGACGATTCTTCGCCGTCGCTACGGCTTGTCTTCTCGCCATTGCTCTCGTGCAGGTGGATGCGGTCGCCCATGGCGGTGGCGCCGCGCACGGCAGTTTTGGATCCGGATTCGGTCACGGATTTTATGGCGGGCATTATCACACTTCTTATTGGCGCGGCTTCCAGCACGGCTATCATCATGATTTTCACGGCGACCGCTTTGGGCATTTCGCCATGCATGATTTCGGCCATTGGGACGGCCACGGCATGAGCGGCCATTTTGGCCGTTGGCGGCCGGGCCATTGGCACGCGGCGTCCGGCTTCGGCAACCACGGACACTGGCAGCAAGAGGGCCTTTGGCATCTTTGATCGGTCGGTGTCCCGCTTCAGTCGGAGGCGGCTTCGGCGAGCATTTCGAGAAGCGCCAGCGCTTCGGCGACGGAACGTAGCCGCACGCGAGCCCGGCCGATCTTGCCAAATCGCCGGCGGCGCGCGAGGCGCCGTCCGTCGCGGTTCGCCGCGGCGAAATAGACCAGCCCGACCGGCTTTCTCGACGAACCGCCGCCCGGACCGGCAATTCCGGTGATCGCCACGGCAAGATCCGCTTGCGAATTTTTCAGCGCGCCTCTGGCCATTGCCGCAGCTGTCTCGCGGCTGACCGCGCCGTGACGCGTCAGCGTTGCCGCCGGCACGCCGAGCAGCTTTTGCTTTGCACGGTTCGAATAGGTAACGAAGCCGCAATCGACCACGTCGGAGGAGCCGGCGATTTCGGTCAAAGCCGCAGCGACGAGCCCGCCGGTGCAAGATTCCGCGGTGGCGATATGAAGCCCGCGCGCCCGGCAGAAATCGAGCACGCGCCTTGCGGTACGGCGCAGCGTCTCCTCGGTCATGAAGCGCTCCACGGCAGCCGGATCGTCGCCGTCGCCATGGCGACGATGCCTTCGGCGCGGCCGGTAAAGCCGAGCCTCTCGCTGGTCGTCGCTTTGACGCCGACGCGCCCGACCGGAATTCCCGCGATCGCGGCGATGCGCGCGCGCATGGCGTCGCGGTGCGGCGAGACCCGCGGCGCTTCGCACACGATGGTCACGTCGAGATGCGCGATGATGCCGCGGCGCGTGCGCACCCGCTCGCAGGCGAAAGCTAGAAAGCGCTCCGACGCGACGCCTTTCCATTGCGGGTCGCTCGGCGGAAAGTGCGCCCCGATATCGCCGTCGGCAAGCGCGCCGAGAATGGCGTCGACCAGCGCGTGCAGCGCCACGTCGGCGTCCGAATGTCCAGTCACCCCGCGCGAATGCGGTATTCGGATGCCGGCGAGCATCACGTGATCGCCGTCGGCGAAGGCGTGCACGTCGAAACCATTGCCGGTACGCACGTCGGAGAGGCTTGCGAAGTGTAAAATTTCGGCGCGCGCAAAATCCTCGTTGGTCGTCACCTTGACGTTGCCCGGTTCACCTTCGAAGACACTGACGCGGTGGCCGGCCCATTCGGCTAGCGCGGCATCGTCGGTAAAGCTCTCCAGTCCGGCGGCCGCGGCACGGCGATGTGCATCGCGGATGAGATCGAAAGAAAAGGCCTGCGGCGTCTGCACGATGCGCAAGCGACCGCGATCGAGCGTTTCGATTACAAGCGCCGCAGCGTCGATCGCTTTCACGGTGTCGGCGATGACGATGCCGGGCACCGCGGCGCCTGCAGCCTTGCCGGCAGCGATGGCGCGATCGATCAGCGCGCCAGTCAGAAACGGGCGCGCCGCATCGTGGATGAGGACGAGTTCGGGCGAACGTGAGGCCAGCGCTTCGAGACCCGCGCGCACCGAGGCTTGCCGCGTCGCGCCGCCGGCAACTGGCGTCGCCAATTTTTGCAGGCCCGCGGTTGCCGCCCGATAGATGTCTGCGTCACCCGAGTGGATCACCGGCAGAACCAGATCGATCCCCGCGTGATTGAGGAATGCGCGAAGGGTCGGTCGGATCATCGGCTCGCCGGCAATGTCGCGATATTGTTTCGGCAGGCCGCCACCGGCGCGCTCACCACGCCCGGCTGCAACGACAACAGCGGCCACCGTGCCCGTCATGAAACTCTCTGCTCCCGGTCCGGCATGCCTTTAGCGCATGTCGATGCAATCTGCGAACTCGTCGCTATGGGGGGCCGGAAAAGCTTAGATTTTGTAGGCTTCCGCTCCCCGACAGCGGATTTGCACAGGTTAGTTATATTGCAGTGCAGCACCTTGCGTGGGGCCGCATTTTGGCTAAACTCTATGCAACAATCTTGTGACGCCTATTTAGTGTGCATATGGCAACTGATCCTCACAACTCGCGGCTAATCGGCCGCTTATTGACCGTCGGCCCCGTACGACTGCCGAATCCGGTCATTTTAGCGCCGATGTCGGGCATCACTGACGCGCCATTCCGCCGTCAGGTGGAAGCGCTGGGCGCGGGCCTTGTGATCTCGGAGATGGCCGCTTGTGCGGCGCTGGCGGCAGGCAAGCGCGATGCAAAGCGGCGCGTCGCGGGTCAGGGCACGAGACTGCATGTCGTCCAGCTTGCCGGCTGCGAGGCGCATTGGATGGCGGAGGGCGCGCGGATCGCCGAGGGCGTGGGCGCCGCGATCATCGACATCAACATGGGCTGCCCCGCAAAGCACGTGACCAACGGCGAGTCCGGATCGGCCCTCATGCGCGATCTCGATCACGCCGTCACCCTGATCGACGCGGTCGTACGAGCGGTCAAAGTTCCGGTGACTTTAAAAATGCGGCTGGGCTGGGATGACCATTCGCGCAACGCGCCGGAATTGGCGCGGCGTGCCGAACAAGCCGGCGTGGCGCTGGTAACGGTACACGGCCGCACCCGTTGCCAATTCTACAAGGGCCGCGCCGATTGGGCGGCGGTGCGCGCGGTCAAGGACGGCGTGTCGATACCGGTCGTTGTCAACGGCGACATCGAAAGCTGCGAAGACGCCGACTTCGCGCTTGCGGCATCGGGCGCCGACGCGGTCATGGTCGGCCGTGGAGCGCAAGGTCGGCCCTGGTTCCCCGGCCAGCTCGCGCGCTACCTCGCAACCGGCGAACACGGAACGCCGCCGGCGCTTGGCGATCAGCTCGCGCTGATCGGTGTGCTGTATGGCGAAATGCTCACGCATCACGGCATCGATATCGGTCTGCGCCATGCGCGCAAGCATCTCGGCTGGGCGCTCGACGCCGCAGCCGCGACCGCGGGCGCGCCAATCCATCTTCTCAAGGCACACCGCAGCCGTGTGCTAACCGCGACCGATCCCGCGCGTGTGCAAAGCCGCCTCGGCGAGGCATTCGACGCGTTCGCCGGATCGGATTCGGCGTGGAGGAATGCGGCATGAGCGCCGTCGAGCCGCTGCCGACGACATCGGCTGCCGATGCGGTGCTCAACGCGCTGCCGCATCCCGTCATTGTCGTATCGTCGGACGGCAAAGTGGTCGACGCCAACGTCGCCGCGGAATCATTTTTCGAGGCATCGGCAACGACATTGCGACGACACCTGCTGCGCGACCTGGTGCCATTCGGCAGTCCATTGCTGGCGTTAATCGAGCAGGTGCGCAAACGCGGCGCGGCGGTCAACGAGTACAAGGTCGATCTCGGCACGCCGCGCAATCCGGGCGACCGGCTGGTGGACCTGCACGTCGCGCCGCTGCCGGAGCAGGCCGACTACGTCGTGGTGATGCTGCAGGAGCGCACCATTGCCGACAAGATGGATCGCCAGCTTACGCATCGCAGCGCAGCGCGTTCGGTGACCGCGCTTGCCGCCATGCTCGCTCACGAAATCAAGAACCCGCTGTCCGGCATCCGCGGCGCGGCGCAGCTGTTAGAGCAGTCGGCGAATGACGACGACCGCACGCTGACTCGGCTCATTTGCGACGAAGCCGATCGCATCGTGAAGCTGGTCGACCGCATGGAAGTCTTCACCGACGAGCGCCCGATCGAGCGCGAACCGATCAACATCCACGTCGTGCTCGAACACGTGAAGCGCTTGGCGCAATCCGGCTTTGCGCGGCATATCAAATTCGTCGAGGATTACGATCCGTCGCTGCCGCCGGTGCTCGCAAACCGCGATCAGCTGATTCAGGTGTTCTTGAACCTCATCAAGAACGCCGCCGAGTCGATCGGCGAAAATACCTCTGGCGGCGAAATCGCGCTGACCACGGCATTCCGGCCCGGTGTGCGGCTGTCGCTGCCCGGAGCCAATACACGCATTTCTTTGCCGCTTGAATTCTGCGTCAGGGACAATGGACCTGGCGTGCCCGACGAACTGATGCCGCACCTGTTCGATCCATTCGTCACGACGAAGCCGAGCGGATCTGGTCTGGGATTGGCATTGGTCGCCAAGATCGTCGGCGACCACGGCGGCATCATCGAATGCGAGTCGCAGCCGCGACGGACCACCTTCCGCATTCTGATGCCGAAATATACCGCGAACAGCGGTGAGGCCGCCGAGCCGGACGGCGTCCTTCAGCCACAAGGGAAGCATTGATGCCCGCGGGAAGCATTCTCATCGCTGACGACGATGCGGCGATCCGGACGGTGCTTAACCAGGCGCTGTCGCGCGCCGGTTACGAGGTCCGCTCGACCGGGAACGCTGCCACGTTGTGGCGCTGGATCAGCCAGGGCGACGGCGATCTCATCATTACCGACGTACTGCTGCCCGACGAGAGCGCCTTCGATCTGTTGCCGCGCATCAAAAAGGCCCGGCCTGATCTGCCGATCATCGTCATGAGCGCGCAGAATACGTTCATGACGGCCATTCGCGCGTCCGAACGCGGCGCTTACGAATATCTGCCGAAGCCGTTCGATCTCAAAGAGCTGACCGCGATCGTCGGCCGCGCGCTGTCGGAACCGAAAGAAAAGGCGCGGCCGCCGGCCAAAGTCGAGGATTTCGAA
>Ga0181523_10005736_pt1 | contig 10123 bp, 9 predicted proteins | sample PEATcosm2014_Bin_43_FD_119752 | JGI IMG/M metagenome (GOLD analysis project Ga0181523, IMG submission 119752) | Peatland microbial communities from MTU Mesocosm Facility, Houghton, MI, USA - PEATcosm2014_Bin05_30_metaG | ecosystem: Environmental > Terrestrial > Soil > Wetlands > Peat | place...
CCCGTCGGAGGCCACCAGCCAGTAGCCGCCGCCGTCCGGTGTGGCGGCCATCCCCACGATCGGTTTGTTGAGCCTCAAGGCGCCCATCGATCCGTGGAACACGGCGTCCCCGATGGCGAAGACGCCCCCGTCGGAGGCCACCAGCCAGTAGCCGCCGCCGTCCGGTGTGGCAGCCATCCCCACGATCGGCTTGTTGAGCCTCAAGGCGCCCATCGATCCGTGGAACACGGCGTCGCCGAGGGAGAAGACGCCCCCGTCGGAGGCCACCAGCCAGTAGCCGCCGCCGTCCGGTGTGGCGGCCATCCCCACGATCGGCTTGTTGAGCCTCAAGGCGCCCATTGATCCGTGGAACACCGCACCGCCGAGGGAGAAGACGCCCCCGTCGGAGGCCACCAGCCAATATGCACCTCCGGTGTCTGCGTGAACTCCGACGTCTGCCTTGCCGGTCGAGGTGGAGGACAGCAGTTGCTGCGGGACGCCGGAGGCACAGTGCGCCGGCTCGCACACCGGAGCCCGCCCATCTGCAGGTCCTGCCGACGAGGCTGTCAGACCGAGAGATACCAAACAGGAGACGACCGAAGCGATGATCACCTTCCGTCCGAACTGCCCACGGCGCGGACCGGGGGACTTCGAATGTGAATCGACCGTGTGGTCCACTGGCCGCACCCACCACGAGGCCGTCCGCCATCTGTTCGCCGGCTTACCCACCTAGGTACCCCCTCCCGCAAATTGAAGGCTGGTCGCAAGGCAATGCCTACCTCATCGGCGGCATCCCCTCAAGCCCGATCTGTGCTGCCTGTTTCCAACCACGGCCCTCGGCCTCGGCGCGATCTCGATCGCCAGGTCCCCGGGGAGAATGGGGCGGGGGCAGGATTCCTACGAGGTGGTCGGGGCCCCTAGGCCACCCCGGGCCCGCGACTCGGCGATCCGGTCACCGTCCCATCCGAGGATGTCCCGCAGCACGGCGTTGGTGTGTTCGCCCACGGTCGGGGCACGGGTGGGAGTCGGCAGTTGCTCGCCGACGAACTTCAATGGCGTCGGGAGTTGGTCTGCCCCCAGTTGCTCCTTCCCGAACCAGTGGAAGCGATCGTTGAACTGGGGGTCCTCGGCGATGGTCCTCGGCGAGTTGACGGGGCCGACCGGGAAGTTGGCGGTCACCCCGAAGTCGATCCACTTCTCGGCCGTTCGGGTGCGGAAGATGTCCCGCAGCTCGCGTCGCAGCTCGAGGTTGTTGCGGGCGTGGTCGGCGAACTTGGAGCCCGGCCACCGCTCGAAGAGGTCCATCCGGCCGACCGCCTCGCAGAAGTTCCGCCAGAAGGCCTGCTCGGATGCCATGAACAGCACGTACCGACCGTCCTCGGTCTCGTAGACCTGGTAGCGAACGCCCTCTATCATCCCGCCGGTGCCCGGCTCGCGACGCTCGTAGCCGTCGGCCTTGTTGCCGGTGACCTCGGACTCGGGCCGCTCATAGGCCCTCCATGTCTCGCTCCGGTACCAGTCCATGGCGGCGGCGGCATCGGACTGGGCCACCTCCAGGAAGCAGCCCTCGCCGGTGGACCTGGCGCGCAGCACGGCGGCCAGGATGCCGAGGGCGCCGAAGAGCGGGCCGGCATCGATGCCCATCGAGGCGTGCTCGGGGAGGTAGGCAAAGCCGTCCTCGTTGACCTGGGGCGAGACGATCCCGGCCCAGGTGTCGAAGGCCACGCCGTGGGCGGGGAGGTCACGGTACGGACCGGTCATGCCGTAGCCCGAGATGGTGCAGAAGACGATGTCGGGCTTGACCTCGCGCAGCTGTTCGTAGCCGACGCCGCGGCGGGCCAGTCCGCCGGGCCGCATGGCCTCGACCACCACGTCGGCCGTCTTGACCAGTTCCTTGAAGGTGGCCACGTCCTCCTCGGTGCGGAGGTCCATCACGATGCTGCGCTTGCCGCGGTTGATGTGGAGGTGCATGAGCGATACGCCCTCGACGATGGGCCAGGTCATCTCGCGGATGTAGTCCCCCGACGGGGGCTCCACCTTGATCACCTCGGCGCCGAGGTCGACCAGGGGCATGGTGACGGCCGCCGGCCCGAGCGCTGAGCACTCGATGATCCGGATGCCGTGGAGTGGTGCATCGACTGGCATCGGTCCTCCTGTTGGTCGCTGTTGCTCGTGGGCCCCTTGCGGCCCGACGCCGGTCACACCGGCTGCCGGCGCGGACGACGGCCGGTGGCGGGGTGCTCGCCCGTTGTCTGGAGGATTGTATCTGACGGTCCGTCAGAAGTAGTCGGCCCGGATCCCCGGACCGGACCGGATCGTGACTCCCGGAATGGCCGTCCCCCCGGTCGGATAGAGTTGGCAGCCGCTTCAGTGCACGCCGGTACCTCGCGATCATGGCGGGGCCGGCCGATTCGCACCGGAGCTGCGACCAGCGCTCGTAGCTCAACGGATTAGAGCATCTGACTACGGATCAGAAGGTTGCAGGTTCGAATCCTGCCGAGCGCGCCAAATAAGTCCAGGTCAGTGGCCATAAAGCCCAGTGAGTTTGCTCGCCAACTAGCCTCTTCCTCAGAAAAGCCAACAGAAAAGCCAACAACCGTGTTGGCTTGGCAGGAGGAAGCGTGTCAGGGAGCAAGCGACTGATCCGGGGCAAGGACACCTGGCAGCTTCGGGTGTACCTGGGTCGAGACAGCAATGGGCGGGTCCGCCACCTTCACCGAAACTTCCAAGGTACGGCGCGCGCGGCCGATCGCGAGCTGGCGAGACTCGTGACCGAACAGGAGCTGGTCCCTGCTCCAATTCCGGAAGAGCCGACCGTGTGGGGACCGACCACGACGATCAACGACGCCATCACGGCATGGAAGGCCAACGGCTGGGAGGATCTCTCCCCCAAGACGACCTTGGGCTACCAGAGCACCTGGGAGTGTTACGTCAAGGAATCGATCGGTGCCCGGCGTATCGCATCGTTCAACACCTATGACGTCGAGCGGCACTTCAGGCGCCTGAAGAGCGAAGGCTCCGGCCAATCCACGGTTCGCCAGGTTCGGGCCCTCATGAACCGAGCTTGCAAGCTGGCTCGCAAGTGGAGTGGAGGCACTCTCCCGAACCCAGTCGCCGAGGCTGAACTTCCCTCCTGGGCCATGAACGAGCGGCCGGACGAGGTGCGGTCGCCGGAATTAGCGGAAGTGCAGGCATTGCTGAAAGCGGCGACGGCTCACGACGAACGTTTCGGCGCATTCGTCCGCATCGTCGCCGCCACTGGAATGAGGCGAGGCGAAGCCTGTGCGCTGCGGTGGACCGATATTGACTTCGAGGGTGCGAGTGTGACGGTTGACGAATCGGTGATTTCTGCAGAAGGCGGGGCCATCGTGAAGCCTCCGAAGACCCGCGCGAGTATCCGCTCCTTGGCGCTCGACGACGACACGGTGGCCGTGCTTCGGCACCTGCGCGAAAGCCAGCTCAAACTGGCGAAGGCTTGTTCCATTGTTCTCGAAGACGAGGGTTTCGCCTTCTCCTTCGATCCCGGTGGGACAATCCCGCCGCATCCGGATGCCATGAGCCACCTCTTCTCCAAGGCGAGAGATGCGGCCGAAGTCGCGCGTGATGTCCACCTGCACTCGCTCCGTCACTTCCAGGCCACGGCACTCGACCCCGTGCTTCCGGAGCGCCAGAAGCAGGCTCGGCTCGGGTGGTCGACGGTGCACATGGCTCGGCACTACACCGACGCCATCGGAGCCGAGGATCGGAAGGCGGCCGTCCACATCGGCCAGCTGCTGTCGCCCGATGTTCCTCAACGAATGAACGAAGGAGCCGAAGCCGGTTGATCACCGTCCAACTCCTCCGCTGGGGCAATTGAGGCTGACTGTTCCGGCGCCACTCCAGCGATGAGACGTTCGACTGCGCTCCTCGGAATCCGAATGCGGGACCCGATGCGGAACATGGGAAGCGGCAGGGTTCCTGCCTTGACCGCCCGATAGAGAGTCGAGCGGGTCTCGCCCAGGAGGATGGCCGTCTCCTCAATGCTGAGTAGCGGCTTCGGATTGTGTTGCGCTCGTCTTAAGGTCATCGGACCTCCCTGATTCTCTTGCAAAGCGGTACGCCCTGGCACCGTGGCATTCTCTGGACAGCCGACACGCCCATGTCTGCCCGCGCCGGTTGATGCTGACCATCGGAGGAACGCGACGATGAAGCGCGATCTTGGGGCCTACGGGATCTGTTCACCGGTCACCAATCGACGCAGGGCCTCGAGCTCCTTCCGCAGCCGCCGGATCTCGCTGTGGCTTGGACGACCGGTGGACTCTTCGCTCCGCTCGTCGAAGCGGGCGAACCACTTGCCACAGTTGCGCTCATCGCGAGAGCGAGCGCCATCACGCGTTGTCCCCGCCGGGCGGCCGCCCCCATTCCGGCGCCGACTTGAAGACGGAGTTCTGCTCATGCCGCACCACCCCCAAGGGGTGTCTCGAAACGAATGAAGAGTCGACCTCGACTCAAGAACTGGTCCACCGGTACGGGCCAAGGACGGCGCACTCTCCGGCTCTTCGGTGGCCCCTGGTCTCCATTGCCGTGCTGATCGCCGACGCTTCTGTCACCGGAGCTCCGCAGTAACCGCGCTGACTGCGCACGTGAAGTGACCAACGGCACCCCGAAACCGCTCTCGGTCACCAGCATGAGCCGCAGGTCGAGCATCGGTGGGGTCTCGTCCTCCGGTGATTGATCGGACGTTTCGACAACTCGAAGTCGACCCGCATCGGGTCCTCCCGCCGATGTCAGTGCTCCCAGGGGGAAACGTCCAGCCGACACTCGGCCGGGACCTCGCCCTACTTCTGACGATGATTGGGACATCAGGCCTCCCTTGTTCGTGACAGGGGCCTTGTGCTCCCGTCACGACCCATCGTCCAGACGGACGTCACCCCCAACGTCACCTTGGCGGAATAGGACCCTGACCAGGGAGGAGGCCGGCAAGTGAACGTCACCCTGCAGCGAGCAGCCGTCACAAGGGCTGACAGGGTGACGTCGTCTTCATGTCACGCGTCGAGGTGCCGGTGGTCGCTGAACCTCCGCGATGTCCCGAGGACTACAAGCAACCTCTCCGCCGAAGCGGAGGAAGCTCACGCCCGGCTCGTTGGCGTCCGGCATGGACTATCTCTGCGCCAGTCAGAAGTCCGCTCCCGGGGAGAGGAGCGTTCACGCCGCTCACCCGGGGAAGGATGAAGAGCGCCAGCTCATGGATTTCAGTCCTCGGGCCGCAGTGTCGATAACGACTCCATGGTTGGACCTGTCGGCATTGATGACACCGAGGCACCTGTCGGTGGCTGATCGTCTGCTCAAGCTTCGGTATCCGGCGACCTGTGTGAATTGCGGAGCCGATCTCCCAGCGGGGGATCGAGGATGGTGGGACTCTGGAACTCGGTCGGCGACGTGCACTGCCTGCCGCCCGCCTCAGGCCCCCGATCCCTCGAATCGACCTCCCGTTGCTGCCCTCCCAGACGCCGTGCAGGGTCCGCCGACGAGCGCAGCCGGCGCCTCGGCCCAACTCATGTACGAACAGAAGCATCGACGCCGAGAAGCTGAGATCGACCAGAAGTGGGGCCGGTTGTCTGCGGTAGTCAAGTTCCTCTCAGGTGATCCCCAGTCGACCAAGGCGTGGGCCAAAGGTTCGGAGGGTGAACGAAAGCTGGCAACCCACCTTGTGCGCACCGTTGGAGACCGCGCCGTCATGCTCCACGACCGAAGGATCCCCGGTAGCCGGGCGAACATCGACCACTTGGTCGTTGCCGCATCGGGCATCTGGATCATCGATGCCAAGAGCTACAAGGGCAAGGTTGAACAGCGAGACGTCGGCAAGTGGCTCAAGACGGACAACAGGCTCTACGTCAACGGCCACGACCAGACCAAACTCGTTGGCGGCCTTGCCCGACAGATCAATGCCGTGCTCGAAGCCATCGAGGACGCCGACATCAGAGTCAGTGCTGCCTTGTGCTTCGTCGATTCGGAGTGGGGTCTGTTCTCCAAGCCGTTTCACCAGGGTGGCGTATTGGTGACCTGGCCCAAAGAGCTGTCTGAGGCAATCGCCGAGCCAGGGCCGCTCAACCCGACAATGGTGATGAACGTTGCTGACCGCCTAGCTGCAGCTCTGCCGCCGTCTGTCCGAGTCGGATAGGCGGCGAGGGGAGTCACAACTCCCTGAGAGACTCGATCTTGTGCGTTGGGACAGGAATTGCCGAAGACCGATCACGACGGTCATTGAGAAGGGACAGCGCATGATCAATGAGGAGTTCGTGCCGGATTGGGATGTCTACCGGGACGACGAGGGCAGGCCAGTGACAATCACTGCCGAGCAGGTCCGGGCCGTCTGGCACACCTTGCGCGTGGTCGAGCAGGTGCGCAGTCACGAACGATATCCGTTGCTCTGGGAAAACCCTCGGGCGGACATCTACAAGAGCCGCCTTCTCGGCTGGATCCTCGTCCAGGGCCGTCCTCCCACCTGGACCCGACCCCCCACCGTGCTCGCAGGCCCGGACTGGTCGGCCTTGCCAGGAGGCGACCCGTTCGCCGGGACTGCGGAAGACGCCCGGTGACAGGCGCCCCCGTGTACCCTCCCCACGTGCGATTACGACTCACGGCGGACGTTGGCTGGTCCTCACCCCGGTGGTCTGACCCCCGGGGTGGGCGACAGCGCGGTAGGCGGGCGGACAGATCGGTGATGGACCTGACGGTCAGCGGGCACCGGTGAAGCTGGACTGGTCGTGCCCGGCGTGCGGAGCGGCGAACCGCCCCCAAGCGGTGTTCTGTGCCGCGTGTGGGTCCCGGCGCGACCAGTCCGCGACCGGACCCAGCACCAGTGCTGCCGCCCTGCCGACGGGACCGAGGAGCGAGGGCGCAAAGCCCGGGCTCCCACCACCGCTGGAACGTGCGCCGAGTCCGGCACCGATCGGCGCCCCGCACCCGACTCCTCGCCGCACGGGTCTCCCCGGAGCGGCGTGGGCCGCTATCGGCGCCGGTGGGGTGCTGGTCGTGGCCGGCATCGTGGCCCTCGTGCTCATCCTCGGCCACCCGACGACGACGGCGACGGCATCCGACCAGTCGGGGTCCGGCACCCAGGGCACCACCTCCGCCGGCAGTGGCAGCGGGAACTCGGGCGGCAGAAGCTCGAGCTCTGACGACTCGGGCTCGGGCTCGGGTAGCTCTACCTCGACCACGACCTCAGACTCGGGCAACGCAGGCAGTAGTGGGGCAGGCCAAGCGCCGGTGGACTCGGCCTCGCCGAGCGGCATGTGGACCCAGTACTACGACGCATCCACCGGCTTCGCCATCTGGTACCCGACCGGCTGGACAATCGATCCGACCACCGACGGCGTCTTCTTCCGGGACCCGGGTGTCAACGCCTACCTGCTCGCCGCCTACATCACTCCGGCCGGCCCCTCGGCCCTTCAGGCCTGGCAGCAGCAGGAGCCGACCTTCGCGTCGCAGCACTCCGACTACCAGCGAGTGTCCATGTCCGGCGATGCCCAACAGGCCACCTGGGAGTACACGTATACGGACAACGGCACCGGGATGCACGGGATCGACTGGGGTGCCGTGGTCGACAACGGTCAGTACGGGTTCGCCCTCAACTGGGTCACGGACGACGCCGACTGGTCCGGACTGCAGACCACCTTCCAGGGTATGGAGCAGTCATTCGTACCCCCCGGCGGGTAGTGCCGACTCCCACACCCCTTCATCCGGCCGGCCGCTCTCGCGGCACCTCGGCGGGTACGAGCGCGGGCAGGGTCGTCGGGGTGGCCACGGTGTGCCTGGCGGCCCTCTGCCTCGTGGTCGCAGCGATTGCTGCGGCGAGACCTGCCACTGCATCTGTACCGGCCACGGCGGCATCTGCGCCCACCACTACGGCGTCTGTACCGACCACCACGGTCAGCCGTTACGAGTCGACGACGGATCCGTCTGTGCTTAGCGCCCAAGGTGCGGCCGATGGCAGCGCCGGGCTCTCCGGAGTGGCCGTTCTCGATTTCGGGCGGCCGGCCGAGAGCGGCGGGGTGCCCGCCACGCTGGACTTCGCTAGCCACCTCGACCCACTGTCTTCCCTCGTCACCGCAGTCGAGGCCTACGCCGACAGCTATCGGCGCACTGCACCCCGCGGGGCGTCAATGACGGTGCTGCTCGGGACGAACGACAGCTGCGGCACCGGGCAGCCGTGCGGGACCGGGACATGTGGCTGTGTCAACGAACCTGCCGACTTCGTGTCCTGGGGGCAGGCGTGGGGACAGGCCGTCGCCCAGATCGGCACGAACCTGTCGGCCACCGCCCCCACCTTCCCGGCGACAGCCACTGCCGGTGGCGGCGATGACGCCGAGCCCGCCTACGACCCGGCCTTCACCAACACCTACGACGTGGTGGCCGGGTACGACGAAGTCACATCCCTGCCCATGATCGACTACGGATCGATCGACGGCGGTCCCACCGCCGACGGCTTCTGGACACCGGAGCAAATGTACCTGGTGGCCAACGGCCTGCGCCCGGACGCGGCGCTTCCCGAGATCTACCACCCGGGGATGGCCGATCAGTGGGCCGCCTTGTCGCATTGGGCCGCGGGCAACACCGGTGGGCGGATGGCGTTCGCCGGGGTGCTCACCCAGGCACCCGACGGCTACACCCCCGATGAGGGCGCGGCCGCGCTCCACGGCGCGCTGAGCACTGACTTCCCGGACACCGCCCAGCCTTCGTGGGCGTGGTCGTCGAATATGGAACCGGGCAGCTGAGATGCTCTGCCCGTGGCATCGCTCGCTCGCCGGTGTGCTCGCCGTCCTAGGCGCAGCCGGCGCACTCACCGGTTGCGCCACAGCCCAGAAGGCCGCGACCAGGCCAGCTCGGACCACGGTGCCTGCCCGAACCAGCGTGCCGGCCACGACCGCCTCCACGACCGCCACCTCCAGCACGGCCACCGACCCGCAGACCACGGTCCCGGGTGCCCCGCCCATCAAGGCCCACAGCCCCCAGCTGGCTCCCGCCACTCCCGCGCAGCTGTCGCTCAGCACCGCCACCGCGGCGGCCGGGACGACCGTCACCCTCACCGCCACCGGTTGTCCGGAACCGACCGGCGGGTACCGGGGGTTCTTCGCCGACAGTCAGGCCCTCGGAGACCCCCAGACGCCGAGCTACCGCCACGATTTCGCCCTGACGGGATCGGGGGGAGATACGGCCACGGGCAGCTACCTGGTCAGTGCGATCGACACTCCGGGCTTCGGGCTCATGGAGGTGCCGTGCGGCGCGGCCACCAACGCCGTCGCCGTCTTGACCGTCACGGGGTAGCCCACTGGTATGGACGCCGGCAGGCGTGAGGCCTAATCTCCACGTCGAGCCACCGCGGCGGACGGTGGGTAGGCGAGGGATGAACGGTGGACGAAGAAGTGCCATGCCCCCAGGGGCATCTCAACAGCACCGGGGCGAGGTTCTGCCGCACGTGCGGGTCGCCGCTGGCGGCGGACACGGAGAACACCACAACGGCACCCGGGACAGCAGTGGCGGCCGAAGGAGCAGTGGCGGCCGTGATGCCCACATCCGAAGCGGCCCCACCGAAGCTCTCGACCACACCGCCGGCACCGCACTTCGTGTACCCCGAGGGCAAGGGGCCCGGCCTCCAGAAGGTGGCCACGCCATCGGCGGTCCGGGCTGCGGGCGGCGGGGCTGCGGGTGTCGGGGCTGCTGCTGTCCAGGGATCGGTGATGCAGCCGCCGGTGGTGATGCAGAAGTCCCGCAACACCGGCTTGGTGGTGGCCGTCACCGTGGCCGTCGTCCTGCTGCTCGGCGCCGTCACGGCGGTGACCGCCGTCGTCCTGAACAAGCGCCACGACCAGGCGTCGTCCAACACGTCGTATCCGAGCGGTACATCGGGCTCCGGCAACTCAGGCAGTGGCGGTTCAAGCAGTGGAGATGCAGGCAACTCCGGGACGGGGAACTCCGGTGTGGTGACCACGACGACACTGGCGGCGAACCTCACCGCAGTCAACATCGCAGCTGTCACCACGAGCCCGGACATCGACCAGATCCAGAGCACGTTCGAGTCGTACTTCGGTGGCATCAACACCCGCAACTGGGGCCAGGCCTACGCCGACTACAGCCCGTCCTACCAAGCCAACACCAGCGAGCA
>Ga0181523_10005737_pt1 | contig 10112 bp, 7 predicted proteins | sample PEATcosm2014_Bin_43_FD_119752 | JGI IMG/M metagenome (GOLD analysis project Ga0181523, IMG submission 119752) | Peatland microbial communities from MTU Mesocosm Facility, Houghton, MI, USA - PEATcosm2014_Bin05_30_metaG | ecosystem: Environmental > Terrestrial > Soil > Wetlands > Peat | place...
CTCGCGCTTGTTCCAGATGCCGGAGCGAACCAGCGCGTAGGAACCATAGGTGTTTGTGACGCCCTCGGCGAACCACAGGGCGCGCGTGTACATCTCGTGGGTGTAGTCGACAGGTTCTAGCGTTGCCGGACGAATGCGCTTCACATTCCAGAGATGAAAATATTCGTGAGCCGAGACGTTGGCAAGATATTCGCCCGAAGGAATGTAAATGGAAGTGGAATTGGCGTGCTCCATGCCACCACCTCCGCCCGCGGCGGCTTTGCCGATGTGAAAGAGGAATGTGTACTGGTCATAGGGAGCGCCATCCATGAGCTTCAGTTCGTACACGCAGATTTTGCGAAGTACGGTTTCGACGTCGTGCTTCTTGTAATTATCTCCGTGAATGATGACGTGAACGGGCGGAGAGAGGTCGTGGATGGTGAATTCCTCGAAATTGGAAATTTCGATAGGGTCGTCGGCGAGGGCGTCAAAGCTGGAGATATCCATGCTATAGCCGGCGGCCGCGGAGGACTGAAGCGATCCCAAAGGGGCAGGCGACGCGACTTTCCAGCCGGATGGCAAGTCCTTGAGAGAGAGTGTGCACTTTTCCGAACGGCGATCGGGGACGTAAAGGAGGATTATCGCCGGATTGATGAAAGCGTGCTCGGAATTGAGTTGGGAGTTGAATGGCCCGGGGTCGTCCCAGAAAGTGGCGTATTTGATGGTGACGGCGCCGGTGGCTTTGACTTGCCAGGTAAGCTTGTCGAGCTTTTCGATATCGATGCGTTGGCCGTTCGCGTAGGCTTCGACCTGCTGGACGTGACTGCTGAAATCGCGGATTTCGTATAAGGCATACCAGGCGGCCATTTGAAGCTTAACTTCACCGTGGACGTCGGGGACTTCCATGGAGACATGGAAGAGATGTTGTTCGGGGCGGGAGAGGGAGACTCTGTAGTTGATGGCGGCTTGGGTGGGGGTGGCGAAGAGGAGAAAAAGGATCAGCGCGAGTGAAAAGAGAGAGCTCGCAGGCATTGCGGACTCGCCGCGAGCCGCATGCATGGCTCGGATTCGCCGGTCTAAAGACTGGCCGTCACAAGGGCGATGATTCACTGGGTGTGGGCCTGGGAAGAGGATCGCCGGTCGGAGAGGCGTTTGAGAAGCTTTTCGCACAATCCATCGAAACTACCATTGGACATCACCAGGAGCAAATCGCCGGGGCGCGCCTCGGCTGTGAGAAAATCAGCGATGCCGTCGGCGCTCGGAAAGACGCGGGCGTCCTTGCCGAGTTGGCGAACGGATGCGGCGACGGTTTCCGGATCGAGGCGCTGGTCGTCGGCCAGTTGCGAGGACCGGTGAACCCCCCCGAGGATGACGGTGTCGCCCAAAGCAAGTGATTGCGGGAGCGCCTCCTGGAAGACGCGGCGGCGCATGGAGTTGGAGCGCGGCTCGAGAATGGCCCAGAGGCGTCGTCCGGGCCAGCGAAGGCGGGCAGCCTCGATGGTGGCGCGGATCGCGGTGGGGTGGTGGGCAAAGTCGTCAACGATCAAGATGTTCCCAATTTCTCCCTTCACATCCATTCGACGCTTGACGCTTCGAAAGGTTGCTAAAGCTGCCACCAGCGAATCGACACGGATACCTCTTCCCTGCGCAATGATGAGAGCGGCGAGTGCGTTCAAAACATTGTGATGCCCGCTGGCAGCCAGCAGGAATTCTCCGTAGAGCTCGCCTTTGTAGTGAATGCGAAAATGCATTTTGTCGTCGATGATATTGACATCGCTGGCGACCCAGTCGTTCCCCGGATCAAAGCCGTAGGTGATTACGGGGCAGAAGGCTTTCGCCGTAACGTTGCGGGGTGCTTCATCAGCAGCTTCGTCTCCCCAGACCACAACCCGGCCACGGTGGGGCACGAGGTTGACAAGGCGCTTAAAGGCCAGCTGATAGACATCGAAATCCGCGTAGATGTCTGCGTGATCGAATTCGACAGAGGTAATGATGAGATCGTCGGGTCCGTAGTGCAGGAATTTGGCGGCCTTATCCCAGTAGGCGGAATCGTACTCATCGCCTTCCAGGATAAATTCGGGGCCGCCGGCCAGGCCGTAGCTCTTGCCGAAGTTTTCCGCCACCCCCCCTACAAGGAAATTGGGGTGTTTTCCGGCAACGTGGAAGATCCAGGCGAGCATGGCGGTGGTGGTGGTCTTGCCGTGGGTCCCGCTGACAACGATGGAATGCTTGCCGGGAAGAAATTCTTCTTCGAGGATTTGCGGAAGAGAGCGGTGCGCGAGCTTGCGATCGAGCATCTCCTCGACTTCCAGATTGCCTCGCGAGATGGCGTTGCCAACAACAATCAAATCTGGCGCAGGCGTGAGATTGTTGGCGTTAAACGTTGAGAAGAATGGAATGCCGAGGGATTCGAGAAGGATTGAAGCGGGAGGATAGACTCCGGCATCGGAGCCAGTGACCTTATAGCCGCGCTCGCGAAGCATGCCGGCGAGAGGGGCCATGGCGGAGCCGCCGATTCCGATCATGTGGATGTGTCTTATCTTCTTTTGCGAGTTAGCCATTTCATTGCACCACGGCAGGTTCAAGAATTTCCAGACGGCCAGTGCCGGAGGCGATTAGGCGGGCTTGGACGCCTAGCGGAAGGGTGAGCATGGGGCGTTGCGTATGGCCGACGGCTGCACCGTAAACGACGGGAATGCCCAACGGAGAGAGGATTCGCTCGCATACGTCCTGGACGGTGGGGCTGCCCTTGACCGGAGGTCCCGAATCGGGGAATTCCCCTAGAACGACACCTTGAAGCGATTCGAACTTCCCTGCTTGCTTCAGGTGCATCAGGACGCGATCGACCTGATAAGGGCGCATGCCGCGATCTTCGAGGATCAAGAGGGTGCCCGCGGTATCAATCTCCCATGGAGTGCTGAGCGTAGTTTGCAGAAGCGTGAGGCAACCACCAAGAAGGCGCCCCTCGGAAACGCCCTTGACCAAGGTTTTGCCGCCCAGATGAATTTCCCAGCCCGATTCAAAATTTCCGACTGCCTGCAAAAAGGAGTCCTCGTCATAACCGTAGGCGTCGTCGGCACCGCGATTCAGACCCGCAGCGACCATAGGCCCGTGAAAGGTGATCCAGCCGCATTTCTGCCAGAGATAGGTTTGCAACGAAGTGAGGTCGCTGAAGCCGATGACGCATTTAGGTTCCAGCAATTGGCTGGAGAGATCCGTCTCTAAAAGGTAGTTCGCTCCGTAGCCACCGCGTAAGGCCATCAGACCGACGATATCCGGCTGATGAACTGCCTTCAGAAAACCATCGCGGCGAGATTCGGTGGAAGCGGCGAAATATCCTTCGGTGCCGGGCAATTGGACGGGAGTGAATTCATAGCCAAGTCGGCGCAGTTCCGCGAGGCCGGCAGTGACGTCCAGCTGTTCTGCCGGAGAGGCCGGCGCAAACACGGCAATTTTCGAGCCTTTGCGAAGTGCTCGGGGCTTGCGCGGTGCTCCTGTGGGAAGAGTCAAAAGCACATTCCTCACTTCGCCCGGAACGTGGGGTTCCGCGGCGACTCTAGTAAACCACAGAGCGATTTTAGCGGAGCTAGAGTTTGAACTGGGTCAGTTTCGCGAAACGGCGTGCTCTGGCGTGTATCTCCTGCTTCTTCAGGGCCAGGAGGCGTTCGAGTCCGAATCGTTCGACGGCGAAACTGCCGAGGACCGAGCCATAGACCATGGCGCGGCGAAGGGCGGCGTCGCTGGTACTTTTGACGCTCGCAAGGTACCCCATGAAACCACCGGCAAAGCTATCGCCTGCGCCGGTGGGATCGTGCGGTTCTTCGAGGGGGAATGCGGGAACGGAGAATACGCCGTATTTATCGACCAGCATGGCGCCGTATTCGCCGCGCTTTACGACGAGCGTGGAGGGCCCCATCTTGAAGATGTGACGGGCGGCGCGGAGCAGGTTGTGCTCGCTCGAAAGTTGCCGGGTTTCGGAGTCGTTGATCATTAGGATGTCGACATGTTTCAGCGTTTCGCGGAGCTCGGCGTTGGTGCGTTCTATCCAGTAATTCATGGTGTCCATGGCCGCAAGCTTCGGTTTGCCCTTCACCTGGTGAAGAACGTCGCGCTGCAGGTCCGGGGCGATGTTGGCGAGGAACACGTATTTGGAGTTGCGATATTTCTCCGGGAGCCGAGGCTTGAACTCGGCGAAGACATTCAGATCGGTCACGAGTGTGACGCGCTCATTCAAGTTCTCAGAATAGCGGCCGGCCCAGAAGAAACATTTCCCGGTGGCGCGTTCGAGACCCTCGATATCGATGGATCGCTCGCGGAGAATGGCTTCATCTTTGGGATGAAAATCATCGCCGACGATGGCGACGAGATTGACGTGAGTGAAGAATGCGGCGGAAACGGAAAAGTATGTGGCGGCACCACCCAGGGTGCGTTCCACTTTCCCGTAAGGGCTTTCGAGTGCGTCATACGCGACTGAACCAACGACGAGCAAGGACACAGGCATCTCCTAAGAAATGTATTTGCTGAGAATGGCGGCAAGGTTCTTCTTCGTTTTTGCCGGGACAACTCTTGGATCGGTTAAAATGGCGTGTTTCAGCGCGTCGCCGCATTTGCATTGGCGATCCCCGGAAAGTGCTTTGATAGCCTGGCGGAGAACGTTCTGAGCGTTGGTGGCATTCTGGTTGAGAGTGGCGATGATGGTGGCGACGGTAACGGAGTCGTGTTCAGGATGCCAGCAATCGTAATCGGTGATCATGGCGATGGTGGAATAGCAGATTTCCGCCTCGCGGGCGAGCTTGGCCTCGGTGACGTTGGTCATGCCGATGACGGAAAACTTCATGGCGCGATGGTAATTGGCCTCGGCCAGAGTTGAGAATTGCGGGCCCTCCATGCAGATGTAGGTGCCCTTTTCGTGAACGGGGACCTTCAACGAGCGGCAGGCCTGGCCCAAGACACCGGAAAGTTGGGGGCAGGTGGGCTTGTCGAAGGTGACATGGGCAACGATGCCGTTGCCGAAGAAAGTGGAGACGCGGCCCTTGGTACTGTCGAAGAACTGGTCGGGGATCAGGAATTCGCCGGGGCGTAAATCCTCCTGCAAAGAGCCAACGGCGCTGACGGAGATGATGCGCTGGACACCCAAGAGCTTCATGGCGTAGATGTTGGCGCGGAAATTAAGCTCGCTCGGAAGGATGCGATGGCCGCGGCCGTGGCGGGCCAGGAAGGCGACAGGCTTCCCTTCCAGGATGCCCACGATGACGGCGTCCGATGGATCGCCGAACGGCGTTTGGACCCGAACCTCGCGGGCGTTGCTAAGACCGCTCATGGAGTAGAGACCGCTGCCGCCGATGACGCCGATCTCCGCGATCGCAGCGTTGCTCCGCGCACTCTTCCCCTTCGTTTTTTTCGAGCTAGGCATTCCTGCTGCTCCTCGGAGTTACCGGTTCAGGTCCACCGGTTCGAGTTCAATTTTTCCGTCGCGCTCATGCAACGTGGCCCCGGCAAAATCGGGGTCATGGCCGAAGACCGTGACCCAACCTTGCGTGAGCAAGCGCGGCAGCCACTGACGCTTGGTTTCCAGCGTCTGGAGCGGATAGAGGTCGTAAGCCATGATCCAGGGCAAAGGAATATGGTGCCGTGTGGGGAGCAAATCTGCAACAAACGCGAGAGTCTTTCCGCCGCCCGAGATCGTGACGGCTTGAATGTTGGCGTTGTGACCGGGAATGCGCGTAACAGAAATGCCCGGGACAATTTCCGTGTCCCCCTCGACGAGATCCCAACTGCCTTCCTTCGAGATGGGGGCAAAGTTTTCCGGGAAGTAGCTGGCGCGATCACGCTCGGTGGGATTCATGGCGTGCTCGAGTTCGGCACGCTGGACGACGTATCGGGCATGCCGAAAAGCGGGGCGAGGGCGATTTCCCACGATACGAGTGTTGCCGCCAGCATGGTCGAAATGGAGGTGCGTGTTGATGACCAGATCGATCTGATCGGGCTGAACGCCCGTTTGCGCGAGAGAGTCCATGAGAGGATCGCCGTCCTGAATGCCATAGATGCCGCGCTGCTTTGCATCCCACTTGGTGCCATTGCCGGTTTCGACGAGGATCGTTTTTCCATGCCCGCGAACCAGCACGGAGTTGGCGCGCATGAGGATGCGGTTGCGCTCGTCGGGCGGCGCCTTTTTCTCCCAGAGCGGTTTGGGGACCACGCCAAACATGGCGCCGCCATCGAGGAAGAATTTTCCGCCGTCGAGGTATCGAACTTCGTAGTCGCCAAAGTGCATCTGGGCGTTCCTTAACTGCTGATGCCGCCATCCTTCAGGAGTTCACTGACGGCGGAAAATGGATCCTTCTTGCGCTCGGCAACCGCCACGGCCAGAGCTCGTAGTCGGGCTTCGCCCTCCTTGCCGCCGAGAACTTTTTCAAGCAGGCGGGATTCTAGCAACTCAACAAGGCGCTTCTGCCAATGATCGATGTGCTTTTGGCGGCGCTGGGTGCTGGATTCGAAGTGCATGCGGAATTTATCGATACTGGCTACCAGATCTTCAATGCCGCGATTTTCCGTGGCGATGGTGCGGAGAACCGGGGGATGCCAACCATCGCGAGGCATGGCGAGAGAGAGCATGGCCTGCAGCTGCTCTTCGAGGCGGTCGGCACCTTCGCGATCGGCTTTGTTGAGAACGAAGATATCTCCGATCTCCATCAGGCCGGCTTTCATGTTCTGGATGTCGTCGCCGAGGCCGGGAACGAGAACCACCAGGACGCAGTCCGCGAGACGAACGATGTCGATTTCGTCCTGACCGACACCAACTGTTTCAATGAGAACCTGGCGCTTGCCGGCAGCGTCGAGGAGAAGTGCCACCTCGGCTGTGGAGCGAGCCAGGCCGCCGAGAAAGCCGCGGGTGGCCATAGAGCGGATGAACATACCATTGTCACTGGCGTGGCCCTGCATGCGAATCCGGTCACCGAGAATGGCGCCCCCGGAATAAGGGCTGGTGGGGTCCACGGCCACTACGCCCACCGGTTCGTTGCGCTTGCGATGAACCGCAGCAAGGCGATCGACAAGGGTGCTTTTCCCCGTGCCCGGCGCGCCTGTGATGCCGGTGAGATAAGCCTTTCCAGTGTGGGGGAAAAGTTGTTTGAGCAACTCTTCGGCTTCCCCAGAATGATTTTCGATGGCAGTGATGGCGCGGGAAATGGCGCGGACGTCGCCTTCGAGGACCCTGATGGCCCAATCGTGGGTGGAAAGCCCCATGGAAAGATCAGTCCTCAAGATGCCGCTTCCTCACTCCGCGAACTCCATTCGGAATTCGGGCGTCTCTATCACGGAGAGCTTGCATATCCCTATTATTTCTTGCCTAGGAGCTGGCGCGCAATGACCAAGCGTTGAATTTCGCTGGTGCCTTCGCCAATGGTGCAGAGTTTGACGTCGCGATAATACTTTTCGGCGGGATAGTCCTTGATGAAACCGTAGCCACCGTGAACTTGAACGCATTCGTTGGCAACGCGAACGGCCACTTCGCTGGCGAACAGTTTGGCCATGCTCGATTCGCGGGTGAAGCGGACATTCTTCTGGTCGGCGAGCCAGGCGGCCTGATAGACGAGCAGGCGCGCGGCTTCTACTTCCGTGGCCATGTCAGCCAGCTTGAACTGGATGGCTTGAAATTCGGCGATGGCCTTGCCGAACTGTTTGCGCTGCAGGGCATAGCGTGTGGCGGCTTCTAGCGCCCCCTGGGCCATACCGAGGGCCAGCGCGGCGATCGAGATACGCCCACCGTCGAGAATCTTCAGGCTGCCAATGAAGCCTTCGCCCAGCGGGCCGAGGAGCTGTCCCGAGGGAATGCGGCAATCCGTAAAGATCACTTCGGAAGTATCACTGGCCCGCATGCCAAGCTTGTTTTCTTTTTTGCCGGGGCGAAAACCGGAAGTTCTCTTTTCGAGGATGAAAGCGCTTATGCCGTGAGAGTCCTTGGATTTGTCGGTAACAGCCATGGCGACGCAGATGTCTGCATAGGTGCCGTTCGTGGTGAATGTCTTTGCGCCGTTAAGGATCCAGTTTGCGCCTTCGCGGACAGCGGTGGTGCGCGTTCCACCGGCGTCCGAACCGGCTTCGGGCTCCGTAAGTGACCAGGCGCCAAGTCTTTTGCCTTGGGCGAGAGGGACGAGATACTTTTTCTTTTGGTCCTCGGTGCCGAATTTGTAGATGTGATTGCTGCAGAGCGAATTGTGAGCGGCAACAAAAAGTCCGACGGAGCCGTCGACGCGCGAGAGTTCTTCAATAACGGTAGCGTATTCGACGTAGCCCAACCCTGCGCCTCCGTATTCCTCTGGGAAAATGACGCCCATCAGACCCATTTCGCCGAGCTTGGGAAGGAGTTCGGTGGGAAAGTGGGCTGCTTCGTCCCACTCCATCACATGGGGGCCGATTTCGCCCTCGGCGAATTCACGAACGGATTTGCGGAGATGCTTTTGCTCGTCGGTGAAGGTGAAATCCACGGTTGCCTCGGGTACTAGCGTTTCCTATAGTCATTCAAAGTTTAGCTTATGATCCGGATTTGCGCACTGTGACGATGTCACGGAGTTGAGTTGAGCGTTACGTGGAGATCCTGAGGTCCCGCAATAAGCGCGGGACCTCAGAATGGCAAGCGATCTAAATGTGAGTCTGAAGGAAGATGGCTACCAGCCGACGGGGTAGTTGTTTTTCTTGTTTTGCTCGTCGAGCCAGGCCTTTAGGGGAGCGAAATAGTCGGCCAGGGCGGATGCATCGGCGTCTTTCTGACCGGTGATCACTTCCATCGCTTCGGGCCAGGGCTCGCTTGCCCCGAGCGAAAGCATCCGGTTTAGTTTTTCGCCAGCAGCTTTGTTGTCATAAATGGAGCATCGATGCAGCGGGCCATCCACGCCAGCGGTCTTGCAGAGGGCGCGGTGGAACTGGAACTGATAGACGGCGGCCAGGAAATACCGCGCATAAGGAACGTTTCCGGCAACGTGGTATTTCGCACCGGGATCAAAATCGGCCTCCGTGCGGGCGACCGGAGGCGCGACGCCCTGATATTTCAGCCGCAGAGCCCACCAGGCCTGGTTGTACTCGGCCGGTTTCACCTGGCCAGCAAAAACTTCCCAACGCCATTTGTCGACGACCAACCCAAACGGCAGGAAGGCAACTTTTTCCAGCGCTTTCTGCAAAAGATAATCAGTATCCCCAGATGCAGGCGGAACGGTATCGATCAGGTCAATTTTCTTCAGATATTCCGGAGTAACGGAAAGAGCGATGGTGTCGCCCACGGCTTCGTGAAAGCCATCGTTAGCGCTGCCCTGAAACAGAGCCGGTTGAGATTTGTAGGCGCGCTGATAGAAATTGTGGCCAAGTTCATGGTGAATGGTTCGGAAATCCTCTTCGGTGATCTGGATGCACATCTTGACACGAAGGTCGTCCTTGGAATCGACGTCCCAGGCGCTGGCATGGCAAACGACGTCGCGGTCGGCCGGTTTGCTGAAGAGGGAACGCTCCCAGAACGTTTCGGGGAGGGGGGCGAATCCTAGTGATTTGAAGAAATTCTCGCCGTACTTCACCATCCCCACGGGATCGGTTTTGCGGTCAACGAGGATTTTCGTGAGGTCATAGCTTTGCGCGGGCTTGGGAGAGTCCATTAAATCGTAAACGTTATTCCATTCCTGCGCCCAAATGTTGCCGAGCAGATGAGCGGGGATGGGGCCGTTCGGAGGGACGATGCCGGGTCCATATTTTTTCACGAGTTGACCGCGAACGTAGGCGTGAAGCGATAAGTAGAGTGGCCGTAGTTGCTCCCAGAGGCGATCCATGTCCTTTGCGAACGCGTCGGGAGGCATGTCGTAGTTCGAGCGCCAGAGAGCGCCAACATCGGTGTAGCCAAGCTGGCGAGCACCTTCGTCCCCAAGCACCACCATGCGGGCATAACGATCACGCATGGGAGTACCCACCGCGTGCCAACCCAGCCAAGCACGCTTCAGTTCTTCGGGATCGCGGCTGGTGGCCATCAGCTTTTCGACAGCGGTAATGTCCATACAAGGCTTCTTGTCGCCATCGGGACACCACTTCCCTTTTCCATAGTCACCGTCAAGGGACGAGAGAATCTGCGCGAGCTCCTTTTGCGCCTTGGGGTC
>Ga0181523_10005738_pt1 | contig 10112 bp, 7 predicted proteins | sample PEATcosm2014_Bin_43_FD_119752 | JGI IMG/M metagenome (GOLD analysis project Ga0181523, IMG submission 119752) | Peatland microbial communities from MTU Mesocosm Facility, Houghton, MI, USA - PEATcosm2014_Bin05_30_metaG | ecosystem: Environmental > Terrestrial > Soil > Wetlands > Peat | place...
GACTTCCATTGAAAAACGGTCGATGGCGTATTTGATCTTCACCGGAGCATAGGCATAGAAATGCCCGAAGCCGCCGCCAAGGTAGGGCGCGCTGCCGACCTGCCAGAACAGCCACGACAGGCACTCGGCGCGCGCATCGGCGGCGGTCGGCAGGAAGGCGCGGAATTTTTCGGCCAGATACACCAGGATGGCGCCGGATTCGAACACTCGGATCGGCTTCGGGCCGCTGTGATCCATCAGCGCCGGAATCTTCGAATTGGGATTCACCGCCACGAAGCCGCTGCCGAACTGATCACCCTCGCCGATCCTGATCAGCCAGGCGTCGTACTCTGCGCCGGTGTGGCCGAGCGCCAGCAGCTCCTCGAGCATCACGGTGACCTTCACGCCGTTCGGTGTTCCGAGGGAATAGAGCTGCAGCGGATGGCGGCCGACCGGAAGCTCCTTCTCGTGCGTGGGTCCGGCCACCGGCCGGTTGATGCTGGCGAAGCGGCCACCGCTCGGCTTGTTCCAGGTCCAGACCTTGGGTGGCGTGTAGCTGGATGCGTCACTCATGTTCACGACTCCGGAGATTTAGAGGGGTTTCAGCTCTTTCCCGCTCGAGGCCGCGCGCGCTGCTCGAGATAGGCCCGCCATGGGATCCAGTAGTACTTGGACCAGCCCTCCGACACGCCTGCAAAATCCGTATCTGCCACGTTGACGTGTGTGAGCTCGATCCGCCCGCCGCCGCCGTCGGACACAAAATGCAGGATCAGCGTGGAGTCGATATCGCGTTTCCCAAAGTGCATTGAGCGCCACGCTTGCACGATCAGACGGTTCGGCACCAGCTGCAGGATCGTTCCGGTGATGGCGCCGCCGAATGCCTCGAACGCAGCGCCCGCCCTGGCGGCGATCTTGACCGGCGCCCCGGTAAACGCGCCGTGCTGGCGTGGGTCCAGATACATCGAATACAGACGCGCGGGCGGTCTGGGAAGGGTTGCGGCAAGCGTTACGATGCGCGGCATGAATGAGGCTCTCTTATGATTGCTTCGCTTAGCGCCGGTTCTTCGACAGCACGAAGGATTCGAACAGCGTGTAATCAGCCGTCGGCACCCGATCCGCGCCGGAGGCGTGGTAGTAGCGCACGGTGATCGAGGTCTTGCCGCGCGGAATCCCTGGATCCAGATCGAACACGGCGACGCCATAGCCGCTCTCGGCGTCGCGACGCGCCGACCAGATGGCATCCTCCAGCGCATCGGCCCCCGACTTGGTGAATGTGTCCGCGACGGCGCTCAGGAACGGGCGGTTCGGCTTGGTGATCACCTTGGCCTGCGGCAGTCCTGTCGCCGGATCCGCGCCGTACACATCGACCGGCACGCTGGTACCGCCGCCGCCCAGGATCAGATGAATCGTGCCGCGGCTGGTGTCGTAGCTGCCATCCATCGGCGCCTTGGTGAAGATCGGGTTTGGCTGACAGGTGTCGATGGGTGCGCCGGTGGCCGCGTCCCGGCCAACGTCACGATTGCAACCGCGCACCGGCCAGCTGCGCTCGTAGTCGTGGTCGTGGCCGCACAGCACCAGATCCACGCCGTAGCGATCGAACAGCGGCAGCCAGGCTTCGCGAATCCCCTTGTCCGAGCCATTGCCTGTCTTCGATGAGCTGAGCGCATCCTGATGCATCTGCACGATGATCCAATCGATGCTGTCATCTGCCGCTGCGGCTCTGAGCGTCTCCTCGAGCCAGCGGGTCTGTGCGCCTGCGCTGTAGCCATGAATATAGAGCGAAACGCCGGGCTCGATGGGCGCATGGCCGGTGCTCGGCGCGGGTCGCAACGGCTCGGGGCCGGCGACAAAGGCGCCGCTATCCTGGTAGATCACATCATCGGCCGACAGCGAGATGAATAACGCCGAGCCGACCTGGAAGCGGTACCACAGCCCCGGGAAGGCGGTGCCGTTGTGCGGCAGCGAATAACGAGTCAGGTAAGAATCGAATCCCTGCGCGCCGTTGCCGAACTCGATCTCGTGATTGCCCGGGCAGGGCATCCACGGACGATGCGCCGCAGAGACCTGGACGTTGTTGCCGAAATCGGCCCACACCGCCGGCTGCGCGGCCGGGTTCAGATTGGCATAGCAGAGATCGCCGTTGAGCAAGTGAAACAGCGGCGCAAACCGTTCCACAGCCTGCACGGCGTATCGGCTCTGGGGCGAGGACAGCGTCCAGGATGTCACCGGAGTCGCCAGGTCGCCGTAGCTCGTCCAGCGGAAGGGCACCCGACCCCGCGGTGCCGATTGGAAGGCGGCCGTGAACGGCCGATCCCGGTGGCGGTCGTTGTCCGCGGTCACCTGGTAATGAAATGTCGAGTTCGGCTGCAATCCCTCGAGCCGCGCGTGATAGGTGAACACCGTCTGGCCGTTCAGTCCGTCCGTGTAGGTACGCTGAATGGCATGAACGGTTCGGCTCCTGGAAGACGCGTGCCGCATCTCGACTCTGGCGTTGATCGACTGGCCCGGTGAGGCCCACGATACGATCACGCAGCTCGAGGGATCCTCACCCCAGGTGAGGTGAATCTGCTCGGGCGTACCGTCGGCAGCCGCCGACTTCGCCTCGCCCGCGACCAGCGCCAGGGCGGCCGCCGCGCTCACGCCGCTGGCCCCGGTCCCCTTGAAGAATTCCCGCCGGGTCAGTGAGACGGCAGAAGAGTCGGCCGCGCCGGATCGTCTGGCGGGCCGCTGGGGATCGTCTCGGTGCGACAAAAATCGAGCTCCTGGCTGCGCATCCGCCAAGCATATACGACTCGATCCGCGGACCGTATTGCGCACCAATCGCGCGGGCGCCGGCGGCAACCGCTATGATGGGCACACCATGTCGATCGAGCGCATTGAGTCCGGTCCGCGCATGTCGCAGGCCGTGATTTACAACAAAACCGTGTACCTGGCGGGCCAGGTGGCCGCGAACGCGCGCGGACGCAGCGTCGCGGAGCAGACCCGGGACATTCTCTCGCGCATCGAGCAGCTGCTCTCGGAGGCGGGCTCCGACAAGAGTCACATCCTGAGCGCCACGATCTGGCTCGTGGACATGGCGAGCTTCGCGGAGATGAACAGCGTCTGGGACCGTTGGGTCGTCGATGGGGCTACGCCGGCACGGGCGACGGTCGTCAGCGCACAGCTCGCCGGCGCCGACTACAAGGTCGAAATCGCGATCATCGCGGCTCAGCGCTAGCCGGCCAGCGCTGCGCTCAGGCGCTCATCGCTTAAAGCCGCCATCAGCGCGGCCACATCGCCGATGCGTGCGCCGAGTGTCGCCGGCACGATGGCGCAGGCGGCCGCCGCCTGCGGCAGCGCCTCGAGCGTGACGACCTCGCGCGCGCTCTTGAGCACGCGCTCGCCGAGCACCACGGCCAGCGAGCCGAGCACGATGAGCTGCGGATTGAGCGCATCGATCAGCAGTGCGAGTCCCTGACCCATGCGCCGGCCTGCTGCGGCGGCTACCGCGAGCGCATCGGGCTCATCGCGCAGCATGGCTTCGACCAGCATGCGGATCGGCGTGCGCTCGCTCCATTGCGCAGGAAACATGCGCGCGGCGAGCTGCACGAGGCCTCTGCCTGCGGCAAAGCCTTCCCACGAACCGCGCTTGCCGAAGCCCTCGGGACCGTCTCGCGAGAGCCGCCAATGCCCGATCTCGCCCGCGGTGTCGCTGGCGCCGTGCAGCACGCGCCCGTCGATGATGATGCCGGCGCCGAGACCGGTGCCGAAGGTCAGAAAGATCAGGTGGCGGGTACCCGGCCGCAAGCGGCCGGCGCCAAAATGAAATTCCGCGAGCGCTCCGGCATTGCCATCGTGCTCGATGCGCACCGGCAGATCGGGGAAGGCCTTGGCGAGACGGTCCTTGAGCCGGATACCGTGCCAGCCGGGCAGATGCGGCGGATCGATCAGCACGCCCTCGTCGATCCGCAGCGGTCCGCCGATCGATACGCTCAGTGCGATGATCTCACGGCCCGCCTCGCGCGCGCCGGCGCGGATTTCCCTGACCGCCTCGATCAGCGTGGGAAAGGTCTCATCGAATGGTCTCGCGGCCTGCGTGGGCATCTCGATCCGCCGCAGGATCTGCGCCTCATGCGTGCCCTCGACGCAGGCGGTCTTGGTACCGCCGATGTCCAGTCCGATCAGCGATTGCGTGGGCGAGCTCGTCGGCGGCGATTCTGCCATCGGGGGAAAGGTAGCACTCCGGCGTGCATAATGAGTGCATGGGTGCGACGAGCGATGCAGACGCGCACGGCGGCCGGGACATCCGCTACATGCGCCAGGCGCTCGAGCAGGCGCGCGCGGCCGAGAATCGCGGCGAGGTGCCCGTGGGGGCCGTGCTGGTGGTGGACGATCGTGTCATTGCCACGGGCGCCAATGCCCCGATCCACCGCTGCGACCCCACGGCACACGCCGAGATCGAGGCACTGCGCGCCGGCGCGCGCGAACTGAACAACTACCGACTGACGGGCAGCGTGCTCTACGTGACGCTCGAGCCGTGCCTGATGTGCGCGGCCGCCCTGGTGCATGCGCGCGTGGGCCGCGTGGTGTTCGGCGCCTGGGACGCGCAGTTCGGCGCGGCGGGCAGCCTCATCGATGCGTTCAGGCTGCCAGGCCTCAATCACCGCGTCGACGCCTTCGGCGGCGTGCTGGCGGCTGAGTGCAATGCGCTGCTCGAGGGGTTCTTCGAGCGCCAGCGTCGCGCAGCGAGCGCGGCTGCGCTCCCGCGCTCGCGCTAGTCGAGACGCGGCTCGCTTTCCTGGGCGATCGTCTCGGCGCGTGTCGGCAGCATGCGGTCGCGGGCGGATTTATCCGCATCGATCCATTCGAGCACGGCCAGGTACTGGCGCACCTGTTCGACGAACCGGGCCGGCTCCCAGCCGCGCGCATAGCCGCGCTTGGCGCGCAGGTACCAGCGCTCCTGCGCGAGCAGCGGCAATTGCGTGCGCACGTCCGCCCAGGAATCGGGGTTCCTGCCATGGCTCTGTGCGAGCACGCGCGCGTCCTCGAGGTGGCCGTAGCCGACGTTGTAGGCCGCCAGGGCGAGCCAGGTGCGATCCGGCTCCGCAATGCGCTTGGGAATGCTGTCGATGACCTGTGCCAGGTAGCGCGCGCCGCCGAGGATGTTCTGCCGCAGGTTGGCGCGATCATCGACGCCAACGGCCGTGGCAGCATCGTTCGTGAGCATCATGATTCCGCGCGCACCATCGGCGGATGCCGCCGCACCCTGCCACTTGGATTCCTGGTAGCCAACCGCGGCCAGCAGTCGCCAGTCGAGGCCGGTCGTCTGCGCAGCCTCCTCGAACAGGCCCTGCAGCGCCGGCAGGCGTCGCGCGATGTCGCTCTGAAACTGATGCGCCGACTCGTAATCGAAGTCGCCCGACTCATTGCGCGCATCCAGTTCGATGCGAGCCAGCTCGCCCGAGGTGCGCGCCCCGGAAATGAAGCGATTGGCGGCCTGCAGCAGCTCATCGGCCCCATAGGGTACGACCCATTGCACCGGCCGCGGGTTGGGCAGGGCGAAGGCGACGGTGAATTCGGGATGAAGGTGCTGCGCAAACGCGAATTCGCTGGCATCGAGCACGGCGTAATCCGCGCCGCCGTTGTTGATCAGCTCCAGCGGGTCGGCCTGATCCGCGGGCAGCGCGGTCCAGTGCAGGTCGGACATGCCCTGGCTGCGCAGCGTCTCGAGCAGGGTCTGCTGCGGGCTGTCCTTGAGCACGACGATGCGCGTGTTACTTAATGCCGTCAGCGAATGGATCTGGGGCCTGCCCCGCGGCTGTACGACCAGCTCGGGGATCTCCTCATAGGGGGTGGTCGTGAGGCCCATGTCGCGCCAGGCCTCATCGGGGCTGATTTGGGCGGCGGCCAGATCGGCGCGCCCGTGCGCCAGCGCCGAGCGCATGGCGGCGGCGTCCGGCACGCTCTGCATGACGAGTGTCAGACCCATGTCGCTGGCGAAGGCCGCGGCGAGGCGGTACTCGAACCCCTGGGGTCCGTGGGCCCCCAGGTAGTAGCTCGTGGGTGCATTGAGCGTCACGACGCGCAGCTGGCCGCGTGCGCGGATCTGCTCCATGCTCGAATTGGGCTTCGAGCAGGCCGACAGCAGCACCACGGCGGCCGCGACTGTGAACTGGAGCACACGAATGGGCTGCCGACGGCCCCGCCGCACCCGGGTGCGGGTGGGCTCATGGGGTGCGCAAACGTTTGGGCTCATGGCGGTTCTCACTCGGCTAGAATAACAGGTACCCCCGGAGAGGTACCGAAGCGGTCATAACGGCGCCGACTCGAAATCGGATGGTCGGGTTAAACCGGCACGTGGGTTCGAATCCCACCCTCTCCGCCATCCAATCCGCAGCCCGTCGCCTGATCGATCCATGGTCACCCAAACCTTTGTTTTTACGGGTATTTCTCACCATAATAGGCCCTCTTTAATGCGTTAATGTGGGGGCTTCTGCGCTTCCGGCGGAAACTGTCGGTGGACTTCTCAGTTGGCAATTCCGATCCTGCGCTTTGGCCACTTCCGTGGTTTGTTCCGTGGCGACCATGGTGCACGCCTGGCCGGGCTTTCTCTGTCCCTGACCAAGGACTTTCAGGTGTAAGCCGGGGCCGGTCCCCGCTGCATCGCAGCATGATCGTGCTCGCGATTGAAGTCCGTCGGCCGACGTCAACTCGATGGCGGCCCGGCCGATACGGGACAGATGACTGCGGAGTGTTGGATGCCGAACCGGATCCTGCTGCACGAGGGATTGCAGCAGGCGCTGCTGCGCTGCGCGCACGGCGAGCGCTGCGCGGTGCTCTACCTGGACTTGGACCGATTCAAGGCCGTCAACGACACCCTGGGTCATCCGATCGGCGATGCGCTGCTGATCGCCGTGGCGGAGCGTCTGCGGCGCGCGCTGCGCAAGCCGGACCTGGTGGCGCGCGTCGGCGGCGATGAATTCATCATTGTGCTCAGCAACGCGGGCGATTGCTGCAACGTGACCGAAGTCGCGCGCCGCATGGTCCGCGAGATCAGCCGGCCCTACCAGCTGCAGGACCAGCGCGTCGTCATCGGTGCGAGCATTGGCATCGCCATGGTGCCGGGCGAGGGCGCTGACGCCCATCAGCTCATCAAGCGCGCCGATCTGGCGCTGTACGATGCCAAGCGCGCCGGCCGTGGCTGCCATCGCTTTTATGAGGATCCGGGCGCTGCTATCGGCTCCGGCGATGGTGGCCGGACAGCTGATACCGCCGCCGGCGGGCTCTGACTGACGTGCTTTCCGGGGCATGCTTAGACTTGATGGCGCGGCTGGCGGGTTTGGGACCGTGCGCGAGCTCTCAGTCCGGGCCCTCGGACGGTGACTTATGTCCTGTCATGCCGCCTGCGCCGGCCCTAGATTGCGTCATCTGCAAACCGAAAGGCGGGCGCCGATGCGGCAGCGTCGCGGCGCGCCTGCCGCATGAGGAAGCATAGGATAGGCGCGTATGCCTGAAAGCGACGCGGCACGCATGATCGGTCCGGTTGCGCAGCAGCGCGAGACGCTGCGTGGCTCCGCCGCGTTGCTCGACACCGTGGCGGCGAGCGTTGCCGGCCTGAGTGGCGCGGCCCCGGTGTTCGAAGCGCTGCCGGATATCCTGTCCGCGCTGGCGCGCGCGCTGCATTTTGATCGCGCATTCATCGTCGAGACGATCGCGCCGGGCGCCAGCGCTGCCGATGGCGCACCGGCCACTCACCATCTGCTGTTTGAATGGACGGCGCCGGGACGCGCCGATCCGCGGCCCGTCGAGGCGCTCATTCCGCCGCCCGGCGAGCCGGCGCTCGAGGAGTGGATGCAGCCGCTGCTGCAGGGCGAGTCGCTGCTGACACAGCACAGCCGCGCGCCCACGGCCGTGCGTGCGCACCTGTCCGCGCGCGGCGCCCTCACCTCGTTGATGGTGCCGATCAGCGCCGAGGGCCGGCACTGGGGACACATCGGCTTCGATGACTGCGAGCACGAGCATGACTGGGTGCGCGACGACATCAAGCTGCTGGCGACGCTGGCGCAGGTCATCGGCACCGCGATCACGCGCGAGCGATTCCGTCGCCAGGCGCAGCAGCGCGAAGGGCTGCTGCAGGCCGTCAACAATTGCGCGGCGCAGATCGGCACGGCCGCGGATCTGCGCCTGGCGATCTCCAACTCGCTGGCCATCCTGGCGCAGGCGCTCGAGGTTGATCGCATGCTGCTGATGGAGGTGTTCGGCGAGGCCGCGGATGCAGCCTTGCCGCGCATGCTGCTGCGCAATTTCTGGCACGGGCCGGATACGCCGCTGCGGCTGCCGCAGATCACGCAGACCACCGCGCTGGCACCGGACCCGGATGTCGCTGCCTGGATGGCACCGCTCCGGCGCGGAGTCGCCGTGGACGGCCAGCTCTCCAGCGCGCGTGGCGGCGTCAAGGACCTGTTCGTGCGCCTGCAGGCGCAGTCGGTACTGCTGGTGCCGATCATGGTCGACACGCGTTACTGGGGTCATATCGGCCTCGACGTCTGCGAGCGCGAACGGCTCTGGAGCAGTGCCGAGGTGCACGTGCTGCGGCTGCTGGCGGACATGATCGGCACGGCCATCACGCGCGAGCGCTACCTGGCCGAGCTCGCGCGCGCCGATACGATCATCCAGAAGAGCCCGACCGTTCTCTACCGGCTGCGCGGTGAGCCCTCGCTGCCGATGATCTATGTCTCGAAGAACATCGATCGCACCGGTTACCGGCAGGAGCAGCTGCTCGGCACGCCGACCTTGTACCGATCGCTGATCCATCCGGATGACCGCGAACGCGTCAATGCGGCCATGGAGCATCTGCTGCAGTGGAACTCCCCGTCCTCGAGTCTGGAGTTCCGCCTGCTGGCCAGCGATGGCAGCGTGCGATGGTTCGAGAACTGCTATACGCCGGTGCGCGATGAGTCCAATCGTCTGCTCGAGATCGAGGGCACGCTGATCGACATCAGCGAGCGCAAGGCGGCCGAGGCGCGCATCGCCAAACTTGCGCGCACCGATGTGCTCACGGGGCTCGCGAACCGCATGACATTCAGCGATCACCTGCGGCAGGCATTCGCTTCGGCGCAGCGCGGCGCACGCGCCTTTGCCGTGCTCTACCTGGATCTGGACCGGTTCAAGGAAGTCAACGATACGCTCGGGCACCACGCCGGTGACCGGCTGCTGCAGGAGGTCGGGCGACGGCTGCGCGGGGTGACGCGCGAGATCGATCTGGTCGCGCGCTTAGGGGGGGATGAATTCGCCATCGTGCAGACCGGCATCGACGACTCGGCAGCAGCAGGCACTCTCGCCGAGAAGCTGATCGAAGTCGTCTCGGCGCCCTATTCGTTCGACGGCAATGATCTGCGCATCGGTGTGAGCATCGGCATCTCGCTGTACGAGGGCAACGTGGGCAGCCCCGATGCGCTGCTGATGCAGGCCGATCAGGCGCTGTATCGCGCCAAGCACGCCGGACGCGGGCAATACCGGTTCCATTCCGAGGAAATCGATCACGAAGTGCGTGCGCACATGATGCTGGCCGAGGATCTGCGCAGCGCGCTGGCGCGGCACGAGCTCGAGATGCGTTACCAGCCGCAGGTGGAGCTGGCCTCGGGCAAGATCGTCGGCATGGAGGGACTGCTGCGCTGGAATCATCCCACGCGCGGGCTGCTGCTGCCCGAGGATTTCCTGCCGATCGCCGAGAAGTATGGCCTCATGCAGCAGCTCGGGCGCTGGTCGATCGATACGGCCTGCCGGCAGATGTCCTTGTGGCGCGCGGCGAGCATGCAGGTGCCGGTGGTCGCGATCAACGTCGCTCTCGCTCAGATCAAGATGGGGCGTGAGTTCGTGCGCGACGTCATGGACAGCATCACGCGCTGGGGCCTCAAGCCCTCGGACATCGAGCTCGATGTCACCGAGCTCGTGCTGGCGCGCTCGACCCTGGCGCAGAGCAACGTGCTCGATCAGCTGCGTCGCGTCGGGGTCGGCATCGCGATCGACAACTTCGGCTCGCAGTACTCCTCGCTCGACTACCTGCGGACCTATCGCGTGAGCCGCTTGAAGATCGCCCGCGGCATGATCGCGGCCGCGGATGCGGAGCCCGGCGGCGTCGCGATGGTGCGCGC
>Ga0181523_10005740_pt1 | contig 10111 bp, 8 predicted proteins | sample PEATcosm2014_Bin_43_FD_119752 | JGI IMG/M metagenome (GOLD analysis project Ga0181523, IMG submission 119752) | Peatland microbial communities from MTU Mesocosm Facility, Houghton, MI, USA - PEATcosm2014_Bin05_30_metaG | ecosystem: Environmental > Terrestrial > Soil > Wetlands > Peat | place...
CCAAAAATACGAGAGGAATTTCAGGATTGGATTGCTCTTCTTTTCTTCCAGCTCGTTCGGCCCATATTGGCTCAGCCGCTTCTGCGCCTCGGCCTGGGTGAGACCTTCCGGCGACGACCCCAATTTTTTCTCCACCTCCGCCAGCGGCAGGGTTTTCAAATCATCTTTCGGATCAGGCTTGGCATTAGCTTTGGCATCCGGCTTGGATGCGGGTGCGGTGGGCTTCAATTCTGCGGATGCGCTCGGCCTCGGTTCGGGAGCCTTGGGCTGGTCGGTGTTTGCTTTCATAATGGATATTCCTTCTGTCTTTGCCATGCCACAGGTTTCGTAAGCTGCGGGATGCTTCCATCGTCATTCGGCAATCCGAACGCAGCCAGTTTCGCGCACGTGGATCTGTAATCCGTGTGAAGAATGCTTCGAATCCCCAAACCTTCTGCGATCTGGACGAACATCGGGGTGTTTTCGATATAGACGACCTGCCGGGCTGGCGCCTGGGCGATGTCCAGCGCCAGCCGAAAGATGTCCGCGTCGGGCTTGCGGATGTGGACGAAGCAGGAGGAAACAAAAGAATCCACGAACCCAGCCAGCTTGAATTTCCGAATCCGATGCGCATTCAGTTCGCGCGCTTCGTTGCTGACCACGGCGATCTTCAATCCGCACTTTGCCTTGAGTTTGCGGATTAGCTCGATCATCTCGGGGTAAGGTTTCGATTGCGCGAACATGAAGTGCCGAAACTGAGCCCGGGTGAACGGTCGCTTTTGGTAAAATACCACCCGGCCCAAGTATTCTTCCAGCGTTAGCTTTCCCTCTTCGTAGGTGTCGAAGGTCAGGTGATGCCGATCCTCCAGCTCGGTCAACTTCAGCTTGAAGTGGGTCGCCGCCCGTTTGCGGGCATGATGATCCCACCCATCGGTGAGCAGGACGCCGCCAATATCCAGAAACAATGCCGTGATTGACGCGCTTCTTTTCATGTGGTCGGGCGTGGGGATGTCTGGAGAATTGGCTTCGTCATTGCCTGGTACATCATTTCCTCGCTGAGGAATGGTGGACCATATAGTTCGTACCCGCCGCTTAGCTTTTCGTTAACTTTCCGCGCAAGCTCGTCATGGGTTGCGGCATCGGCGTGGAAAGGCACCGCGATGATTGTATATTCGATTGGAGTTTTCATGTTATGTGAGGCCTGTTGCTAATGAGATCATCTCTGCCACAGCATCTGAGCGGCTTCCAGGGGAACCGCAACACCGGAGTAATGTGGTATCACTCGCGCGGTATAATCCGCTGGTGAGCGGGCCGCAGATACGGTCGCGCTATAAACGTAGCCGCCTGACTTGTCGGCAAGTGAGTGAAGGAGTGTCATCTCCTGCCGCACTGTACTGCCATTGCTGATTCCGTCGGCGTAAAGCTCCACCCGCACCGCCTTCACATCGAGGCCATTAAGGCAGACCTGCACCTCAAATACATGTTGCTCGTCGCGAGTCTCAACCTTTACTTCGCCGAAGTGCAGCGTGGCCCATTTTTGTTCCAGTGCTTGCCGCCAATTAATCATCTGCCTGCCCACTGCGCCTTTATCGGCAGCCCGCTCACGATAGGCTGACGCCGATGGCAGATAGTGTTGCTCGGTGTATTCGCGTACCGTGCGGTTGGCTGAGAAGTGCGGTGTCAACCGCGCCATGCTTTCCCGTATCCGCGCCACCCAGGCCGTGGGAATGCCCTGTTCGTTGCGGGCATAAAACTCAGGGATGACCTCACGTTCGAGCCGCTCATAAAGCGTTACGGCTTCGGTCGCGTCCCAAGCCGGATTATCGCCATGCTCCTGACCATCCCCCAAGGCCCACCCCACCTCTGGGGTGTACGCCTCTGACCACCAGCCGTCCAATTCCGAAAGATTGATGCCTCCATTGATGAGTACCTTCATCCCGCTCGTTCCACACGCCTCCCAGGGCCGCCGGGGCGTGTTGAGCCAGACATCCACCCCTTGCACCAGGCGTTCTGTCAAGTGCATGTCGTAGTCGCTGAGGAAAATCGCATGAGGACGGACCTCCGGTCGGCGAATGAACTGTATCCATTTCTGAATCAGGGCTTGTCCCGCCAGGTCCGCCGGATGAGCCTTGCCCGCAATGATGAGTTGCACGGGGCGCTGGGAATTGGATAACAAACGCAGCAGTCGCTCCGGATCGTGCAGCAGCAGATTTGGTCTTTTGTAGGTCGCAAAGCGCCGCGCAAAACCCAGTGTCAATGCGTTGGGATCAAACAGATGTTTCGCCTCCTCAACCGTCTCGGACGACGCCCCGGCGGCGGCATAGTGCCGGGCCAGACGCTCGCGAGCGTATTCCACCAGAGACTTGCTGGTGGCGATGCGAAATTGCCAAAGGCTGTCGTCGGAGACGCGGCGAATATCCTGCTCCAAGGTTTCCGTCTCCCCCAGCCAGCGGTCTTTGCCACAAGCCTTGGTCCAAAGCTCATCAGCGGCCGCCGAGTCCCAAGTCGGCATGTGGACTCCGTTGGTCACATGGCCGACGGGCACTTCGTCCGCTGGCCAATGTGGAAACAGCGGCGCAAAGAGTTGCCGGCTGACTTTTCCATGCAAGCGACTCACGCCATTCACCGAGCCGCTGCCACGGATTGCCAGATAGGCCATGTTGAAATTTTCCGACGCGTCGTTCGGATTTTGGCGGCCCAAGGCCAGCAAGTCGTGGAGGGAAATTCCGAGTTTCTTCTCCGCATAACCGTCGAGGTATTGCTCGATGAGCGCCGGAGTGAAACGGTCAAACCCGGCGGCCACTGCCGTGTGGGTGGTAAAGAGATTCCCCGCGCGCGTCGCGGCCAGAGCGACTTCGAAGGGCTGGGCGGTCTCTTGCATGAAACTTCTGGCGCGCTCCAACACGGCAAAGGCGGCATGACCTTCATTCAAGTGACAGACATCCGGCTGGATGCCGAGTGCCGCGAGCAATCGCCAGCCGCCGATGCCAAGCAACAATTCCTGCACGAGACGCAACTCCGGTCCGCCGCCATACAACTCGCTGGTAATCCCGCGATGAGCAGGGAAGTTCGCAGCGTCATTGCTGTCGAGCAGGTAAAGCTTCACCCGACCGACTTGAACCTCCCAGGCACGCAGCCAGACTGAGTAACCGGGCAAGGCAATCTCCAGCCGCAACCATTCACCGTTTGGCTGCCGCAACGGTGTGACCGGCAATTGTCCAGGGTCATTATACGGATAAAGGGCTTGTTGCGCTCCGTCCTTGTCAATCACCTGACGAAAATAGCCTTGTTGGTAGAGCAGTCCCACGCCAACTACCGGCACACCCAAGTCGCTGGCGGCTTTGAGCTGATCGCCAGCCACATTGCCCAGACCGCCGGAGTAAATCGGCAGCGCTTCGCTCAACATATATTCCATGCTGAAATACGCGACACAGTTCAAAGGCGACTGCGGATGATTTTTCTGAAACCATGCGGGCGTCTCCACTGCCTGACGCTTGGCTCGCAGCAGGTCATCAATGTTCTTGCGGAAGGTGGGATCGGCCAGCACGCGCTGCAGTTTGTCCTTCGCGACCGTCTGCAGGACCACCCAGGGGTTTTGTGTGAACTCCCACAGCGCGGGATCAAGCTGCCGCCACACTTCGTCGGTGGCGTGATTCCAAGACCAGCGCAGGTCCAAGGCCAGTTCCGCCAGAGAATCGAAGCCTTCGACATCCGCAGTTAATGGACAATAGATCGGCTTGCTGACCGGTGTTTGTTTGTTCATGGCTTTTTCTTTCATTCTGGCTTGGACGGAATCACTGGTTTCGGTGGTGACGCCGCCAAAGCAGCGTTGATGATTGTCTGGGCTTCCGCCAGGATGCGGTGCAAATGCTCCTCTCCTTGGAAGCTCTCGGCGTAAATTTTATAGATGTTTTCGGTGCCGGACGGACGCGCCGCGAACCATCCGCTTTCGGCCACTACTTTCAATCCGCCGATGGGAGAGCCGTTGCCCGGTGCATGGGTGAGGATGGTCTTGATTTTTTCGCCCGCCAACTCGGTGAGCTTGACCTGCTGCGGTGAAAGTTGCGCCAACCGCTCCTTTTGTTCCGGCGTGGCTGGAGCATCAACACGGTCGTAGGCAGATTCACCGAACTCGTGCCTGAATTCGCGATAGATTGCGGCGGGATCGTGGCCCGTTCGCGCGGTCATTTCCGCGGCGAGCAAACAGGGAACAATTCCATCTTTGTCCGTTGTCCAGGCACTGCCATCCAGACGAAGGAAAACCGAACCTGCGCTTTCCTCGCCGCCAAATCCCAGCGAGCCATCAAGCAGGCCATCCACGAACCACTTGAAACCAACCGGCACCTCAAAGAGCTTCCGGCCAAGTTTGGCGGTGATCCGGTCAATCATCTGGCTGCTCACTATCGTTTTGCCGACGGCCGCCGATTTGGACCACTTCGGCCGGTTCTGGAAAAGATAGAAAATCGCCGCGGAAAGGTCGTGATTAGGCGGCAGCAATCCTTCGCCTTTGGTTACAATCCCGTGCCGGTCGTGGTCAGCGTCGCAGGCGAACGAGAGATCAAAACGATCCTTCATCCCGATCAGCCGTTGCATCGCATAGGGTGAGGATGGGTCCATGCGAATCTGGCCATCCCAATCCACCGTCATGAACCGAAAGGTGGGATCAACCGTCTCGTCAACCACCGTCAGGTTCATACCATGGCGCTCCGCGATCCGTGCCCAGTAATGAACGCCGGCACCGCCCAGCGGATCGACACCCAGATGGATCTTCGCGCTGCGAATGACGCCCAAATCAATCACATTACCGAGGTCGTTGACGTAGGCGGTAAGATAGTCGTGCCGATGCGTCGTCGAGGCGCGCAGCGCCTGCTCGTGGGGAATTCGTTTCACTCCTTTGAGCCGGGCTTCGAGCAGCGCATTCGCCTTCGTCTCAATCCAACCGGTGACGGCGTTGTCCGCCGGCCCGCCATTCGGCGGGTTATATTTGAAACCACCGTCATGTGGCGGATTGTGCGAGGGCGTGATGACTATGCCATCGGCGAGCCCGGTCTTCCGGCCGCGATTGTGGGTCAGGATCGCATGAGAAATCACCGGGGTCGGCGTATATTCGTCCCCTGCTGCGACCATCACCTCGACTCCATTTGCCGCGAGCACCTCAAGCGCGGTGGCGCAGGCCGGAACGGAAAGCGCGTGGGTGTCGATGCCGAGATACAGCGGGCCGGCGATTTTTTGCCGCTTGCGATACAGGCAAATCGCCTGGGTGATCGCGAGGATGTGCCATTCATTGAAAGCCAGCTTGAACGACGACCCGCGATGCCCGGAGGTGCCAAACGCCACTCGCTGCGCGGGCACCGCGGGGTCGGGAGCGTCAGCGTAGTAGGCCGTAATAAGCTTGGGCACGTTAACCAGCATCCCCGGCTCCGCTGGCTTTCCTGCAAGAGTACTTGTTTTCATGATCCTCACTCCTTCTCCCATTTCGTGTGAAATGTGCCCTTGGCATCGATCCGCTCATAGGTGTGCGCTCCGAAATAGTCGCGCTGGGCCTGGATGAGATTGGCCGGCAGCCAGGCGCTGCGATAGGCGTCGAAGTAACCCAACGAAACCATCAGCCCCGGGGCCGGCACCCCTGAGCCGGCCGCCTGGCACACCACCTGGCGCAAATCTTCCTGATGCGCCGTAAGCTTGCGCGACAAGTTGGGATCCAGCAGCAAATTCAGCAGCTCGCGCCGCGCGCGAAACGCAGCGCAGATGTCTTCCAGCAACGCGGCGCGGATGATACAGCCGCCCCGCCAGATCCGCGCTACGGCTCCGAAATCGAGGTGATACTTGTATTTGTCTGAAGCAACCGCCAGGAGCGCCATGCCTTGTGCATAGGTGATGAGCATCGCGGCAAAAAGCGCGTGGCACAATTGCGCCAGGAAGGTGTCGCGATCGCCGCTGGAACGCCACATGGATCGCTGATAAATCGCCCCGGCCCGCTCCCGTTCCTTCGCAAACACGGACAAGTCCCGCATCGCGACCGCCAGGTCAATCGTCGGGATCGGTACTTGCAGTTCCATCGCGCTTTGTGAGGTCCACATGCCGGTGCCTTTCTGTTTGGCCACGTCGAGGATTTCGTCAATCAGCCGCTGACAGGTCTTCTCGTCCGGTTTGGAAAAAATGTGGCTGGTGATCTCCACCAGATAGCCATTGAGTTCGCCCTTGTTCCATGAAGCATAGACCTCACACACTTCATCGTCGTTCAAGCCCCAACCACGTTTCATCAGGTCATAGGCCTCGGCGATCAATTGCATAATCCCGTATTCGATACCGTTGTGGACCATCTTCACGAAGTGCCCGGCCGAACCGGGGCCCAGCCAGTTCACGCATGGCTCGCCGTTGACCTTCGCCGCAGCCGCTTCAAAAACGGGACGAATCCGCTCGTAGGCCTCTTTCGGCCCGCCGGGCATGATGCTCGGTCCGTGACGCGCGCCTTCTTCGCCACCCGACACTCCCACGCCGAGGAAATGGATGCTTTTCGCCGCCAGGTTGCGGGCGCGCAAGTCGGTGTCCTTGAAGTAGGAGTTGCCGGCGTCAATAATGAGATCGCCCTTGTCCAAGTGCGGCAACAAATCCTTGATGACCGAATCCACCGGAGGGCCTGCGGGCATCAGCATCATGATGGCGCGCGGTTTACGCAGCAGCGCAATGAAATCAAGGATGTTCGCCGCGCCGCAGACCTTGCGTTCGGCTGATTCCTTCCGCAACGCTTCGACCTTGTCAGCGTCCTTGTCATAGCCCGCCACCGCACAGCCGTGGTCGGCCATGTTCAGCACGAGATTGCGTCCCATGACACCCAAATCCACCATGCCGATTTCAGACTGTTGTTGTGATTGTGGATTTTTCACAGGTTTTACGTCGCCAGATGGGGATACAATCGGGCGCCAATGAGGACCAGGATGATCGTCGTCACGAGGATGACCGCATAGTCGAGACCCAGACCGAAGGTACTCGTGCTGTCGGCCAGCATGAAAGTCCGCAGGGCATCAACGACGTAGGTCAACGGATTCAGATGTGAAATGACCTTCAGCCAGCCGGGCATGATGTCGGTGGGATAAATCGCGTTGCTCGCAAAGAACAGAGGCATGGTGAGCACCTGGCCAACGCCCATGAAACGTTCGCGCGTTTTCACGATGCACGCGATGATGAGCGAAAACGTCGAGAACAGCGTCGCGGCGAGGACCACGATGACCAGCACGTTAACGAGCGCGAGCGGGCTCCAATTCAACTTCACCCCTAGCAGCAGTGAAAGCCCATAAACGATGGCTGTCTGCGAGAGGGAGCGGATGCCGGCGGAGAAACCCTTGCCGAGCACCAGTGCCGTGCGCGGAGTCGGGCTGGCGAGGAATTTCCGCACGATGCCGAGGTCGCGTTCCCAGATGACGTTGATGCCGTAAAAAATCGCCACGAAAAGAACGCTTTGCGCCAGGATGCCGGGCGCAATGAAATCCAGATAGGGAATGTTGCCCGTATGCATCATCCCGCTGCGCGAGAAGACCTGCCCGAAGATGAGCAGCCAAAGCGCGGGCTGGAGGGCGCGGGTAATGAGTTCCGTGAAATCGTGGCGCAGCTTGCGTAACTCAAACTCGGTGATGACGAACGTCTTCTCGACGAAGCGAGCTAAAGGATGGATGAACGTGGCGGTCATGAGGTTGGAGCTAACCAAGGCGCTGGGCTGTGGCGCGTTCCGCGGATACGTCGCGGAAGTTGCCGCCGGAATCCAGGGCGCTGCCCGCATAGTGCACGAAGACCTCACTTAGCGTGTGGCCGCCGCTGCCCAGCGAGGCTTCGAGTTCCTGGCAGGTGCCCAGCGCAGCCACCTTGCCCAGATGCATGATGGCGATGCGCTCACAATGGCTCTTCGCTTCCTCCAGATAATGGGTGGTGAAGAACAGGGTCGTGCCGTAATTGGCCCGCAGATCAACGAGATGTTTCCAAACTGCATCGCGCGCAATCGGATCCAGCCCGACGGTCGGTTCATCGAGGAAAAGCACCCGCGGCCGATGCAGCGTGGACTGGGCGATTTCCAGGCGACGGACCATACCGCCGGAGTATTGGCCCACAAGACGGCCGCCGTCGGCGGTCAGGCCCATGAACTCCAACGCCTCCCGAATGCGCGCCTGCTGCTCGCGGCGCGGCAGGTCGTAGAGTTTGGCGAAGATGAGCAGGTTCTCGTAACCGGTAAGCGAACCGTCCACGGAAACCGCCTGCGGCACATAACCGATGCAGCGGCGAACACTGACTGCCTGGGTGGTTATGGAGAAACCGGCCACGCGCGCCTCGCCCGAGGACGGCGGCAACAGCGTGGTGAGCATCTTGATCGTGGTGGTCTTGCCCGCCCCGTTGGAGCCGAGCAAGCCGAAGACCTCGCCGGCGTTGACCGAAAGGCTCAGCGCATCCACCGCCGTAAACGCGCCGAAACGGCGGGTAAGGTTTTTAATTTCCAGAACAATGTCGCTCATGATCCCTCTGGAAACTGTATCTTTTGGACGCGGAGAAACGAATGGGGTGAATACCCCATAAAACTCAAAACTGTGAAATGCCCGGGCCGCCAATGGCCCTCCGCAAGGAGTTTGAACGCAAAGACGCAAAGACGCAAAGCTGGTCAACAAATACAACTTCTTCGCCCTAGCGGTCGTCAAAGCCTGGATTGACCCGGCGCGGAAACGGCCCCGGACGATTCATCTGCCTTCCCCAAAAACTTCGCTCGCCGGATGATAGGCCCGGCAGTTGGGGAAAATGGATCGGCAGATTGATTCAATCAACCGGCAGAGGCGTCACATTATCCGCCGATGGCATCCCTCATTTCTGCCGCTGTTTTTTGGAAAAGAGGCGCGCCCAAAACCCGGATACGGAATGTCTGAAAATCACGGCGAAAACCACAATGACCAGCCCCGCGAGGATCAGGTAAAGCGCCGTGGGGCCCAACCAGGCTTCGAGCAGTTTCCATTGCTTCCCGAAAAAATATCCGAGCAGGATGTAACTGGTGGTATAGGCCGCCGACCCCGTGACGTTGTAAAAAAGAAAAGTGCGCCATTGCATTTTCGACATGCCGGCGAGCAGATTGGCCGCGACAGGCGGAAACAAGAAGATGAACCGCGCGATAAAAACCGTCTTGGCGCCATGACGTTTGAAAAATCGCTCCGGCCACCTTAACCGTTTGGGCGTGAGATGTAGCCAGCGGATTTTTTCCAGGCTGCCGTGACCCAGCCGCCGTCCCAGCCAGAAGGCACAAATGCCGCCCAGGAAACTGGCCGCCGTTCCCGCCACCACGGGTTGCCAAAGCGAATCCGCGGTTTTCCCCAAAACAAATCCGGCCCCCAAAAGAATCGTTTCTCCCGGCAGGGGGACGCCGAGGTTGTTCAAAAAAACGACGATGAAGACGAGCACATATCCGTAATGAGGTATATGAGGCAGTAAAGAATGCAGCCAGTGGAGCATATACACCGTTCTTTCTTAACAACCGACCACTCGAGCCAAGGTTTCCAAGCGATGCTGGGAAGGATCATCCCGGCCTTGCTTTTAGCTCTGTGACCATTCCTTTCAAAACCAGTTCCTCCAAGACTGCGCATCCTTTCTCTATGCGATCTTGAGGCGTTTGAGCATCGGGACTTTGGCAAAGTCCACGACGAACGCAAAAACGACTGCCCCCACGAGTATTCCTCCCACAACAAATGCAGGCAGAGGAGCCATGGCAATTCCGCAAATTGCCAGCGCTGAGGCAATCAGCAGATCAACTACAGACGATCCAATGAGCCACCGGCTTGGACGAGAGGATACCAAACGATGGCGTTCACGATTCGTATAGGTCGTTGCTTGATTGCCGAACACGATGACTACGAAGGCCACAGTTCTCAGCGTTTCGATCCCAAAACCCAGGCGGAATTTGGCCATGGCGAGGACGGCGATGCAAAAGACCAGCTCGGAAATTCCCATGAATACACCCGCCATTGTCAATTTGCCGATTCGCCAGGCATTGGGCATCGGGGACGGCCGCACGTTGTCCGTCGCCAACGACATACCGAGGAGGTCACCAGTGAGCATTATGATAACCATCAACATGGGAGTCAGGATCGCGTGTCCGGTCATGACC
>Ga0181523_10005742_pt1 | contig 10110 bp, 9 predicted proteins | sample PEATcosm2014_Bin_43_FD_119752 | JGI IMG/M metagenome (GOLD analysis project Ga0181523, IMG submission 119752) | Peatland microbial communities from MTU Mesocosm Facility, Houghton, MI, USA - PEATcosm2014_Bin05_30_metaG | ecosystem: Environmental > Terrestrial > Soil > Wetlands > Peat | place...
AGTTGTGCAGCAGGTCGCGGTGAACTGATCGCAAGTGTTTGAAAAGATGGAGCCGACGATCGGACTTGAACCGATGACCTGCCGATTACGAATCGGCTGCTCTACCAACTGAGCTACGTCGGCATCTTTTTTGCAATCAGCTAGTTAGATGGAATCGAAGAGATTTTCGTATCCCATCCCATATCCCATCAGACTGTGTGCATCGGCACGTCAACTGGTTAGCCGCTCGTGCCGACAACATTGAGAATACCACTCACTCGACACTGACGGGAAGGACTGGAACTTACTTGCCTTCGTGGGCTGGGCTTTTCTCGGCGTCCGCAACGCACTCAACCTCAGCCCCCTCCTGCTCGAACACTTCTGGTCCCGGCAGTCGGCGGAGACTGCTAACGATTCTGTCAATCACCTTGTGCTTCGTTAAGAGTGCTCCGAGGCTGTACGCCATGCCGGAATAAAACGGCACGGTTACGTCGATTTGCTCCGCAACACGAACCGGGTCTCCGCTCAAGCCAAGTTCGGAGAAAGTCGGCATGTGCTGTTGGATTACAAAGTAATAGGAGAAGCGAGACCATGAATCGGCTGAAGCAAGCACAGATGCGTGGCGTCGGTGAAGGTCAGCAGTTTGTACGAAAGAATAATGGTCGGCACTACCCAAGCCCACGATGCGAGCTTCTCAAAGTATCGAGCGACCACAAAACCGAGAACCAAGGCTGGAATGATACTGACCAGTTCCAGATGTTGAGACCAGTTGTCGGCTCTGGGCGCGGCAGGCGAGATTCGGACTAGAGGAAGTATCCAGACGAACCACCGACTGAACAGCCACGGGCCGAAGAAAATGCCGCACACCGCAGCCGCCGTCGTATGAAGTGCAAGAGAGCCTATCGCTCCTGTCCCGGCCCACACGAAACCACTGCGTCGTGCTATATCCGATATTGTGTTCGCCTGAGTCCCATCTTTTGCGAGCAGGCTCTGCCAGCGTGGACGTGCTATCGAATACCACTGCCATGCGAGGGCCAGTCCGCCCGTCACGTAGTACGGCCAGAGACCCGGCCCGAACTGATACAGTCCCCAATAGACCATCAATGGAACAGCCAGAATTACCGGAACGACGATAGCCAGATGGCCGAAAAGACCGTGTCCGGCTCTAGCATTTTGGCTATCCACGATCGGCGGAGTATAGCTCTGTTCTCCGCCCTCGTCCACACGAGTGACCATCTCTTGCGGTATTACGCAATCCCGACGGGCACGACTGCGTCAGCCTTCCGAGCCTTGCCCTTGACGGACTTCACGGGCTTGCGTGTGCAGGTGAGTTCAGCTTCGAGCCTACCGGTTTGTCTGTCCGTCGACCATGCGCAGGATTCCGAGAGGATTCGAATCCTTCAACTCTGCCGGCAAGGCTTCGTCAGGAAAGCCCTGATAGCAGACGGGTCGAGTAAACCTGAAAATTGCCCGAGTTCCCACCGATGTTGAGCGACCGTCTGACGTGGAGGGATAAGGACCTCCATGGACCATGGCGTGGCATACTTCGACCCCGGTGGGAAAGCCGTTAAAGACGAGACGCCCGGCCTTGTTCTCAAGGATCGCGACCAGATCGGCAAAGTCACGAAGATCCTGCTCCGTGCCGTGAATGGTTGCCGTGAGCTGGCCTTCGAGAGAGCGGGCTATCTCGAGGATCTGATCTCGCCCCGAATGCCGCACCAGAAGCGTGGTCGGACCAAAAATCTCCGCGCCCAAGTCCGAGCCTAGAAACGTGGTGGCATCGGTTTCAAAGATCGCGGAGTTCGCCGAAAAGCCAGCAACCTCGGCCGGTTGGGGAGCTTCCGCAACGAGAACGACCGACGCATCGGCCTTGCGCTCGGCGAGTGCCGAGTCATAAGCCGTATGAATGGTTTTGGTCAGGAGATGGAAAGGCACCGATCCCGCCACCAAGTGCTGCAGTTGATTTGAAAACGAATCTGCTTCTTGGCCGCGCGGAAGAAAGACCATTCCCGGTTTCGTGCAGAACTGGCCGGCCCCCATGGTAAAGGAAGTGTGGAGTCCCGCTGCAATGGCATCACCTCGTTCTCGCAGCGCGCCCGGCAAGATGAAGACGGGATTGGTGCTGCTCATTTCCGCATAGAACGGAATCGGCTCGGGGCGCGCGGCGGCAATGTCCATCAAGATTCTTCCCGCGGTGCGGGACCCGGTAAAACCACCGGCTTTCACCAGAGGGTGCTTCATCAAGGACGTGCCGATCTCGGCGCCACTGCCAAACAGAAGTGAGAAGACGCCTTCTGGCAGCCCGCACTCGCGAACACTTTCTCGCACCATCTTCCCCACCAGTTCACTGGTCCCCGGGTGCGCCGCATGCGCCTTGACGATGACGGTATTTCCGGAAGCGAGCGCCGAGGCAGTGTCTCCACCGGCCACGGAAAAAGCCAGCGGGAAGTTACTTGCACCGAACACCACGACCGGGCCTAAAGGACGCAAAAGGGAGCGGATGTCCGGTTTGGGAGCAGGCTTGCGGCCAGGATCGGCGCGGTCGATGCGCGCGGACACCCATGATCCTTCCTCCGCAACTTGCGCGAACAGGCGAAGCTGGGCGCAGGTACGCGCAGTTTCGCCCTGCAAACGCGCTTGCGGGAGAGCCGTCTCCTGCTGAGCGCGCTCGACTATCTCCGCTGAAATGGATTCTATCTTCGCCGCAATCGCGCGCAGGAACGCGCCTCGGTCCTGTCCGGTCGTGCGACTGTAAGCGGCAAAGGCCTGCGCAGCCAGCCGGACCGCAAGGTCCACTTCTTCCTTGGTTGTGGGGATGAATCCTGGCTCCAGACGCCGCCCGGTGGTGGGATTCGGCGCGTAGTGCGGTTCTGCCGAACCGTTACCCTCGCGAAAACCTATTAACGAACGACCTGCAATTTTTGTCATTCTCTTGAAAACTACTTTCTGTTGGGCAGGGCAAAGCCGCCCACGGGCATCGGTTGTGCAGATAAAGCGTTGCGAATGATTTTGAGGTTCCGCTCCAGCTCATCGCCTACCAATTCCAGGCGCGGCGGGCGCACGCGAGGATTTCCCATTCCCACTTCCGCCTGCACCAGCTTGATGAGCTGAACAAAGTTGGGCACGGTGTCCATGCGCAACAGCGGCAAGAACCACCGGTACAATTCAAAAGCCTTGCCATTCTCCCCGTGGATGGCGAAATTGAACAGGTCCACCGATTCGCGCGGCAATGCGTTGGCCAGACCGGCGATCCAGCCGGTGGCTCCCACCCCAATCGCCTCCAGCACCGCGTCGTCCACGCCGACCGAGATTTCCAAACGGCGGTCGAGCAGCGCGCGAATCGCAGACACGCGTCGGGCGTCGGTGCTGGACTCCTTTACGGCCTCAAAGTTCTCGTACTCCGCCGCCAGTTCGCGAATCTGTTCTGGAAGGAAATCCGTTCCGTAGGCGACGGGATTGTTGTAGAGCATGCAGGAAAGAGGAGTGGCTTCGAACACAGTCGCGACATGGGTTTTCATTTCCCGCCAATTGCCCTGGTAGACATAAGGTGGTAACACCATGAGGGCATCACAGCCGAGGTCAGCAGCCGCTTTCGCCAGGGCCACGGCTTCAGAAGTTGTAAGCGCCGAGATGGAAGCCACCACTGGCCCGCGCCCTTGAACCGCGCCGACACAGGTGCGCAGAATCTCCACTTTCTCATCGAAGGACAGCGTCGCGCCTTCTCCTAACGAACCTAAGGCAACGATCCCCGCGCATCCGTTGTCGAGGAGCCAGCGGCAATGGTTCTGCACGGAGTTGTGATCGACCCGAAGATCTGCGGCAAAACTCGTGGTGATTGCGGGTAACACGCCTTTCCAATTCATCAATGGCCTCCCATTACTTCACTCCCATGACTTCACTGTGCTGTAAGTCCAGCTGCTCGCTAAGGGTCGCCAAGGTCCCGACGCGAGCAGGAAATACTGGTGGCCGAACCGAATCCGGGTTCCACTTGAAAAGGAATTCTGTTGCGGGACCACACACTCGTCCCTGACAGGGTCCCATGCCACAACGCGTATGCAACTTGGCGGAGCGCCACGACGTATGCTGCTGCAGACGCGAATAGGGAACGTCTTCGCAGCGGCAAACCATGGTTTCTGGCAAAGGCAGATTCTTCAGTTCGGGGCGGAGGCGGAATGCAGAGTCCAGCACATGTGAAAAACGGCGCGCCTTCCGACGCTTGGCGAACAATGCCTTCGCCTCGGTGGCGTGTCCGGCTGCAGCCAGGCCGGCAATCTGGCCTTCGATGATCGCCAGCTCCACGCCTCCGACAGATGTCGGCTCACCCGCACAAAAAACTGACGCGACCGTCGTATTCTGGAAGTCGTCCACCCGCACAAAACCATGGTCGACGGCACATCCCAACAGGGACGGCAATTCCACGTTGGGAACGAGATGAAAGCCGCAAGCAAGATAATCGCATGGGACATTCTCGACCCTGCCAGCCCGTAGTATGTCGACGCTGTCGAGGGTCCGCTGGCCGTTTGCGGCCAACACCCAGGTGTTGGCTGCAAATGGAATCCCCGCGAGATCCCGCTGTAACTGGATTGCCTGAATGATCTTTGCCGGCCATCGGAACAAGGCCAAGCTGAATGCTGCCAGACTCCCCCAGGATGCTTGCTCGCAGATCAACGGTATCTCAGCGCCGTGCTTGCGAAGATACGCCGCAACGGCCAGCAGAAGTGGACCCATACCAGCGACAATCACACGCTTACCGCGAATCGGCAGGCCGCCCTTGACCATCGCTTGCAGTCCACCGGCGCCCATGACGTTGGGTAGCGTCCAACCCGGAAACGGCAGGAATCGCTCTCTCGCGCCGGTTGCCAGCACGAGCTTCTCGTACATGAGCTCGCACAGACCATTGAGGTTTTCCGCGAGCAATACACCGGACTCCGGCTGGTGCACTACGCGCAGCCCACACCGAGTCGTAACCCCGGAAGCACTCATCCGCTGAAACCATTTCGAGGCGTCCGGGTTTTGCTGATCAGTTTCTTGTTCTTGCTGACTGCTCGACTCGCTCCGCCAGATCTGACCGCCGAGCCTGGGATTATCGTCGACCAGCCCGACGCGGACGCCACACTCCGCCGCGCAAGCCGCGGCTGCCATGCCCGCGGGCCCTCCACCAATCACGAGGACTTCGAAATGATGCGCTTCCCTGCTCATCTATTTATTTTTCGGTGTTGACTTCCATGCCCGGCCGGCACAGGACCTGACAGCTCCGAACATGCGGATTTCCGTCGACGACTACTCGACACTCAAAGCAAATTCCCATGCCACACAGTGGACCACGCGGCTCACCACTCACCGACGTGCGGCATACTTGCCCTGCAAGGACCACAGCAACAGCTACGGTCGCGCCCGAAGGCACAACAACCGGCGTTCCGTTCACGGTGACCGAGAGCTGGTTAAGCATGCGCGTACTCGTTCGTTCGCGCCATTCTCGACGGCAGATACGGTTCAACCGGGATTTCCGGCTTTGTGCCGTTGACCTGATCGGCAAGAATGCGCGCCGTTCCCAGAGAAGTTGTGATTCCCAGGCCCTCGTGCCCGGTCGCCAGAAAGATGGACTCATCCCCCGCCCACTGCCCAATCAACGGAAGTTTGTCGGGTGTGGCGGCGCGAAATCCCGTCCACGTACGCACCGCCGACATCTGAGACAGGCCTGGCATATATTCCTGCGCTCGTTGCAACATCCGCACCAGCATGGAGTTGTCGACCTCCTTGTATTCAGCGCCGTATTGGCGGGAGGATCCGATCAGAATCTGACCGGTACGGCGAGGCTGCACATTGAATGCGACCGAATCACCGCCAACGGAGTGCGCGCTCTTCAAGTATCCGAGTTCCACCAACTGATGCCTGACGAATCCCGGATAGCGATCGGTGATGACCAGATGGCCCTTCCTTTTTTTGATTTCAAGTCCGGGCGTAAGATCGACAGCAGAAGCTCCGGCCGCGTTCACGATGATCGCAGCCGAGATCTCCGATCCGTCCCCCAAACGAACCCGACCTTCGCCGATCTGCGCGACCATAGTGCCAAGCAGAAGCTCGGCTCCGCGCGCCTGGGCGCGCCGCGCCAGAAAAAGCGCGGCGCACGGCGGATACAGCACCCCATCTTCCGGAACGAGAAGTCCGCCAGCCATTCCCGGGCGCAGGTTCGGCTCCAGACTATGCAGGGCCTTGGCGTCGAGCACTTCCGTCGGAACTCCGCGCTGGCCGTAGTACTCTCGTTTGCGGAAGACCTCGACCATTTCTTCCTCGTCCGCCGCCACCCAGATCGTCCCGCACTGCTCGTATTCGACGTCATCCGGCAATTCGGTTCTCAACGCTTGCCACAACTGCCGCGAGTACCGAGTCAAGGCAAACTGCGCGTCGGAGTCGTCCATGACCACGATGTGGCCCATCCCGGCGGCGGTTGCACCGCTTCCAACGATGTCCGCGCCGATGAGCGCGACGCGGCGGCCCCCACGGGCGAATTCGTCGGCACACGCCGCCCCCACAATGCCGACGCCGACCACGACAACGTCATAGGCTGCTCCGCTCATACTCGAATGCCCATGCACAATGGGTCGCGAGGATCGAGCACCAACTCGGCCTCTGCGTTCACGAATGCTGAACCTTGGATGCTGGGATACACTTTGCCATCGCGCACTTGTACGGTGCCTTCGAAGACGCTGCCGACGATGCTTTCCTGTCTCCAGGTTTGGCCTTCGCGGAGCTTGCCGTCCGCATAAAGGCACGCCAGCTTCGCGCTGGTCCCCGTGCCGCAGGGAGAACGATCGTAGGCTTTCCCGGGGCAGAGCACAAAATTCTTGCTGTCGACTCCAGGAAGACGAGATGGGCCATACAGTTCGACATGGTCAATCTCTTTGCCGTCAGCGCCGGAGATGCCGTGGTCGCGAAGAGACTTTCGGATTGCCCAGCTGAACGCCGTGAGTTCGTCGACATTCTGCAGGGTCAATTCCAGCGCGTGATTGCGCACCAGGAAGAACCAGTTCCCGCCCCAAGCCACATCTCCACGCACTTCGCCGTATCCGGGAACGTCGACGGCGACGTTTGCCGCGCTGCGATAGCTTGCGACATTGTTGACCGTAACTTCTCCACCTTCGTGCAGAATGGCAGTGACGGTGCCCACCGGGGTTTCGATCTTGTGTTCCCCGGATTTAATGCGCTTCATGTGGGCCAACGTCGCAACCAATCCGATGGTTCCGTGGCCACACATTCCCAGGTAGCCGACGTTGTTGAAGAAGATGACGCCGGCGGCACACTCGGGATCGAGAGGATCGCAAAGCAACGCACCGACCATCACATCCGAACCGCGTGGCTCGTTGACCACGGCGGAGCGGAAATCATCGTACCGGCTGCGAAAACAGTCCAACTTCTCGGCCAGCGAACCGGCACCAAGATCGGGCCCACCCGTCACCACTAGGCGGGTAGGCTCGCCCCCGGTGTGAGAATCGATGACCTGCACTCTACGGCATTCTTGATTCATCATTTTTCGGCAGTACCCGTTCCGGCAGTACCTGTTTCAGCGGGAGGTGCTAAGGAAAGCTCTGGCCGTGCGGTCCTCATTATTAGGCAGGCACCTTTCGTATTTTATGGATACAATATGCAATCGTCAAACTCAATCCTTCCCCATATCCCGAGAATTGGCCGCAGCACTCGAGCGCGAAGGCCGGGGCAACGAGTCATTTGGATACAACATGCGATATATTAGATGGCGAAGATCATTGCAATAGCGCTGAGACTTTGCCCGCGGCGCTTTAGACATGAACCTAGAAACCGCATCGGATTCCGCCATCCCGCGACAGTCGCTGACTTCGGCAGTTGCCGATAAATTGCGCGACCAGATCATCCGGGGAGAGATCCCGGAGGGCGCGCAGCTCCGGCAAGATGCGATCGCGACGCAATATCAAGTCAGCCGTATTCCGGTTCGCGAAGCACTGCGGCAGCTGGATGCCGAGGGACTGATCGCGATCGTCCCCAACCGGGGGGCAGTTGTGCCCGCCTTGTCGCCTGATGATATCGAAGAGCTTTTTTCGATTCGAGCCTTGCTCGAGCCCGAGGTTTTAAAGCTCTCGATTCCACGGTTGACGAAAGAGGACTACTCGGAGGCTGATGCCGTACTGCGCAAGTATGTAAACGAGCTTCGGCGGGACGATCACGTCTCGGCATGGGGACGATTGAACTGGCAATTTCATTCGATTCTTTACTCGCGCGCGAATCAGCCGCGTTTCATGGCGATTATCCGTAACGTCAACAACAACGGCGAGCGCTACACCCGCCTGCAGCTTTACCTCACCCACGGGATGAAGCGCGCCAACGAGGAACATCACCAGATTCTGGAGTTCTGCCGTCAGCGCGATATAAGTCAAGCCTGCAAACTTTTGCGCGAGCATATCCAATACGCCGGCGAGTCGCTGAAGTTAGCCCTGGAACGGAAGCGCAGCGACGCGCAAAGCGATTCTGACAACGGCGCGGCCCACCCGAAGTCCTAAATCGAAGTCCTGAAAATCGAAGTCCTAACAATCAGTGCACTGAGAGGATTGCCGTTGCCACGGACAGTGGCGGCAGGTCGAGTTGGATCTTCGCCCCATTCACTTTGATGGGCTGCGTTTTGGGGACAACCCGATCGGGATTGTCAAAGCTGTTGCAGGCATTCCAGTCCGCATCGTGGAGAATCTGCGCGGTGGCCCCATCCGCAACGCTGCCCTCCAGCTTGCACTCCACCTGCAAATCGGAATCGTGGCGAGGATTCACGAACGTGATTACGAGTTCCTTGTCGCTCTTGGAGGCTGAGACCGAGAGGCCCAAGGGTGAAGAATCTTCGGTCTCGACGCGCAGCGCAGTCTTGGAGCGGTGCGGCTTGAAAAGCGAAAACGCATGATACGTTGTGGTTCGAACGCAGTGCTCGCCATCCGGTCCATCGGTGAGCAGCAGCGATTGCAATACATTCACCATTTGCGCGATATTGCACATATAGAGCTTGTCGGCCTGGCGATTGAAAACGTTCAAGCCCAGGCTCGCCGCGACCGCGCTGCGGAGCGTGCTCTGTTGCCAGAGTTTTCCGTAGCGCTTCTCGTCTTCTTCCGGAATGTTGTCCCAGACGCCCCACTCATCGAGGATCAAGCCAACCTTCTTGCCGTTCTCATAGCTGTCGAGTACTGCCCTCTGATGCACAATCGACTCTTCAACCTTGGCGTAAGATGCCAGCTGCTCGTTCATGTGGTCGACGGTGAAACTGGTGGAACGATCGGCGCCGCCGGAGTAGTAGTGCATGGAAACTCCCTGCGGCCGTTCCCAGCCCAAGCCATCCATGAGCCCGCGAGACCAGTGAGTATCGTTGCCGGAAGGTCCGCTGGCCACTAGGAAAAGTTCCGTCCCGCCGAAGTCGCGGCAATAAACGGCGAAGTCGCGGTAAAGACGCGCATACTCCTCGGGCCGCATGTTTCCGCCGCAACCCCAACTCTCGTTCCCGACGCCCCAGTAGCGTACCCGGAAGGGCTCAGGAGAACCGTTGGACGCGCGCTCATCAGACAGCGTGCTGCCCGACGGATAGTTGCAGTATTCGATCCAGTCGCGCAGTTCGTGCGGCGTGCTGCTGCCGACGTTTCCCGCCAGGTAAGGCTCGGCGTTCAGGAGTCGACATAGGCCCATAAACTCATGGGTCCCGAAACTTCCATCCTCGATGTAGTTTCCCCAGTGGATGTTCACGCGTTTGGGGCGCTTGGCGGCCGGACCAATGCCGTCGCGCCAATGATAATCGTCGGCAAAACAGCCTCCCGGCCAGCGCAGAACTGGAACCCCTAAAGCTTTAAGATATTCGACGGCCTGTTTGCGATATCCATTGATGTTCGGAATGCGCGAGTTCGGCCCCACCCAGAGCCCGCCATAAACACACGATCCCAGATGCTCGATGAAATGGCCGTGGAATTCGGGCCGCACCAGTCCGATTTCAGCGTCGGTGCGGATTACGACCCGCTGGGTCGCTGAAGTTGGCGCTCCCAGCAGGCGATTGGGAACTAGCGCCGATGCCGCCACTGCAGCCGTGCCTGCGACAAACTGCCGTCTGGATATGGGATGGATCATGCTCATTGG
>Ga0181523_10005744_pt1 | contig 10103 bp, 9 predicted proteins | sample PEATcosm2014_Bin_43_FD_119752 | JGI IMG/M metagenome (GOLD analysis project Ga0181523, IMG submission 119752) | Peatland microbial communities from MTU Mesocosm Facility, Houghton, MI, USA - PEATcosm2014_Bin05_30_metaG | ecosystem: Environmental > Terrestrial > Soil > Wetlands > Peat | place...
ATTGCTCGGCTGGGACGCTTGTAGCTTCGCCTTGTATTCCGCTGCGGAGAACGCGATTCACCGTGTGCTGAGCCAGGATACGGTGGATGGCCGGCGCATCGAGAATATCCCACCGGACGATGATGCACCGCCTTCCCCCTTTATTCGGCGCGTGATTGAGGAAGGGGGACAGTTAATCCTAAAGGAGAACCCAGACGAAATGCTGCCTGGCAGCGTGGCCTTCGGCAACACCACGCGCCCCTCCGCTTCGATCCTCTTCGTTCCTGCCCGGGCCGGAGTGGAGGTCGTAGCCGTTCTTTCCATTCACAGTTACACGCCTAAGGCTTACGACGAGCGCGGCTTGGAGACTCTGCAAATGCTGGCCGACCACTGCGCCGGCGCTTTGAAGAGAATTCGCGCGCAGGAAGCCCTGAGCACGAGCGAAGCGAACTACCGGTCGCTGGTGGAATGCTCCCCCGAGGCGATCTTACTGCACCGGGACGAGAAGTTCGTCTATGCCAACCCGGCGAGCCTGAAGCTGCTGGGCGCAGCGATGCCCCAACAAATCCTTGGGCGTCACGTATCCGACATTGTGCCGCCGGAGAATCGCGACCTTATCCACCGGCGGGTCCGGCAGGCTGCCGAGGGAGTGGCGGCTCCGCCGTTGGAACAGAAGATTCTGCGGCTCGACGGAACCACCCTGGACGTTGAGGCGACGAGCATCCCCTTTACTTATGAAGGCAAGCCCGCAGCGCAGACCATCATGCGCGACATCACCGGGCGCAAACAGCTCGAGCAACAGTTGCGTCAGTCGCAGAAGATGGACGCCATCGGCCAGCTTGCTGGCGGGGTGGCGCACGACTTCAACAACATGCTCGCCGTCATCCGTGGCAACGCCGAACTGGTGCTGATGGACGTGGACCAGCACACGCCGGCGACCAATGAATGCCTGAAGCAGATTATGGCTGCGTCGGAGCGCGCGGCCAACCTCACCCGGCAGTTGCTCGTCTTCAGCCGGAAGCAGGTCATGCAATCCCAGCCGCTGGTGCTGAACAAGGTGATTGCAGAGCTGACCAAAATGCTCAAGCGGATCATCGGCGAACACATTGACCTGGAATGCCGTTATGCCGATCCGTTGCCCTTCGTCCAGGCCGATGCCGGCATGCTCGAGCAGGTGCTCCTTAACCTCGCCATTAACGCCCGAGACGCCATGCCCCGCGGCGGTCATTTGCTCATCGCCACGGACACAGCCAGTTTCGATACCGCTTACGCCCGCAACCACCCGGGGTCGGGCGCTGGCGAATATGTCCGCCTGACGGTGACCGATACCGGCACGGGCATCGCCCCGGAGCATTTGCCGCGAATCTTCGAGCCGTTCTTCACCACCAAGGAAGTTGGCAAAGGCACTGGATTGGGCCTGGCCACTGTTTATGGCATCGTCCGGCAGCACCGGGGTTGGATCGAGGTCTCCAGCCAGCACGGCGCGGGCGCCACGTTCAAGATCTTCCTGCCGGTCATCCCGGCCCCGGCGGAGGCCGCCACGGCCTCCAAGGCTGAGACCCAAGTCCCCGGCGGCGCCGAGACCATTCTGCTGGTGGAAGACGAGTACGCGGTGCGGGCCGTCACCCGGCGCGTGCTGGAGAGTCAGGGCTACAGGATTTACGAAGCGACCACAGTGCGGGAGGCGCTGGAGGTCTGGCGCAGCCACGCGGAGGAAATCGAGTTGCTGCTCACGGACATCGTCATGCCCCAGGGGCTCACCGGTCGCGAGCTAGCCGAGCAGTTGCGCGCGCAACGGCCCGCGCTGAAGGTCATCTTCATGAGCGGCTACAGCGCGGACGTGGTTGGCAAGGACACAGAATTCTTCCGGCGGACCAGGAGCTTCTTTCTCCAGAAGCCCTGTTCGGGCCGCACGATCCTGGAGACCGTGCGCCGCTGCCTGGACGAGAAGTAGCGCGCTCTTACTCCGCCCGCTTCCCCAGCAACTCCAGCACCGCCGCCGTCATGGCGGTGACGCCGGTCTTGATGGTGGGTTCGGGCACCGGCGCCCACAGTGGCGAATGAAGGGAAGGCAAGGGCTGGCCAGTGCGCTGACTTTCCTTAAGCGCCTCGGGGTTGACGCCGCCAATGTTCAGCATGCAGATCGGGACCTTGGGCTCCGTCCGGCCGAATGCGGAGAAGTCTTCACCACCCATCGAGGGCGGCTTTCGGATAAGGTTGGCCTCACCGAACCAGGCTTTGAGCGCGCCCACCAGCCGTTCCGTGAGCTTCGGATCGTTGTAAAGGGCGGGAGTGATTTCGTCGGTCAGGTTGACCTCGGGCAGGCGATCCTCTGGAATCCCGGCGGCCAGGGCTTGACCGCGCACGATGCGCTTGATGGCTGCCAGCGTCTGTTGCCGGACTTCCTCTTTGTAGGAACGCACTGTCAGTCGGAGCCGCACCTCGTCGGGAATGATGTTGCGCCTCGTGCCGCCGTGAATGGAGCCGACCGTGACCACAACCGGTTCGCCGGGTTGCACTTCACGGCTGACGATCTCTTGCAGGGCCAGGACGATCTGCGCCGCCAGGACTACCGGGTCCCTGGTCTTATGCGGATAGGCGCCGTGCCCGCCGACGCCATGAACGGTGATGTCCACGGAATCCACATTGGCCCCGGAATAGCCTGGTGTGTAACCCACCGTTCCCGCCGCGAGTTCCGCATCATCGTGCAAAGCGAAGCCGAAATCCGGGCGCGGGAACCGCTTGAACAGCCCGTCGTCCAACATCGCTTGGGCGCCGCCGACCGCCTCCTCGGCGGGCTGCCCGATGAAGATCAGGGTGCCGCTCCAATGGTCTTTGATTTGCCCCAGCACCCGCGCCGTGCCCACCAGCCAGGTCATGTGGATATCGTGGCCGCAGGCATGCATGACCGGCACCTCGTTGCCCTGCGCGTCTTTGGCGGTCACGCTGCTGGCATAGGGCAGGCCGGTCTGCTCCTTGACCGGCAAGGCATCCATGTCCGCTCGCAGCAGGACCGTGGGGCCGGCGCCATTGCGCAGCACTCCCACTACGCCGTGCTTGCCGACGCCGGGGGTGACTTCGCAGCCGGCCTTGCGCAGTTCGTCCGCCACCCGCGCCGCGCTCTGCACTTCCTGGAATGACAGCTCGGGGTGTGAGTGCAGATGCTTGTAGAGTTCAAGCAGGCTGGGGTATTCCTGCGCCAGGTGCGACTGCACCAGCTCTTGCGTGGACGCCGGGCTCTGGCCGCATGCGCAAACAGCCGTCAGGCAGACCATCATAACCGGCCAGATGCGCCAGACAGTAGTTCTCATAAGAACATTGGATTGCTCGGCAGGCGCCCTCATACCCGCGCACCTTCCTGTCTCAGGTCCAGCTCGAATATCTCGTACTGGGTGCGGGTCATTCCAAGACGGGCGTAGGACTGGCGCGCGCGGTCGTTCTCGGCATGCACATAGAGCCGGAGCGTGCACACATCCTTCCTCCCCTGCGCCAAGGTCCTCACATGATTGAACAGCGCGCGGAACACCCCGGCGCGCCGGAATTCCGGCTTCACATACACACTCTGGATCCACCAGATAGTCCCGTTGCGCCAATCGCTCCACTCGTAAGTAATCATCAACTGCCCGACCACTTCGCCCTCCATTTCGGCCACGTAATAGACGCCTTTGGTCGGGTCGGTCAACTCGGCAGCCACCCCGGCTCGAACCGTGCCCGGTTCCAGGCGCAGCCCTTCGCTTTCTTCAGCCAACCGCACGTTGAAGGCGGCAATCACTGGCGCATCGGCCAAGGCCGCTTCACGAATCTTGAGTTCCATACCCGATGTTAAGCAGGTGGCGGCGGGAATCAAAAGGTTTCCTGGCGTGACAAACCCCGCGCAATGAGTAGCTTGGCGCGCGATGGACGAGCCCATCCAATTGCCTATCGACGGCGTGCTGGACCTGCACACGTTCAAGCCGCGCGAGATCAAGGACCTGATGCTGGATTACCTGGCGGCTTGCCAGGGGCGCGGCATCTTCGAGGTGCGCATCATTCACGGCAAGGGCATCGGCAATCTCAAGCGCACCGTACACTCGATCCTCGCCAAACATCCTGAGGTCGTCTCTTTCACCCTGGACCATCCGCAATACGGAGGCTGGGGTGCGACCATCGTTTCCCTGCGCAAACTCCCGGCTGGGCCGTAAACGGCCTTCAGCGCTAACGCCGCTAGCCCATTTCCCGCGTCTCGCCGCCCCCTCCGAACCCGTCTTGCCGTCCTCAACAGCCAGGCCTTCTGGCCCCCCATTGAGCCAACTCTGCACCCGGCCGTCCCGGGAGCCTCGCCGTTGCCTCGCCGTAGTACCCTGCTTTTAAAGCAGGGTACTACGGCGAGGCAACGGCGAGACTACGGTGTGGGTGCGGTGTGGGTCCGGTCGGGGTCGCTTGGTAGTGAGACCGGTTTGGCTGTGACAACCGGAGCCCTGCGAAAGTGTCTAAATATTGGACACCGCTTTACTTCTCCGATGTCGGAAGCCCCAGAAGACTGGCGCAGTCCAAAACCCTCGTGAGGTTCAGGATTGGTAATTCCCTTACGTTATGTTCTCATCGCTCTATGCGCTGGCTTGCGGCGATCCATTGTTGGGGTTTGATGGGCCTGGTATTCGTATTACAAGCCCGGTCAGGGATTTGCGCTGACTTGGCGCCGGAGGTTGCGTTTAGCGCTCCCCCCAATACGGGGCGAATCAGGGTATTCTAGCGGGTTTTCGGGCCGGCTTGGGAACGGTCGGAAATTGACTACCAAATCGAACTGATCAAGGCCTCAAGAGCGGGAGGAGTCATGACCTTTTTCACGTATCCTGTGGCGCTCGAGGGCAACGGCCCCCACAACCAACGATTCCTGTCACCGGAGTTCCTGGAGGGTTTCGCCTATGCTGCCAAGCGATGCCGCGAGTTGGGCCTGCGCTTCAGCGTGGCCGGACGCAAAGTTCTTCAGCGGGCGTGCCGTTTACACTGCCCAATTCGTTTGGAGTCGTCCCTTGCCCCGGCAGGCTTGGCTGGCTTTCGCACGCATCGCGGAGGTCGCCACCGTCACCATCAACGGCCACCAGGCGGGTGTAATCTGGACGCCGCTGGCGGGGGTGAAGATAAGCGACTGGCTCAAAGAAGGCACCAACTCGCTGTCCGTCGAGGTGGCCAATCTGCCGCTGAACGGCTTTCTCGGCGCGCCGGAGGAAGACCTAAAGCCGTTGCGCGCCGCGTATGGCGATCGCTTCCCAGCCCCAACCGAGAAAGCAATGGCGCTGCCCGCGGACTCCGGGCTGATTGGCAGAGCGTGGATTCGTTACGCACCCTGATAGGTTGGGTAGCCGGCTCGTCCTAGATTGGCTACTCCGCCCCCGCGCAGGTAACGGTGCAAGCTCCGATTTGCTGCCTTGGCGCTGCCCAGGAGCATCCGCATGGCAATGGTTGAGCCGGAGCTTGCTCGGCATGGCGGCATATTACGGTCCTCGGCAACGACGGCCAATCCCAGAATGGCCCAAGCCAACGGTTGACTCCTTCACGGCGCCTTGACCAAAGCCATCGGGAAAGCGGAGACTTCGAACAACACACAGAAAGGAACGCCATGAGAAACAAAGGACAGAGTATGAAGTGTATGATGATTGCAGTGGTTATCAGCCTGATGTCGGTGGTCGCCAGTCAGGTGGTAGCCAAACCGCTGAAGGTATTCATCCTGGTCGGGCAGTCGAACATGCAGGGGCATGTGAACGTCTCGACATTCGATTCCATGGCTGATGATCCGAAGACGGCGCCGATCCTTAGGGAGATGCGCAACGCCGATGGCACACCACGAGTGTGCGAAAAGGTCTGGATATCATCGATCGGGTGCGCTGGTGACGATACGACCGAGCAGAAAGGCAAAGTGAAAGCCGGTTTCGGTGCCTCGGCTGACGAGATTGGTCCGGAATTCACGTTTGGCATTTACATGGAAAAGCTGCTCAAGGAACCGATCCTGATTATCAAGACTTCCTGGGGCGGCAAGAGTCTGCACACTGATTTCCGTCCGCCCAGCGCCGGGCCATACGTGTGGAGTGACTACGAGTTGAAACAGTGCAAGAATCGGGGTGACGACTTGGAAAAAGACAAGGCCGACAAGGTCAAAGTCACTGGTGTGTACTATCGCCTGATGGTCGAGCATGTGCGGAAGGTACTAGCGGGCATCAGCCGGGTAGTGCCGGGGTACAATCCGGCGCAGGGCTACGAGTTGGCCGGTTTCGTCTGGTTCCAAGGGTTTAACGATCTGGTCTCTGACTGGACGTATGACAAAGGCAACCAACCTGGCGGTTACGACATGTACGGGCAACTACTGGCGCAGTTTATTCGCGATGTGCGCAAGGATCTGTCGGCGCCGAAGATGCCCTTTTTGATTGGAGTCATGGGGATTGGTGGCGTGAAGGAAGATAAGAAGCCGGGCAGCCAGATGTACTTCCGCCAGGCCCAGGTCGCACCGGTGTCACTTCCTGAGTTCAAGGGCAACGTGGCGGCGGTGCAGACGGCACCCTATTGGGATGATGAATTGGAAGCGCTGCAAGGGCGGATGGATGCATGCTGGCCGAAGGTGGACGCGAGGGTGGCTGCGGAGAAGAACACCTCGTGGGAGAACAAGATGAAGGTCATGGCTGAGAACTTCAAGCCGGACGAATGGAAGCGCCTGCGGGCTGGCGCCTCCAACGGGGGCTATCATTATCTCGGCGCCGCCAAAATCATGGCGCCGATCGGCAAGGCATTTGCCGAGGCGATGGTGGGTTTCCAGGAGAACCAAGGAAAGGAGCAGCAATGAGACGTTTGAAGACACGCGTCGTAAACATCCTTATCGTTTTATGCCTTGTTATCGGAACGGCTGGCCGGCTGGCCGCTGCGAGCGTCCTTACAACGCCTGCGCAAGCCGCCGGCAAGCCTCGGGAGATGAACATCGGTGGTTATCTGAGCGTAGGCCACAGTCAAGCGCCTGCGTCGTTCAACGCCGGCTATTCCATTTACACGGCGGCGTGGCCGCTGGTGGAGAAGTCAATGCCGGTCTCACCCAAGACGAACGCGAGCAGCTCCAGAAACGAGTGGAGAGGATTCATCGCTCCTGGCCGAAGGACCGCGATTACCTCGCCCCGCCCACGGTAGGAACGCTATGCGATCTTGACCCCGCACTTCTGGTCACCCCGCCCAAGGGCAAGGAAGTCGGTTACGTGCCCATCGCGACCCGTCAGGAATGGGGCGGCTCGGCGACTCATCCGCGCGGCCATTGAAAGAAGACGAAACCAGAACCGATTCTCACCATGAATACGAGCCAAAACCAATTCCTCTGTACCCGCGCAGCGTCAATTGCAGGCGCGCGCGCCAAAAGCAGTTTCTTGTCGCTCTTTCTGACCGCAGCAACGCTCTTTGGTTTATGTGGAGAATTGCGGAGGTCCCTGTACTAGAGGCCAGGAGAAATCCGAACCTGAGCCTTCATTGCTCAATAATGCTCAATGATGGAGGCTTGACGAAACAAGTGGTTTTCACAATTCTCTTTTGAAGTCCGGACGCAGTCATCTGCCGCCGAATGCTTTGTAGCAACATGACGAGACTGTCTGTTCACGCCTTGCGCGTTTTGGCTAAACGACCGGCGGGCCTTATCCTGGCCGCTGTTCTGGTTGCCGCGGCCCCGAGTAGCCTGCCGCTGTTGGCGGCGGACTCCGTGGGCGCCGTCTCCCTGGACGACGATCCGCACCTCGTCGGGTGGTGGAAGTTTGACGAAGCCTCCGGCAAGACGGCGACCGATTCTTCGAAGCAGGCTCACCAGGGTACCCTTGAGGGCGTGCTTTCCTTTGACGCCAATTCAGTCCCCGGCCGGATTGGCAAGGCCCTGAAGTTCGAGGGAAACAGCGATGGCGTGAGGATTGCCGGCTACAAAGGCATCACGGGGACGCAAGCCCGATCGGTTGCGGTCTGGATCAAGACCGCTGCTTCGTCCGGCGATCTGGTCTCCTGGGGAACCGACGACCACGGCCAGATGTGGACGTTCGGCCATGTCCGCGGGCGCGTCGGTGTGACCCCCAAAGGCGGCTACCTTTACATGAAGGCCGCCACTCATGACGACGCATGGCATCACGTGGCCGTCACGGTCGAGGCCGCCGCGCCGCCTAACCTCTATGACCACGTCAAGCTTTACCGTGACGGCGAGGTGGCCGAAATTGATGATATCGGCCTGCTGGATCTCTGGCCGATCGAAACCGGCAACTCCCTCGATGTGAGCATTGGCCGGGGCTTCAAGGGAATCCTTGACGATCTCCGGCTTTACGACCGGGCGCTTTCGGAGGATGAAATCAAGGCTTTGTTCCGGCGGCAGAGCGATCGCCCTCCAACCCAGTCAAAATAATAGAAAGAAGACAACCTATGAAACATACGCAAATAAGCCGTCGCGAGTTTGTGCGTGACACTGCTTTGGCCGCCGCCAGTGTGGCGGTGGGAATGACGGTGGTGTCAGCCGCGGGCGCCGAGGCGGCCGCCGACAAACCGGCTGATACGTCCAAGATTCTCAACTACAACCCCAACATGGAATACCGCCGTCAGGGCAAGACGGGCTTGATGGTTTCGGCGGTCTGCCTGGGCGGACACTCACGGAACAATGATCAGGAGCGCACCGAGGTCATCAGCCGGTGCATTGACGTGGGTATCAACTACATTGACGCCTGTTGGGACAACGAGGTGAAGCGCGATGCCAAAGCCCTCAAGGGGCGGCGCGACAAGATGTATCTGGGCCTCTCGCATGGGGCCAAAGAGGTGCGCAATGAAAACTACCGCACCTCCAAGAAGTTGCTGGAGGCGCTCGATGAACTGCTCAGGGATTCCGAGCAGGACTACACTGATCTGTGGCGTATCACTTGCATGGAACCGGGCGGCCGGCACACCTTCGACACCGCCGCGGAGATTGTGGACGCCCTCGAGAAGGCCAAGAAGCAGGGCAAGGCTCGGCATGTGGGCTTCTCCACCCACGACCGCCGCTGGATCAAATTCATGATTGAGTATTTCCCCCAGATTGATGTCGTCTGTTTTCCCTATACCACCATGAGCAAGGCGGCTCCGAAGGACAGCGTTTTCGAAGCGCTGAAGAAACGGGATGTGGGGGCCTTCGGCATCAAGCCGTTCGCCGCCGGCACGCTCTTCACCGGCGAGCAAGAGGAGGACTACAAGCGGGCGCGCCTGGCGATCCGCTACATTCTTCATACTAACACGGTGATTCCCATCCCCGGTCTGCACACCGTCGCCGAGGTGGACAACGTAGCCAAGGCCGTGACGGAGCGCCGCCAGCTTGACGTGAAAGAACGGGCCGAAATCCGGTGTCTCAACCAGCAGATGATGGCCGGTCTCCCGGCTCATTATGAATGGTTGAAGAACTGGGAATACGTCTAGTCCGATTTTCCCTGACCTGCTCAGCAGCACAAAGCGTGAGGACTCAGCCCCGCAGGTTTTGCTCCTCACGGACGCCTGCACACTCAATGCGAGCCTGGATCGCCTGCGTCGCCTTCGCTGTTTTACTTGGCATTGGCGTTGCCGTTAGTCAAACAAGGGGCGAGAAGGCCGCCGCCACCAATTTGCCGCCCAAGCTCGTGTCGGTGACCACCAGCAATCCGCCGACCGGCAAGAAGGAAGCGCCCTTGCTCCTCAGCGACGACAAATCGTTGCTGCTGCTCGATGACGAGCCTGGCACCAATGCTCCCGCCGGATCAGGGGCCGACAACAGTCGCTGCCAGGTGTGCCACCTGAACTTCATGCAGGAAGCCATCACGGTGGTCCATGCGCGGACCAACATCGGATGTGCCACCTGCCACGGACCATCGGACGCGCATATCGCCGATGAATCCTGGGCCTCGGGCGGCAATGGCACGCCCCCCGACATCTTCTACCGCAAGAGCCTCAGCCGGTTCGCCTGCCTGGGCTGCCACAACTGGGTCAAGCTGGTGGAGAGCGATAAGAAGAAGACCGATCTGAAGGACAAGCCGGATCACCTTGCCGTCCTGGACGGCACGAATCGCGAGAAAAGGTTCTGCACCGACTGCCACGGCCGACACCGCATGGTCAATCGCAAGTGCAAGTGGAAGTAGTGAAAGGGGTCG
>Ga0181523_10005745_pt1 | contig 10103 bp, 8 predicted proteins | sample PEATcosm2014_Bin_43_FD_119752 | JGI IMG/M metagenome (GOLD analysis project Ga0181523, IMG submission 119752) | Peatland microbial communities from MTU Mesocosm Facility, Houghton, MI, USA - PEATcosm2014_Bin05_30_metaG | ecosystem: Environmental > Terrestrial > Soil > Wetlands > Peat | place...
AACTCCGTAATGGCTGGAGCCTTTGACAACCAGAAAACCGGCGTCCGAATCCTCTTCGGCGTCATTATCGGCATGCTTGCGCTCAGCATGCTCCTCTATCTCGTCCCCCAGGGGCCAGACACCACACAGTCTTCCGGTGACACCGTCGCTAAGATTGGAGACCAGACTGTCACCCTCGCGGACATTAATCAGCGCCTCAACGAAATCCGTCAGAACAATGCTATTCCCCGTCAGGTCGAGGGGCTCTACGCGAACCAGATCCTGAAGCAACTCGTTTTCCAAAAGGAAGTCGAGTACGAGGCCAAGCGCCTGGGCATTAGCGTCAGCGACAAAGAGCGCGCCGACCGCATCAAGCAGATCCTCCCGGCCGCTTTCAATGGCGATGCCTTCGTCGGCATGGATGCCTACTCGCAGTTGGTCCAGCAGCGCTTTCAGATGACTGTTCCTGCTTTTGAGGAGTTAATCCGCTCCAGCCTGGTCGAGGAAAAGTTCCACAAACTCCTCACCGATGGCATTAGCGTCAGCCCGAGCGAGATCCAGGAAGAGTTCCGCTTCGAAAACCAGAAGATCAAACTGGATTACGCCGCTGCTCGACCTGAGGAATTGGCAGAAAAGATCAATCCGGACGCCAGTGAAGTTCAATCTTATTTCGACCAGAACAAGGCCAAATTCCAGGTTCCCGAGAAGCGTATCATTCGCTACGGCGTCCTTGATTTAAGCCAACTCCGTCAGAACACGGTCGTCAGCGATGACGAGCTCAAGGCTGCGTATCAGCAGAATATTCAGCAGTTCGAGGTCCCGGATCGGGTCCACGCCGAACACATCCTTCTGACCACTGTCGGCAAGACCGACGCCGAAGTCGCTGAGGTCAAGAAACATGCCGAGGACATCCTCGCCCAGGCCAAAAAGAAAGGTGCCAACTTCGAGGATCTCGCCAAGAAGTATTCCGAAGATCCCGGTTCTAAACCCAAGGGGGGCGATTTGGGTTGGCTCATCCATGGACAGACCGTGCCGGAGTTCGATCAGGCCGTTTTCAGCCTGCCCAAAGGCGAGGTTTCTGACCTCATCCGTACGCAATATGGCTTCCACATTATTAAGGTTCTCGACAAAGAGACCGCTCACACCAAGACCTTTGACGAAGTAAAGGATTCCCTCCGCACGCCTCTCCTGCTTCAGAAGGTGGATCAGGAATCTGCTGCCACTGCCGATAAAATCTCCTCCGATATCCGCCAGTCCAATAAGACCACCCTTGATGAATTGGCCCAGCGGTACCACCTCAGTGTTGCCGAAACCCGTCCGCTTGCTCCGAACGATCCGGTTCTGGAACTCGGCAATTCTCAGGATGTAAAGGACGAGATCATTCACCTCCGTCAGAGTGAACTCAGCTTGCCCGTCCGCACCGACCGCGGCTACGTCGTTCTCTCTGTCAAGCAGATCATCCCCGCACACCCCGGCACGATCGATGAAGTTCGGGACAAGATCATCTCCGACCTCAAGTTGCAGAAGGCTGAGCAGTTAGCCCAGACCAAGATCGACGAACTCACCAAGCGTGTGAAAGCGGGCGAGAAGTTCGATCCGGCTGCCAAAGCTCTCGGCCTCGACCCCAAGTCCTCCGAACTCGTCGCTCGCTCGGATAGTATCCCCGGTCTCGGTAGCGCCAAACAGTTCGTCTCTGCCTTCTCGCTTAAGAGCGGAGGGGTGGGCACTCCTGTGCACCTGGGCGTTTCCTGGGTTGCCTATCAGGTTGTAGACAAAGTCGAGCCTAACCCGGCCGATTTTGAGAAGCAGAAGCAAAAAATCACCGACACCCTGCTCCAGACGAAGCGAAATGCCGCCTTCGATGCCTTTCGAATCTCCTTGGAAGAGCGCCTGAAGCAAGAAGGCAAGCTCAAGCTCATGCCGGACAAAATGCGCGGCTTTGGGGACAACTCGTTGCCCCGAAATGTCCCTAACGTATAGTAAATAAATAACTTATATTTCTTTAGCCACCCTCTTGCCCTGTTCCGCCCGACCCGCTAGCCTTGTAGCGTCTGTATGGGGCCTGCTCTTCTGGGTGTCTTCGAAGCGTTTTGCCCCCAGGCGACTTTCGATCTGCTAGGGAATCCACTATGGCCAAATCTTCAACGGTGCGCGCCAACAGCATTCGGAATGACTATCGCTGCAGTATCGAGATGAATCAAACCGGTAAGTACTGCGTCCGAGTCCGCGTCCAATACCCTCGCCACGCCTGGAACTTGGGTGTCTTCTTTCTGGCCTCTTCCTTCGATCGCGCCATGAAAAAGTTGGAAGAGTCTCTCCGTTTCCTGCAGCGGAATGAGGAAAAACTATGGTTCTGGGGTATTGACCGAGCCGAAGATATTGGCTTCTCAGCGGAGTTCCTGAAAGAGGCTGGTCTTCAGCTCGACCGCCGCATTGAGTTTCCTCGTAAAGCTGCGAGCCTCACGCTTGAGTCCGAGCGCGATGTTCCCGCGTTTGTCCTCGGCCCGGTTCGCCGCGGTCTGGCAGAATCCGTCGAATACGGCCGCGTCCGACTCGCAGGGGACTGATTAAGCGTAAGTCCTTTGGCTTCTTTCTCTGCCCCTCTTCTTGGCCCGATTCTTTCTTGACTTCCCTTCGTTTCTCTTTCATCATTCGCACATTCTATTGGGGAAGTCCCGCGAGAGATCGATTCTCGCCTCCTGCAATCTGCCCTGCCGCACACCACGCCCGTGTGCCAGACAGGTGGCCTGAACTCTCCCCGGGCGAAAGGATCTCTCGAACATGCACAGCTCTCGCAAACCCATTTTTCTGGCTCTCGTCGCGGCTCTGTTTCTGCTTGCTGGGGACGTGACCCTGCGTGCCGCCTCGAAGCCACAAGCGGCTCAGTCGACGGATCAGGCCGACTCCACTTCGTCCACAACGAAGTCGAAGAAAAAGAAGAAAACCACAACAGACGGTGCTTCAGCGGACACCAGCACCACGGCAAAATCTTCGAAATCTAAGAAGACTGACACCGCCGACACTGCTGATTCCAGTGCCACGAAGAAATCCTCGAAATCGAAGAAGGCCGACACTGCCGATACCCCCACTGCGGCAGCCGACAGCTCTGCTTCCGCTACCAAGAAATCTTCTAAATCCAAGAAGGCGGATACCGCTGACACCTCCGCCACTCCCGCAGCCGCCGCAACCGATTCCTCCACCACGGCCAAGAAATCTTCCAAGTCCAAGAAGACTGCTGCCGCTGACACTACTACTCCGGCAGCTGCGCCTTCCACTGCCGCTCCTGCTGCCAAATCAACGGCTACAACCGCTCCTGCTCCGTCTGTGAAGTCGGCTGCTGCACCCGCGACTGCTACAACCGCTCCTGCTGCCGCTCCGGCCTCCAAGCCCGCGCCCGCTGCCGCTCCTGCGCCGGCTGCTGCCCCTGCGGCCAAGGCCACTCCAGCACAGCAGACGCCTCCTGCCAACAGTAATGGCATGGTTTGGGTTAACACCGATTCCGGTGTTTATCACAAGCCCGGCAGCCGTTACTACGGCAAGACCAAGCAGGGTAAGTACATGTCGGAAGCCGACGCCGTGAAGGCGGGCTACCGCGCCTCGGAAACGAATTAGCTATTTTCCCAGTCCATTGCTCTACGGCCAATTACATTACAAGGAGAACATCGCATGAAGAGAAACTCGTTCCGGATCCTGCTTGTCGCTCTTATTCTTGTTCTAGGTGTCAGCGTCGCTGTTTCTCATCCGCAAACCAACTCCACCACGGCAAAGCCGGCGGCGGCTTCTACGGACCTGGTCGACATCAATAGCGCGACCAAGGCGCAGCTCGACGCACTTCCGGGCATCGGCGCCGCCTATTCCCAGAAGATCATCGATGGCCGTCCGTACGCCAAGAAGACCGATCTCGTAAAGAAAAAGGTCATTCCCCAGGCCACCTATGACAAGATCAAGGCCCTGATTATCGCCAAGCAGAAGTAACGTTTTTCTATTTGGGGGAGCGGCTCGATTCCGCCCGGTTGCTCCCTATTTCAATCGTTCCAAGGAGGCTCTATGGGATTACTCGATGAAGTTCTCGCCTCGGCGGGAGACACTGGTGCGCCACAAGGGCAAAACGCCACGGCAATCGGTGCGATCATGCATTATTTTAGTAACCCGCAGGTCGGCGGTATCGCCGGTTTGCAGAATATGTTCCAGCAGGGCGGACTCGGCCACATTCTCAGTTCGTGGGTTGGTTCAGGCCAGAATTTACCAGTTTCTGCTGACCAGCTGCAAAACGTTCTGCATAGCGGCGCTTTACAAGCAGCCGCGCAGAAGTTCGGCATGGATCCATCGCAGCTTACCAGCGCGATGAGCAGCTTGTTGCCGCATTTGGTGGATAAGCTCTCTCCGAACGGCCAGCTGCCAGACCCAAGCACGCTGCAAAAAATGCTAAGCGGATTCTCGGCCGGCAAATCGGCCTAGTGAGCCTCTTAGGGGGCGCGGGTTGCGCCCCCATTTCCTAATCGCGTACCAGCACCTCGCCGCGCCCTACCATCTGCTCGTTCAACCACAGCCGGTACTTGTAACTCCCCACTTTTGTCCCCGGCACAATTGGCCCACTCAGCAAGCGCATTCCCATCGGTGCCTGAAAAATATTAGATTGAAACGGGCAGCGGTTCCCGTCGAACTCCACGCGCAAATTCCCTGCGTCTGAAATCCAGCTCACCTGATCTCCGTGATCGAGCACCACTGCTTGCGGGATTAATCCCACCAATACGGGTCGTTCGGCCATTCTTCCTCGCTCTTCTTCTCACTTCCGCGTGCTTTCTCTGGCACGATAGCACATCCCCTCTATTTCCTCCTATAATCCACCCTTATGGAAAGACTTCTATTCATATTCCTTGACCGGTACTGGAACCGTCCGTACAATGAATGGTGTGGTCCGTTGCGCTGAGCACGCTCGACTCTTGCGCGCAACCACCTCAGTTGGCGTTTCCGAACGCGCAGGAGTAATTCCGGATGGCATCCGTCGCACGGCCCCTCTCTATATCTTTGCCCAACGGGGCAAGACTGCAGTTCATCTCTACCGTTCCCTTTCTCCTGATTCATCTGGCTGCTCTGAGCATCTTCTTTTTTCAGTTCAAGTGGTCTTATTTGATCACCTGCATTCTCTTTTACGAATTACGCATGTTTTTCGTTACTGCGGGCTACCACCGCTACTTCTCCCACCGTTCCTATAAGACCAGCCGCTGGTTCCAGTTCGTCATCGCCTTCATGGCCACGTCTTCGTCGCAAAAAGGCGTTCTCTGGTGGGCTGCACATCATCGTCACCACCACCGCTATTCCGATCAGGATGAGGATCTCCACTCGCCCACGCTGTTCGGCTTCTGGTGGTCGCATGTCGGCTGGATTCTGTCCGACAAATACAACGAGACTCGCTTCGACTACATCGGCGACTTCGCCAAGTTTCCCGAACTGCGCTGGCTGAACAAATATTTCCTGGTACCGCCGGCGGTCTTTGCCATCGCCTTCTTTCTCATCGGCGGCTGGCCTTTGTTCGCCTGGGGCTTCTGCCTCAGCACCGTGCTGCTCTGGCACGGCACGTTCACCATCAATTCTCTTTCACACATCTTCGGCAAGCGCCGATTCCCGACCACCGACACCAGCAAGAACAATTTCCTTCTCGCTCTCGTCACACTGGGTGAAGGCTGGCACAACAATCATCATTACTACATGGCCAGTGCGCGCCAGGGTTTTTATTGGTGGGAAATTGACATCACCTATTACACCCTGAAGGTTCTTTCCTGGTTTGGCTTCGTTCGAGAACTTCGCCGCGTCCCCGAACCGATCCTCGCCGAAGGCAAAGCCATCGACGCCTCTTCCGCCGCTTAGCTTTCCTACGGTTATATCCCGCACCTTTCCGAATCGTCCGCACCGAATTTTTCTTATTGTTCTCTGCGGATAAAGTAAGTACAATCCGCCCACTCTGTGGGATGCCTGACCGTTCCCAGTCCGCCCGACGGCTTGGTGATCCTAGTTGCAGGACCCCTTGCGGTTTATATTCGAGGTCGTCGTTTTGCTCACTGACTCGAAAATTCGGAAGCCGTGGAAACTCGATCCTCCTTGCGGATGGTGTTGCCCCCTCTGCCCGATTTCGTGTTGAACTAATTCCGAAAATTTCCCTTCAGCGATCTTTTGATTTGACTACAGAAGCCGGCACAGGGGATCGCGGCCCCTCACCCGGCCTAACCCTTCCGCCGAGTTCAACCATTCTGAAAGGAAAACTCAATGAACATGCTCACAACTCAGCCTGGTTCCGTGTGGAAGCTGTTATCTGTTGGGGCGTTACTTGCCGTTGCCGCGCTCCCCGGCAGGGCGACTACTTCCCAAACGGTCAATGGCAATACACCGAGGTTCGTCGAATCCGCGACGGTTCTAAATCATGAAGCCCCCACCACGGTGATCGAAGTCAGCGTGTGGCTCAATCCCCACAATCGCGCACAACTCGACACCCTGGCACGCGATCTCTATGACCCCAAATCGGCCAACTTCCGCCACTGGCTCAAGCAGGCAGACATCGACAAACTCTTTGCCCCTTCTGCCGCCGAACTGGCCACCATTACCAAGTTTTTCGGGGCGCATAATCTCACCGTGACCAGTATTGGCCCACACAACTTCTTCGTTCGCGGCCAGGGGACTATCAGCGATGTGGAGAACGCGTTCCACGTTCAAATCAACAGCTATCTGGTCAGAGGCAAAACCGTTCGTGCCAACGCCAGTGACCCCATCATTGAAGAATCCGAGGTTGCCGCTCTGGTTGGCCATGTTTCCGGTCTGGATTCCTCCGAGTATGCTCACCCATTGGCTTTGCCCTTTAGCGCCGCGAGCAAGGGCCAAGTGACCTCTCTCGGTGTCAGTTCCGATGCCACTCCCGGGTTTTTTGTTTCCGATTGCTTCACCGGAACAAAAACCGAAAAGTACAATACCGGTGGCAGCTACCCGAAGGCCACCTATACCGGTAATAACTACTATTCAAGCGACTCCGGCCCCGGCTGCGGTTACACGCCTGCGGAATTTCGCACCGCGTATAACCTCAATCCACTTTACAAAGCAGGCTTGGACGGCACCGGCCAGACCATCGCCATCATCGATTGGTGCGGCTCCAACACCATCCTTAGCGATGCGAACGCCTTCTCCGCTCGCTTCGGTCTGCCGAAGTTGACCTCGGCAAATTTCACGATCATTGAAACACCTACGCCCTCCAAATGTGCGGGGCCCAACCTCGAAATCAACCTGGACGTGGAATGGGCCCACGCGGTTGCCCCGGGCGCCAACATTGCGCTGGTCGTTCCTCCGTCGGCATCCTTTCAGGATGTGAACCAGGCGGTCTTCTACGCAGTGAATTACGACATCGGCAACGTCATCTCCGGTAGCTACGGTTCCGAGGAACTTTATACCTCCCCCTCGGAACTCGAGACGGAAAACCTGATTAACGCCATCGCCGCGGTCTCCGGCATTTCCGCCAACTTCTCCACCGGCGACGATGGAGATTTCACTTACGGCATTCTTCCTGCCTCGGTCAGCGCACCGGCCGATTCCCCCTACGCAACTGCGGTGGGTGGGGTCACCTTGGCGCTCAATTCCGACAATTCCATCAAGTGGCAAACCGGGTGGGGGAACAACGCGACCTTCCTCCAGTCCGGCGGCGCTATCCAGAATCCTCCGCTTCAATACGGATTCCAGGGTGGCTCGGGCGGCGGCCCCAGTGGCTTCTTTGCCCAGCCTTTCTACCAAGTGAGACTTCCGGGTCCCTATCGCCAGCTGCCGGATATTTCCTGGCTGGCCGATCCGTACACGGGCGCTGTTGTCGCCATTACCGAACCAAACCAGTATCCCCCGCTCATCTATGAACCGGTCGGTGGCACCAGCTTGGCGGCTCCCACCTTCTCCGCTTTGTGGGCCATCGCCAATCAGGCGGCCGGCGCCAGCGGTCCTCTCGGTCAGGCCGCTCCGTATTTGTACACTCTCCCGGCCGGCACCATCACCGACATCCTGCCCAAGACTTCCGCAAACAACGTGAAGGGCACTGTCTATGAAACGAGCACCACGTCGACCAATTATGACGCCGCAACCATCGTTGGGGTCCCCGAGGGTTCGCTGTTCTACAGCGCCTTCTGGGATTATCCCTACGAGTCCTACACCACAATCGTCCTTTCCTTCGGAACCGACTCCGGCCTTACCGTTACTCCCGGTTGGGACAACGTAACCGGCTTGGGCACTCCCAATGGCAAGGCCTTCGTGGATGCATTTATACCCGCGGCGGCGCCTGCCGTAAAGTAAACCGTTTCTTCACCGTCATCGGCCCCGGATTTTTTCTCCGGGGCCGATGCTTTTTCACCACCCTCCCGCCACGTAGTGGCCGCACGGATAGGAACTTGCCAGGACATCCTTCACACTCCCTCGAATTTGCTTTTCTTCAATTCTTGATCTGCTGGACCCGCGCTAGGAGCCCGGGAGGACGGGCGGAGATCGATGGCCGGGTAAGGGAGATGGGAACAGGGCCGGGATGCCAATTTGACCGTTGCGCCAGGCCGCCCCGGTGGGCCAAACTAAGCTTTCCTGCCGTACTCCTGCGCTTCCCCTTAGTACGCTGGCGGGATCTTCTTCTCGGTTCAAGACGAACCCCGGAAAGGGTAACCCCATGACCAATCCAATTGGCGAACTGAAACCTCCCACACGCTTGATGATGACGCCCGGGCCGAGCTCGATCGACCCTCGCGTTTATCGCGCTTTAGCTACACCCATTGTCGGTCACCTCGATCCCTGGTTCCGCGGCTGCATGGACGAGACGCAGCAGTTGCTGCGCCAGATCTTCCAGACCGAAAATCGCGTTACGTTTCCGCTATCGGCCTCCGGTTCGGGAGGCATTGAAGCGGCGGTCCTTAACTCGCTGGAGCCAGGCGATGAGGCCATTTGCTGCGTGAATGGACTGTTCTCCCAGCGCATGCACGTGATTGCGCAGCACACACCCGCCAAGCTGCACCTGGTGGAAGTGCCATACGGAAAGCCGATCGACGCGGAAGACGTGCGCAAAGCCGCCAAGGGCCGCAATATCAAGATGATCGGCTTCGCGCAAGGTGAGACTTCCTCCGGTGTGGTGACGCAGGTCGATCCGATCCGGAAAGTGGCCGACGAATGCGGCGCGCTGCTGGTGGTAGACACCGTTGCGTCGCTGGCCGCGGTTCCCCTGCACGTGGACCGGGAGCGGATCGACATTTGCTTCAGCGGCTCACAAAAAGCCATCAGCGCGCCTCCAGGCATGTCTCCGATAACCGTGAGTCCCCGCGCTGAAGAAGCCTTCCGCACCCGCAAGACGAAGGTGCAGAGCTGGTACTTCGATCTCTCCACGGCGATGAATTACTGGGGCAAGGACCGCCTGTATCATCACACCCCGCCCATCTCGCTGATTTATGCGCTGCGTGAAGCCATGCGCATCGTGCTCGAAGAAGGCTTGGAAGCGCGCTGGGAGCGGCACAGGATCAACCAGCTGGCGCTAGTGGCCGGCGTGGAAGCGATGGGACTGCAGATGTTCGTTGAGAAACCGGAAGACCGGCTGGTGACCGTCACTGCCGTGAAAATTCCCGACAGAATTGACGACCTGAAGCTCCGGAACCAGTTGCTCGAAGAGTTCAACATTGAAATCGCCGGAGGCATTGGCTCGACGAAGGGCCAGATCTGGCGGCTCGGGACAATGGGCTATTGCAGCCAGAAACCGTTCATCCTGGAACTACTTGCGGCGCTCGATAAGGCGCTGCTGGACCAGGGCCACCGGCACTCACCCGGCGCCGGTGTTGGCGGCGCAATTCACTGCTACACCCACGCGGAAGTCCCGGTGGCTGCCGTACCCTAGTTTTTCCTTGAATCAGGTAGATGCGCGAGGACGGGTGACGACCAACTTCTGAAACTCCGGGTCATCGTGCAGAATGCCGAGATCCGGATCTTTCGTTGCCCAGCCCGCGTTATAGTAGCCGGCTTCGATGCAGCGCTTGAACGTGGACATGGCTTCCGCCTTCATGCGCAGGACTCCATACCCGCACGCTGCGTTGTATAGAATGTTGGCATCCGTAGGCCTCATGGCCACGGCGATC
>Ga0181523_10005746_pt1 | contig 10102 bp, 7 predicted proteins | sample PEATcosm2014_Bin_43_FD_119752 | JGI IMG/M metagenome (GOLD analysis project Ga0181523, IMG submission 119752) | Peatland microbial communities from MTU Mesocosm Facility, Houghton, MI, USA - PEATcosm2014_Bin05_30_metaG | ecosystem: Environmental > Terrestrial > Soil > Wetlands > Peat | place...
GCGGTTCACGCCGTTCGATCCGGCAACCAAGACCTCGGAGGCGCTGATTGCCGATGAGCGAGGCGATGAGCAGCGCATTGTAAAGGGAGCGCCGGCGGCGATCGCCGCGATGGCGCCATTCGAAGCGGGAGCTACCGCGGAATTGGACAAATTGATGGGGCAAGGCTACCGGGTGCTGGCCGTCGCCGGGGGTCCGCCTGGGCGCCTTGCGCCCATGGGATTGATAGCCCTCAGTGATCCGCCGCGGCCGGATTCGAAGGCGCTGCTCGCCGATCTGCGCTCGATGGGCGTACACACCGTAATGGTCACGGGCGATGCCGCGCCCACGGCAGCAACCGTCGCCGCGGCCATCGGGCTGGAGGGGCCGCTCTGTCCGCCCGGGGCCATCCCCGATCGCGTCAGACCTGAAGACTTTGCCGTTTATGCGGGCGTTTTTCCTGAGGACAAATTCCGGTTGGTAAAGGCGTTGCAGCGCAACGGGCACATCGTTGGCATGTGCGGCGATGGCGCCAACGACGCACCTGCGTTGCGCCAGGCGCAGATGGGCATTGCCGTCTCGACGGCAACCGACGTCGCTAAGTCGGCGGCGAGCATGGTGCTGACGGAACCCGGGCTGGAGGGCATTGTAACCGCGATCAAGGAAGGCCGATGTGCCTTTCAGCGCATCCTTACTTACACGCTCAATGCGCTCGTGAAGAAGTTTGAGCTCGTGCTGTTTTTGGGGGCCGGTCTGGGTATGACAGGTCACTCGATATTGACGCCCATGCTGATGGCTCTGCTGCTGATCACGGGGGATTTTCTCACGATGTCACTGACCACGGACCGGGCAACGCCGTCGCCGACACCCGACAGTTGGCGCGTTCGCCCCATCACTGTGGCGGCGGCAATCCTTGGATTGTGCGGATTGACATTTGCCGTTGGCGTGATCGCAACCGGAAAATACATTCTAGGTTTCGATATTGCCGAACTGCGAACTCTTGCGTTCATCACGCTCGTCTTCGCGGGTCAAGCGACTATCTATGTCGTCCGCGAGCGCCGGCACATGTGGCATTCCCGTCCAGGGCGTTGGCTCGTGGTGTCCTCCCTATTGGATCTTGGCATCGCGGGTGCCCTGGCAATCAGCGGTACCCTTATGGCACCACTCCGCGCTTTGACGGTTGCAGTGGTACTTGCCGCAGCGTTGGTGTTTTCAATTGTTCTGGATGCCGTTAAGCAGGTGGTGTTCAAGACCCTCAAGATCGTCTGACCGGGGCGATCTAATCCCGCCCAGTAAAACGTGAAGACGTTCGGTACGCCATGCATTCAGCGGGCGTAGCGATCGCACCCACCCTGAGGAGCTTGTGATCGACAACTAGCAAGCCGGGATTTTGAGCCCAAAACAGCTTCCGCGAGAACTCACCGCCTTTGAGATCGAGCACTTTTTACGTTTGCGCCGGACAAACGCCTCATCATTGAAGAGCGCGGCCGACCGGAGCTCAATCTGGGCTGGCGTTGCAATTGTCTTTCTTGCGCATGATTGACCGAGTACTCGATGCGGTGCGCATCGTACCAGTGGTGCTCTGGCGACATCCCGGTGATCAGCCCCACCTTCCAGCGCCTATTTAGGCTTCGGGCCGAACATATCAATTCCGTCCGTTCGCTCTCGTACGGCGACCGGCGTTTAGTGTGAGGTGCGCCCATATTTTCTAATGCAGCATTAGGGAATTTTTAATCTACATGGCTCAACCTACTCATCAGCATGATCGATCAGTTATCTAGGGCATAGCGTAACAAGTCGAAACGCCAGGGGCTCCGACCGCGCAGTTTGGAATTGGAACTGATTATGAGCGCGGATTGTTGGGGTCGACCCCGGTTCTGCGCGCGCGATGCGATGGTATGTAGGTCGGATCTTCGGAATGAGCTATCGACGGAGTTTTGAATCCATGAGTACCTTTGAGAATACGTGGGCCATTGTGCTAGCCGGAGGTGAAGGCAGTCGATTGCGCAGCCTGACAATGACCGCCTTGGGCGTTGCGGTACCTAAACAGTTCTGTTCGCTACGAGGTGGGAACTCGTTGCTGCTCGAGGCCCTCAAGCGAGCAGAAGCGGTGGCGCAAGTCGAGCATATTTGCACCGTCGTCTCGCAGCAGCACAGAGGTTGGTGGGACCCCGCCCTGTCAGCGGTCCCGAAAGCCAAGGTCATCGTTCAGCCGAGAAATTGCGGTACGGCGAACGGAATCCTGCTGCCGCTGCTGTACATCATGGCGCGCGATCCAGAGGCGCGCATCGTACTATTGCCATCGGATCATCATGTTCGTGACGAGCCAGTGCTTGCGGCTGCACTGCAGAGGGCCGTGCAGGAGCTGTCGACGCGGTGCGACCAGATTCTACTCATTGGAATTCACCCGGAGGCAGAAGATCCGGACCTCGGCTATATTGTGCCCGGCGCCCGAGACGGAGCAGTCTCGACGGTCGATCGATTTGTCGAAAAGCCGGATGTACCGCTTGCTCGCCATCTGGTCGAAACCGGCGCACTGTGGAATGCCTTCATTGTGGCCGCCAGAGCTCGAGCACTCCTACAAATATTTATCCAGCGCTTCCCCCAAGTTGTCATCAGTATGCAGGCCGTAGTCGCGCAGAGCCAATTCACGCCCGATCTGTCGGTCGCAGCGAATGATCTTTACCGAGATTTGCCTGATGTCGATTTCTCCCGCGAAATCTTGCAAGGTGCCGAGTCGGTGCTGCGGGTACTTCGGGTGCCGCGCTGCGGATGGAGCGATTTGGGGACACCGAAGCGACTAGCAGAAACCCTGCAAGCGCTGCCGCAATCCCGCGATTCTCCGGATGACAGTCTTAAGCCGCTGGCAGGTTTCTTAAACCTAGCAATGCAGTATGCTCGATTGCAGACAGCAGGAGATGTTACGAGCGAGCGTGCGCTGGCCTAGCGCCGCCAATCCGCTATCAATTAGTCACATTGGATCGATCGGCTCCCGATTCGCCATGCGCGGATTACGCTTCGGATCGAGCAAGTACCGCGGCCTAGAGCCACGTACAAATGGAAGTCGGCGATGAAGAACGCACGATTTATTGGTTTGGATGTCCACGCAAAGGCGATTGCGGTGTGAACAGGCACCACGATTGGACACCGGCCGGCGCTGCAACGTATTGAACGGATTGGGCCGGCAGGCTGAAATTCTGGTCAAATTGGCATGCCTGTTTACATCGGTCTCGTCAAAATGGAGGTCGCATTTCAAGGGCACACTAAGGCCATGCTTTTCTCAGCTTGCGGCAGGCGCGCCTCGTGCATGACACTCTGCACAGCGAGGCGAGAGGCGCATCAACATGGACCGAATGATTGGCGGCTGGAGGATGCTCGGAATCGGACTGGTGTCGATCCTTGCGATCATGGTCCTGGCCTTAGGCGCTTTAGCGTTGGTCAAGTACCTATCAAAGCGGAAGTAGCGAGCGCAGCAAGCGAGTGGGGCCGGGACTTCAGCGTAGTGTCCGACAGAAAATGCTGAAATATTCCGTAGCGCGCTACGAGTCGCCGCGGCCGGTCTTCAGGGACGTGCGGCTTGGCGCCGAGCCAGCTCCTCAAAGCCACTGCGCAGCTCCGCAATCATCGCTTTGCTGTTCGGCAGATGCGGCTGCTCCGCATCGAGGATCTGCGTGAAACCGCGCAACTTCAAGCCCACTAGATCGAGACCGCGTACTGCATCGGTGCCGGCTGAATTGCACACGATGTCAATCAGTCGATCAAGCGCGTGGAGTCGGCCGAGCAAGTAGTCGTTCTCGCGAAAGGTTCGCGAAAGAAACGCTGCGAAGTGCTTGAAGTCGACGCCTCTGACTTGTTGCCCGCAGTCAAGGCCATTCAGAACGGTGGCATCCTGCGCACTGATGCGGTCGACGAGCACTTCGTCGAACTCGCCTACGTCGCGCCAGCGCATCAACGGGAATGTCAATACGTCAAAGAACGGGAAGCCCAGGTAATTGACCAGCACTTCGCGGGCGGCATCGCGCGGCCAGCCATTGCCGATGCTTTCCTCGAGCAGTCGGTCGATGTCGCGAGTCGTGGCATCGAGATCGATGTCGGTCGCCAGCTGCTCCAAGAGACGATCGAGCGCGTCTGCGTGCCGCGCCGCCTGCGCCTTCGCGTACGCGACGATATCTTTGGCTTCATCCAATGACGGCCCCGCCGGGAATATCTCTGCAACGAGTGTGCGCGTTGATGAATTGAAGAGTGGATTCCGCTCGCGCCGATAAAGCTCATCGAGACACGCGTAGAACGCGCCTTTCAGGCTATCGACAGCAGCCACGGAGACCGTCCCGGCTGCGCCGGACCCAGCGACCTGGTACAGCCGATTTTGCCCTCGAATCAGGAAGTGCAGGCGGCGCTTGCGATAATCCACATCAAACGCCAGCAGCAGCTCCACCCAGCGCGCGATCGGAATTGGCGCAGTCGCGTGGCTGTGCATTGGCGACGCTGCCGAATTGTACGTCGCGGCGGTTCGTGCCGCCCAGATGTCGACGACCTCCGCGATCGCCCGAGCGAACGGTGACTTCGGCCGCACCCCGCGGATGTCCATGATCAGGCGGCTAACAAACGCGCGGCAAGATGCCAGTTTGAGTCGGACGTAGCTGTCGTAGGCAAAGCCCGCGTCGTGCTCAGCCTGGATATTCGCCAGTTCCCGCCACCGGCTTATTTGCTCCTCGGTGAGGGCCCATCCCTGCTCCTGTTGCATCACCTTGGCCACGTGGTCGTATACTTGCGGTCGCGCACTTTCAACGATTTCCTTGAGTAGCCGGGCCTGTTCATTGAACTCGAGGACCCACCCTAGGTCGTCGGCAACTGGCTGTGCGCGTGGAATGTCGGACAAGGCGCCCCGTAGCGTAGAGAAAAACCCGGGAGGGTCGTGACTGGCCCGTGCGCAGGGGCGCGAGGGGTCGGGGTCGATATACAGGACTCGACGGTCCACCTCGCGGTACGCCGGGTGGGCATGAATCGCCGTAAGTGCTTCGCGAAACGGCCGGTTGTTGAGCACGCTGCCGTCGATGAACGAGACGGTCACCGGATCGATGTTCGCCTCTCGATAGGGCTCGAAGTTGCGTTGAATGAAATCCGTGCGGCGCGGCCACGTTGCCGAGCGCTCTCTGAGCAGGTCATCGATTTCGACGATCCGCGCCGGCGGGAATGCTCCTGGAAATGACGATGTCGCGCGTGCGGCGAACGCCAGTCCCGGAGCGTTGGCCAGATCGAAGTCGCTCTCTTCCGCACCGCGGGCATTGCGATTGTAGCTGAAGTGAAGGACATGACGGTGCCCGGATTCGTAAAGCATCCACGGATCATGAATATTCACGAGCTGCTGATAGCCGTGGTAATCAGTCATCGTTACAAACAGATCGAGTGTATGGCACGACGGCAGCAAGGAGGCGCCCGGACGGCGTGGCTGCCCCATGGCAATCACGGCGTCGTACATGAAACCCGCCATCTTCATGCCGTCAAACGGCGGTTCAAACCAACGCGAACGCAGGAACAGCGACAGCTTGGAGCGGACCTCACGATCGCGAAAATTCGCGCGGCCCGACACCTGTCCCAACCGAACTAACGGTCGCACGACCCACTTGCTCAAGTTATGCGCACGCGCATCCGGCGCGAGCAGCTCGGCAACGTCGGCATTCTCCAGCCAAAGGTCCCGCAGGCGGCTCATCGACAGGTCGTGGCTCAACGCCCGTGCAAGCATGGTGGCGTTGATGCCGCCGGCGGAGGCTCCTGCAATGACGTCGATGATGATCCGCAGATCGACCGTTCGTCCGATGTCCCGCAACAACTCGAAGTAGATCGACTCCGTGTCGAGCTCCGATTCGTTGCGATCGACGACGTCGACATAGGATGCCGTAGGCCGCCTGGTTCTGTCCGTGATGGAGTGAAGCGCGCCAGATGCGCGCACCAGCTTGAGGATCTCGGAGCTGAGGCCATGCATGTAAATTGCGAGGGAGACGCCGCCGCAGCACACCAGCGCTATCCGCAGTTCTTTTTCTTTCATCGACGATCCGATCGGGAGTCCGGAATGCAATTCATCTGGATTCACGGCATCAATGACGTCGTCCCTCGATGCTTCGGTTTGCTGTACAGATTCTGTTGTCCCGGTGGTCGACGTCGCTACTCTACGGTGTAGTTGCGACCCATCAGACACGCCCCGTCGGCGCGAAGGTAATCCGTACGCTTCGCGGCCGTCGAGTCCGCAGACGATAAGCTGGTTGCCGGTGTCCCGGCCGCCCCAGCAGCCGCGACTGGTGGCTCAAAGCCGACTTGTGCCACCGCCCAGCGATGACAATCCTCGCGATCACGCGCTAGTTGCTCGTTCGACTGCCCCGCCTTGGGAAAAATGAACAACTCACTCGGGGGCGCCTGCGCCTGCACCTGATCAACGAGGTCAGGCGGGGGCTGCACGGTCTCATAAGCGCTATCGCTGTCGTTCCATTGATAATAATTATCGTCGGCGTAGTAGTAGGACACACCGCCCCACCGGTACGTCTCGCAATACCAGGGTAACGTTGCAAAGAGCAGGCCGTATCTATATCCGCCTGAACCGCCATAGTATCCGCCGCTATACCATCCGTAGCCATCACCGCCGCCATGCCAGCCGCGGTAGCCGCGCCAGCCCCCAGGATAGTCGCCGCCGTAAACGCCACGACCATGATGGCCGCCACCATGATGGCCACCGCCTCCACGGTGGCCGCCTCCGCTGCCTCCGTGACCCCCGGCCCCACCACTGCCTGAATTGGCGCATGCGAGATCCGAGGATCCGACAGCGATGAGGGCCAGAATTGCCGCGACGATCCAGTGCCTTCGCTTTTCACGCATGACCACACCTCGAGAGGCAACGACAAAGGCGCAATTCTAAGAATGCAGGGTCAATAAATGCCGACGACTTGATACGTTGACGGTGCACCACCGCGCTTAGTTCCGGACACACCTCGTAATCTGATCAGCGACATTTGCATAAGAGCCTTCTAATGAAGATCTAACGACACTCTAATGGGACTGCTGTGCAATCCTTATGATCGTAACGATCATGCGAATGGAAGGCGATTTAAATGAGTAGACCCAAACACCTTTACGCGTTGGCTATCCCCGTACCATGTTGAGCGCTCTTCCCGGATGTGCGACCTACGCGAGATGTGGATTCCGCGGTTGCACCGGCGCCGCAACAATTGCAGCCATGTACGAGCATTGTTCATATATCAACGACCTGTTCGACCCATCGTCAAGTGCATGCACTTAGGAGCTACACCATGTTCCAACACACCATCACGAGAACGTGGCCTCAAAGAAAGAGGGGCAGTGATAAACTCGGACGGCTGCCGCACGCCTCATATTTGAGGGCGGCAGATTCGTGTGATGAATTGTTTCGTGATATCGCAAAACGGATAACGCGGTTCGCGGAGGACTCCCTCGCGGCGACCGGCGAATGCGAGCAGGCAGAACGGCTGGCTGCTAGCGGGTTCCGTTGCGTAGCCTTACTAGCGCGCCTGCAGGAAGGTGTGGAACTGAAAGACGAGCTTTTGATGCAATTTAAAAATTTTCTGGCTTATTAATAAATAGAGAAGCAGCGCCGTTTTGAGACAGGATTAGTACGATCGCCTTGGCGGAATCGATAGCATGGGCGATCTCATCTGCATAGAACGTCGCAAGCTGCGAAAGTCCGCTTCGAGGCATGAATTTGGAAGGACTGGCGGACCGGTGTTGGCCTACGGTGTTGAAAGTGTGCGTACAACGAACCGCGAATTAGCGACAATCATTACGCGACCTTGAAGAAGTAGTGAACCAGAGCCGGGTGCACACGCACCCCGCTCAGCGTCACGCGACGCATCAATGCAACAGAGCGAACACGAGACAGCCGACCCCAGCGAGGGCGAGCAGTCCATGCAGCACCACGACCACCCAAGGATGAGGTCTGCCACGCAGATGAAAGCTGAGGAGGAAGAACCCACCCAGAGCGGCCAGAACCAGAACGGCGACACCGTACTTAATCGCAGCGGCGCCGGTCGCGATCGCTACCAACAGCGCCAGCACGAGCGCCGTTGCTGAGAGAACTCCGTGCCCCAGCGCAAGAGGCACCCAAAGCTTCGTACCGCTGAAAATGCTGACTGCCATGACGAGCCCGCTGACCGCAGCATACAGAAATAGAATAATAGAAGCAGTTAACATTTACCTACTCCCCGTAGGATCCGGTGCATCTGCGGATAATAGGCCGTGTAAGGCCGCAATCGCGCTTCCGATCATACTAGGGGTAGCGAGAAACACCTTGAAATACCGCATTTTCGCGTCGAGGCCTGTCAGTCGTCTGTCCGACAGCGAGAGGTCTTCAATCGAAAATTCCCAGATGCACCAGTACCATATTTTGACTGGGCACCGCCGCGCCTAGTTTCGGACTTGCCACGTGATCTGACCAGCGGCATTTGCATAAGAGCTCTCTAATGAAGATCTAACGAATCTCCCACTGCTGTGCAATCGTTTAGATCGTGACGATTATGTGAATGGGAGGGCCGGCCCAGCAGGTGTGTCGCAATTGATCACTAAAGGCAACGCATTGCCTGATGTTGATTATCAGTGCTCCTTAAATTAGTCGGATCCAGCGCCTGGTTTCAGTTTGCTGTTGTTTTGCAATCGCGGTGTGGGGGCCGTCTCGCTTTCTCTTGGCGACTTCCGCGCGCTGACCGTTAGCTTGAGCGTGACACGGGGCGATGTGGGTTTAGAGGAGGAGTTGGAATTGTTCAGGCAATTATTGGCACTTATCTCAGGTTGTTACGTGACTCCAGGTTGGCGTTGAACTGAATCACTGGCGAGATGTTAGACATCGTATATGACGTTTATATATCGATGAACTCGCCGATGTCGGATGGGTCGGATGGGATATGGCGAGATTGAGGTCATTCGGAATACTGGCAGTGTATTCAGTGCTGAGCCTATTAGCGTGTGCGGACTCGCCGCCGACTGTCGGGAGTCAATTACACGCGTCCCTCGCCGAGGACAGTGCGGAGTTTGATCAGCAGGTAAAGGCACGTTTCCCCGTGGGTTCTGATGAAAACGCGCTGCGGGTTACACTCGTGCGCGAGCGGTTTGTGATTATTGGAGACACGGATTCGCTTTTTCGTTTCTCGGCTACGTATAGCGCGAGCGAATTATTTTGTCGCCAGGATTGGAGCATTCGATGGAGTGTGTATGCCGGAAAGATTGTGGATATCGGCGGGAAGTATTGGCTGACATGTGCGCACGATTTCATGTAAATGGCCCACTTGATTTCCTTGCATTGGGTCAATTACGTAGCCCCATGCCGCTGTGGGTTCTGGTGCATCTAGGGATTTTGGGAGGGAGAATGGTCGCTGGCGGACAGAAGACCAACAGGCCGCGAAGCACAAATGCCTTGTTTCAGGCCGTTTCCCGTCACTGACGAGAGTTGCCGGACACGCGTTTGCGGCCGACGACGGGCTGATGTCCGCAGATGCACCAGAATCGTTTTTGCACCGGCTGTCAAGGTGTCGATTCGGACGCTGTTGGACATAAAAGATCGCCAAAAACCCCGTAAATATCAGCATTTTTTTCTTGTTTGGAGGGCGTCCCTGGACGTTCTCGGACGGCCCCGGAAGGGGTCTGGTGCCGGCTGAGGGATTCGAATGGCCGCAATAAGATACTGTTTCGTAAGCGTTTCTAAAGATAGGTGAGAGGAGTTACCCCCAAAAGTTACCCCGCGCGAGGGCAAGATATTATTGGACCGCGTTGGACGCTCTCGAACCCTGCGACGGAGCCACGGGCATCGCGTTGTCCCGGCCAGGGTGTGAACCGGCGTTGGACATTGATCATACGTCGGCGTCCAATTCTGGTCGGGTCGCTATGCAGCAAGCCATTGGTCGTGTTGAAACTGTTCCCATAATTCCCTGGTCCGGCTTGTACGCCGATATGATCTCAAACCTGGTCAATCAGGGATGCCGGTTCACACCCCGACTCCGATGTTTGACCGGCCGCGCGGCAAGTGATCTATTACACTCAAGCGGTTAGGGAAGGTTGGCGGATGTTATCGGACAGTTTTGTCGTCTAATTAATAGTTAGACGCCGCCCTCC
>Ga0181523_10005747_pt1 | contig 10101 bp, 6 predicted proteins | sample PEATcosm2014_Bin_43_FD_119752 | JGI IMG/M metagenome (GOLD analysis project Ga0181523, IMG submission 119752) | Peatland microbial communities from MTU Mesocosm Facility, Houghton, MI, USA - PEATcosm2014_Bin05_30_metaG | ecosystem: Environmental > Terrestrial > Soil > Wetlands > Peat | place...
GCTTTCGACCCAGGTTGGCCACGTTGACGGCGATCCTCCCGCCCGGTTCGAGCTTGTCGAAGCACTGGCCGAAGACGTCGTGGAGCATGCCGAGGTAGGCGGCGTAGTCGGCCGGAACGTGCCCGACACCGAGAACTGCCTCGTACTCCTTGCCGGCGAAGTACGGCGGCGACGTGACCACCAGGGCCACCGAGTTGTCGGCCACGGTCCCGCAGCGGTCCATCTCCCGGGCGTCGCCGACCCAGATCTCGTCGCGTGCGGCATGGGGGGCAACCCGGCTGTCGTCGGAGAGCCGGGGCGGGGTGAAGCGTGCATAGAACGAAGAGGCGTCGTGTGCCTCGCGACGGCCGACGCCGAATGCCGACGTGGTCGTCGGCCGTCGACGCGCCTCGGACCTGATCGGCCCCACGCTGCTCATCGCCGCACGATCGCCGTGCGATCGGCGGTTGAGGAGAGCATCTGCGAGGTCGGCCTGGACACGTGATGGATCATAGGAAACCGGTGTGACATCGAAAATCCCTCCTCTGGCCAGGAGGCTATCGGGCGACTGCGCCCTCCTGGCGCATGGGCGCCACCGGACTGCTTAACCCCCGTCGAGGTGTTCGCTGATCGATTCGCCGACCACGACGCAACGCGAGGACGACACACAGCTCACGGCGGTGAGCGGTTGGGGTGCGCCGACCACCGCCGCCTGCCTCCAAGTTGCTCCCTTCGGACCGGTGAGCATCACGAGGCCCGCCTGGGCCGTCGTGGCCACGGTGCTGCCAACGGCGACGCACGAGCCGGGTGCCGTGCACGAGACCCCCGTGAGGGCGGCGGCGAGCGGGGTGGCCGGTTGGCTGGACCACTCCGCCCCTCCGGAGGAGGTGGTCAGGACGATCCCGTGGCCGGTCCGGGCGCCGTTCAGCGTGGTGCCGGTCGTCCCCACCACGACGCAGGCGACGCCGGGCACCCCGAGCGGGGTCGTGGTGGGGACGGTGGTCGACGTCGCGGTGCCCTGGGTAGACGACGTGCTGGTCGTGCTCCCGTCGAGGCAGGAGACGCCGTCGAGGTTGCCGATTCCCGCCGGAACCGGCAGTGCCGTCCACGTCGCGCCACCGTCGAGGGTGACGTCGACCGTCCCGGCCACGTGGCTCAGGTCGACGGTGGTCCGGGCGGCGACCCAACAGTGCAGGACGTCGGTGCAGGAGATGGATGTGGCCCCCGAGACCGCCGCAGGCAGGGTGCCCTGTCGCAGCCACGGGGAGCCCGACCCCGGGGAGACCAGTGCAGCCACACCCCCCGGCACCGTGCCCAACGCGGTACAGCGCCCGTCGGCCAGGCAGGACACTGCGGTGACGTCCGACAGCCCGGCCGGCACGGACTGCTGGGTCCAGATCGCCCCGCCGTCGGAGGTGGTGATGATCGCTCCCGGCCCGTTGGAGCTCTGACCGGCCTGACCGACCGCAGTGCAGTGGCGGCGGTCGCTGCAGCCGATGCCAGACAGGTAGCCGACGGCGGTGGGGATCACCTGACTGGACCATGCGGCACCGCCCGTGGTGGTGGTGATCACCGCCGCTCCGTTCGGCGCTCCGCCGACGCCGACGGTGGATCCGACCGCCCAGCACCGGGACGCGTCGACGCAGTCCAGCGCCTGGAGCGAGTTGACCGGCACCGGGAGGGCCACTGCTGCGAAGGCGCCGAGCCAGGGCGATCCGGGGGCGATGGTGGCGGTGGCGGTGGCGGTCGGGGAGGTTCCGCTCCCACACCCGCAGGCCAGCAGGGCCACAGCTGCCGTCGTCGCCGCGACGCCAGGGTGCATCAGCCGGCGCGGCCGGTGCCGCCCAGCCGACCGGATGGTCGAGAGACGGGCCGACCCCGCGCCGCTCGGGGTGTCTCCGGGGATGCTCACAGATGCTCGTGCGGTCAGCGGACCTTGATGACGTCCGTCTTGGCCACCTTGTCGTGGAACCCCTGGCGTCGGTCGTCCCACAGGGGTGAGAGTGCGGCGACCACTGTGTAAAGGCCAGCGATCAGACCGATCACCGGGATCCAGGACACCAGGAGCCCGGGGTCGAGCACCAGGATACGGAGGCCCGCCCGCTGGGGACCGATCGCCCCACCTGTGCTCTCGTCCCGGACGGCAATGCCCAACACCATCTGGCCGACGGTCTGGCCCTTCTCGCTACCGTTCAAGAGGGCGAAGTAGGCGATGTCGATGATGGCGAAGATGATGCCGAGCACGATGAGACTGGTCCCGAGCCCGGTCGTGTAGACGCCGTTGTTGGAGCCGGTCGTGCCCACCAAGATGGCGGCAAGGATGGCCTTGGGGACGTAGAGGATGATGCTGTCGAGGATGATGGCCACCAGCCGCTGCCACCAGTCGGCCAACGGTCGGCCCAGGCGGTCGACCGGTCCGGGCACATATCCGTAGGGTGCGCCCGATGGTGGTTGTCCGTAGGGGGGTGCGGCCCATCCTGGTTGCTGCATGGGGGGAGCCTGGGGCGGAGGGCCGGGGAGTGGGGGTGCAGGTGGATCTGCAGACGGCGGGGTGGATCCCGTGGGGGCCGGGGGCGGCGGGAGTCCCGGGCCGGTTTGCTCCGAGCTCTCGCGTGGTTGGTCGCCTTCGGGCGGCGGCGTCACGTTACTCATGGGTTACCCCGCATTCCTGTCGGTCCGGCGGCAGCTCGGTTCTGGCCGGCGGTCATCGTCCGGACTTTGCAGAGATCTTGCCACGTGGACCGCGTCCGGACGGGTGATGACCATGGATCGGAGTGAGGTCCGTCTACCGTGACACAGTGGCGTCGGTCTCCCCTTCCCCAGTCTGGACCAGAGCGCGGAACCCGCCGCGTCTGCAGGCATGAACATCGTCGACCTGGTCATTCTGGTCGCGCTCGCCCTGGCCGCGTTCCAAGGGCTCCGGCTGGGAGGGGTGGTGCAGGTCCTCACCTTCGGCGGCTTCCTGGTCGGCCTCTACCTGGGCGCACTGTTGGCCTCGGTCACCGTCCGGTGGGCGCATGCCCTGTCGGCACGCACCGCGCTGGCACTGGTGACCATGGTGGGGGTGGCCATCCTCTGCGGGGCGGTAGGGAGGATCGTGGGAAATCTCGCCTTCGGGCGGGTCCATCGAGGCGTGCTTGGGTCGATCGACTCGGCCCTCGGGGTCGTGGTGACGGTGGCCGCCACGCTTCTGGCCGTATGGTTGTTGGCCAATACCCTGGTCAGCAGCTCGTCGCTCGCCCTCAACGCATCGATCGCGCAGTCGAGGATCATCAGATCGCTCGACGGGGTGCTGCCCGCTCCACCCTCTGTCTTCTCGCAGGTGCAGGGCTTCTTGTCCGCCGAGGGGTTCCCGCCGGTCTTCGCCCAGCTCGCCCCGGCCTCCGCCGGACCGGTGGCGCTGCTGGGCAACGCACAGCTTCAGCAGGCGGTCGCCCGGGCCGGAGCGTCCACCGTAAAGATCATCGGTGACGGCTGCGGGCAGATCCAAGAGGGCTCGGGGTTCGTCGTCGCCCCCGGACTGGTGGTGACCAATGCCCATGTCGTGGCCGGCATCGCCCACCCCTCGGTCGAGGACGGCAACGGACTCCATGACACCACGGTGGTGTCCTTCGACCCTTCGTATGACCTGGCCGTGATGCGGGTGCCCGGCCTGACCGACCCGTCGCTGGTGCTCGATGCCAACGAGGTCCCCCGTGGAGTCGAGGCCGCTGTGCTCGGCTATCCGGGCGGCGGGCCCTTCACCGCCGATGCTGCGGGGGTGATGGCCGAATTCCAGGCCGAGGGCCGGAACATCTACGGGCAGGGACTGACCATCCGCGACGTGTACGAGATCCAGGCCGTGGTGCGTCCCGGCAATTCGGGCGGCCCACTGGTGGAGCCCGACGGCCAGGTGATCGGTGTCGTCTTCTCCCGGTCCACCACCAATGGGAACATCGGGTACGCCCTGACGTCGCCGGGCGTGCTGACCCGGGTCTCCACGGCGGCCGGAGCGACCGGTCCGGTGGGAACCGGGCCCTGTGCCCCCGATTGAGACGCACCGCCCCGCCTCTCGGACTAGACATGGAAGATGGCGCTCCCCATTGAGGATTACGGGATCATCGGCGACCTCCACACGGTCGCCCTCGTAGGGCTAGACGGGTCGATCGACTGGCTCTGCCTCCCCCGGTTCGACTCGGCGGCATGCTTCGCCAAACTGCTGGGCGACGAGGACCACGGGTCATGGAGGCTGGCCCCCAAAGGTTCACCGGGCGCGACGCATCGCCACTACCGGGGGGACACCCTGGTGCTCGAGTCGGAGTTCGTCACCCACGAGGGAACGGTCCGGGTGATCGACTGTATGCCGATCCGCCAGCAGCACCCCGAAGTGGTGCGCCTGGTGGAGGGCGTCCGGGGGAAAGTCGACATGGAGATGAGCCTGACCATCAGGTTCGGCTACGGACAGGTCGTCCCCTGGGTCCGCAAGGTGGACGGGACCATCACCGCCATTGCCGGCCCGGACGCGTTGTCCCTTTGGACCCCGGTCCACACCCGGGGCCAGGACATGTCCACGGTCGCCGAATTCACGGTGTCGGAAGGCCAGGCGATCCCGTTCTCGTTGTCGTGGTACCCGGCCAACGAGGCCCCGCCCCGGCCGGTGGCCGCGGAATTCGCCATCCGGGACACCGAGATGTGGTGGAACGACTGGGCCGCCCAGTGCACCTACGAGGGTGAGCACCGCGACGCCGTGGTCCGGTCGCTCATCACCCTCAAGGCGTTGACGTACGAGCCCACCGGCGGGATCGTTGCCGCACCGACCACGTCGCTCCCCGAGACGCTGGGTGGGGGGCGCAACTGGGACTATCGCTTCTGCTGGCTCCGTGATGCCACCTTGACCCTCGAGTCACTCATGCGGGGAGGCTTCTACCAAGAGGCCATGGCATGGCGGAGTTGGCTGTTACGCGCCACCGCCGGCGATCCTTCGCAGATGCAGATCATGTACGGCGCCGCCGGCGAGCGTCGGCTCGACGAGTGGGAGGTCGACTGGCTTCCCGGATACGAGGGGTCGAGCCCGGTGCGCATCGGGAACGCGGCCTCGGGCCAGTTCCAGCTGGACGTCTACGGCGAAGTGATGTCGGCGCTCTACGAGTCCGCCCAGCAGGGCGATACGAGCGACAGCCCGGCCTGGGAGCTGCAACGCTCACTGATGGATTTCGTGGAGACGAGTTGGCGCGAGCCCGACGACGGCATCTGGGAGGTACGCGGGCCCCGCCGCCACTTCACCCACTCGAAGGTGATGGCCTGGGTTGCCATCGACCGCGCCATCAAGACCATCGAGGAGTACGGCATGGACGGGCCGATCGACCGGTGGAAGGAGATCCGCACTGAGATCCACGAGCAGGTCTGCGATCAGGGTTTCAACGCCGATAAGGGGTCGTTCACCCAGTACTACGGCTCCGACCAACTCGACGCCAGCCTCTTGATGATCCCGTTGATGGGGTTCCTGCCGGCCCACGACCCCCGGGTGCGGGGGACCATCGAAGCGGTGGAGCGCGAGCTGTTGGAGGGTGATTTCGTCCTCCGGTACCGGACGGCGGACACGGGCGACGTCGATGGGCTGACCGGTCGGGAGGGGGCGTTCCTGGCCTGCTCCTTCTGGCTGGCCGACTGTCTGTCGCTGCTGGGCCGCGACCGAGATGCCAAACAGTTGCTCGAGCGGCTCCTGGACCTGCGGAACGACCTCGGGCTGCTCTCCGAGGAGTACGACCCGGTGGCGGGCCGGTTGGTCGGCAACTTTCCCCAGGCGTTCTCGCACGTCTCCCTGGTCAACTCGGTCTCGAAGATAGGCGGCCACGAGAAGCCCACCCCCGACCACGTCGTGCAGGGACTGGCTCGGCGGGCCTACAGCCGGGGCAAGAGCGCAAACGGGGCACCGCACCATATGGGTGGCTTCACGGCGCGCAGCTTGCTGACCAAACTGGCTGGTGGTGTAGATGCCGGCTCGCGGGGGGGCGCGTCACGGCTGATCAAGGCGGCGGTCACCACGCCACAAGGCCGGACCGGGTCCTCGACAAAGAAGGCGACGGCGAAGAAGGCGACGGCGAAGAAGGCGCCAACGCAGAAGGTGCCAGCGCAGAAGAAGGCGACGGCGAAGAAGGTGCCAACGCAAAAGGTGCCAGTGCAGAAGACGGCAGCGGCGAAGAAGACGACGCCGGCGAACGAGGCGCCGTCCAAGCCCGCCGCCAAGCACGCGGCCGGGACGACCAAGGCCGTACGCAGGTGAGCCAGAGCGAGGGGAGTGCCGAGGGATGAGCGCCGCCCATCAGCACGGACCGGGCACCGGGGCGTCGCACGAGGGCCATCCCTCCGCCCACCCCTTCGACCCGGAGGATCGCTCAGCCCCCGGCGCAGGAGTCGTGGTGGCCGACGGTGTCATCGAAATCGACACCAGGCTCGGGGGATGGGAGCGGGTCACCGCCGGCTACCTGATCGAGGGGGACGCCCCGGTGCTGGTGGAGACGGGGAGCCAGAGCTCGGTCCCGGCGCTCCTGACACAGCTCGCGAGCATCGGCCTTGCCGCCGACGACCTGGCCGGCGTAGTGGTCACCCACATCCACCTCGATCATGCCGGAGGCGTCGGGGACGTCGCCCGGGCATTCCCCAAGGCGACGGTCTATGTCCACCCGAAGGGTGCACGCCACCTCGCCGATCCGACCAGGCTGGTGGATTCGGCCGCCCGCGTCTACGGCCCGCTCCTCGACTCTCTTTACGGTCGACTCGACCCCACGCCGTCCGAACGGATCCATGTGCTGGAGGACGGTGAGACGGTCCGGGTAAGTGCGAACAGATCCCTCGTCGCCATCGACTCCCCCGGTCACGCCAAGCACCATCTGGGGCTGCACGACTCGCTGAGCGGCGTGCTGTTCGCCGGCGATGCCGTGGGCGTGAAACTGCCGGATGCCGGCGTGCTGCGGCCGTCCACACCTCCCCCCGACTTCGACCTCACCTCGGCACTCCATTCGCTGCAGCGGTTCGCAGAGCGGCGCCCCACCGCCCTGGCCCTTGCCCACTACGGGCTGCTCGCCGAACCTCTCGACATCCTCGACGAGGCGGAGGGGACGCTCCGGCACTGGGCGGACGTGGCCGAGTCGGCCTACCTGAAGGGAGAGGACATCGCCGCCGCCCTGGCCGCCGAGTTCGCATCGGACCTGGACGGCGTCTCCGAGGAGCAGCGGGAGAAGCTCGAGGTGATGAACGGCGTGCACTCGAATGCAGCTGGCTTCCGCCGGTGGCTGTCAGTCCGCGACTCCCGGGGCGACCGGTCGACTTCGACCGGGTGACGTCCTCCGGCGTGCGCCCTGGGGGACTCGAACCACCCAACCGTCGGATTAAGAATCCGCTGCTCTACCGTTGAGCTAAGGGCGCCCGGGCAGCATAAGCCGCACACGGAGGCAACGCACATGGACCGCCGGCCACCCCGGGGGGCCCGTGAATTCGGTCTGCCTAAGATGACGGCCCAGCAGAGTGAAGCAGTGGCCGGGCAACGGGAACCCGAGGAAGAGGACGTCAGCGTGACAATCGAGGCCGACCCGAGTGGCGAGGAGTCAACGACTCAGTACCTCGATGCGCTGAGCGCGGAGCGTCGCAAGAAGCGGGAGGATCTGTCCGCACAGGGGATCGACCCCTATCCGTCGCGGTTCGACCGGACGGCGACGGCCGCCGAACTGCACACGCGCCACGGTGGGCTCGAGGCCGACCAGGGGACGGGGGAGACGGTCCGCATGGCGGGCCGGCTGACCAGCATCCGGGGCCACGGGAAGCTTTCCTTTGCCACCCTCCACGACGTGACCGGCTCCGTGCAGCTGCTCATGCAGCAAGCGAACCTCTCCGATCAGGCGAAGTCGGTGCTGGCCGCGTTCGACCTCGGCGACTGGGTGGGTGCCGAGGGCGAGGCCGTTACCAGCCGGCGTGGCGAGCTGTCGGTCGATGTCAAGGAGCTGTACCTGCTGTCCAAGGCCCTTCGCCCGCTTCCCGACAAGTGGCACGGGCTGACCGAGACCGACACCCGCTACCGGCAACGGGAAGTGGACCTCCTGGCCAACCCGGAGAGCCGACGGGTGTTCGACATCCGGTTCCGGGCCATTGCCGCCATGCGGCGCCACATGGTGTCGGAGGACTTTATCGAGGTGGAGACGCCGATACTCCAGCTCCAGGCCGGCGGTGCTCTGGCCCGGCCGTTCTTCACCCACGCCCACGCCCTCGACATCGACCTCAGCTTGCGCATCGCTCCGGAGCTCTACCTCAAGCGTCTGGTGGTGGGTGGCTACGAGCGCGTCTTCGAGATCGCACGGAACTTCCGAAACGAGGGTGTCGACACCCGACACAGTCCCGAGTTCACCGCACTCGAGGCGTATCGGGCCTTTGGAGATACCACCGAAGGGATGGAGCTCACCGAGCAGCTCGTCGTTCGGGCGGCCGAGTCGGCCATCGGCCGGATGACGGTCACCTTGGGCGAACGGACCATCGACCTGACGGCGCCCTGGCCCCGAAGGCAGCTCCTGGAAATGCTCGAGGAAGTCGTCGGGCGCCGACTCCACCCCACGGATCCGGTCGAAGAGGTGAGGTCGGTCTGCCGCGAGCGCGGAATGGAATTCCTGCCGGAGTGGGGCTCGGGGAAGCTGATCTTCGAGCTCTACGATGCGCTCCTTCTGCCCGCCATCGTCAATCCGATGTTCATCTGCGGATTCCCCGTCGAAGTATCACCGCTGGCCCGCCACACGAGCGGCGACCCGACCATGGCCGACCGGTTCGAGCTGTGCATCGACGCCAAGGAGTTCGCCAACGGCTACAGCGAATTGAACATTCCCGAGGAACAGGAGGAGCGGTTCCAGGCGATGGCCGTGGCTGCCGCCAAGGGGGACCTCGAGGCGCACCCGTCCGACCTCGCCTTCGTGAGAGCCCTCGAGTACGGGCTTCCTCCGACGTCGGGGATCGGGTTGGGGGTCGACCGGCTGATCATGCTGTTGGCCGAGGTCGAGGCCATTCGGGACGTCATTCTCTTCCCGATGATGCGCCCTGAGTCCTCGAGCTGACTTGGCTGCCCGTCGGGCCGGGGCAGCCAGAGGAAGCCGACCCGGTGCCGGACGGTTCGGTCACCGAATCGGGCCTCACACGCTGGAGTCATCAGCGGTGCTGACGACGAGCGGACCTCCTGGGACGGCTTTCGAACCGTCCGCAAGAGATCCCTTGCGTGTTCCGATAATCGGGTTTGACAAAGGACAACGACTGACCCTCGGGTGTCCGATCAAGACCGTCCGATCGCTCCAGAAAATGGCCTGAATCCAAGCATTTTGGCGATTCAAGCCCACCAACAAGTGGGACGGCATTCAAACCTTCGGTCGCCATTTGCCTCTAGCGATCGAAGGACGCGTTCTCACCAGGAAGGACAGTCGGCCGGGGACTGTCGGATCGCTCCCAGTATCCCTCGGCTGGGTTTTCTCCTCGCCAATTCACTTGCATGCGCGCGGTAGCGAACTCCGGTTGATCCGAACTGCGGATAACGAGACCCGGAGACGGCATGAAGTGCACCCTTCGGCATATGCTCGCTCCGGCGGGTCCCGAGCGTTGAGGAGACGTGATGGCCGAGGCGAAAGTCTCGAGTGCTCGCGGACAGGTGCCTGCGTATCTGGGGACGCCATCGGGTGAGGGACCGTGTCCGGGGGTTGTGGTCGTCCACGACACCGGGGGCATGAGCCAGGACCTGCGCAACCAGACCGACTGGTTGGCGAGCGAGGGCTACCTGGCCGGGCACCCGACCTCTTCTAATGGGGCCGGCAGATGAGATGTCTCCTCTCCATTTGCCGCGACTTGCGTGCCCTGAGGGGAAGGGCATTCGAGGACGTCGACGCCGTGCGGGTCTGGCTGGCCGGCCAGGATGGCTGCACGGGTAAGGCCGGGGTCACTGCTTTCTGCATCGGCGGCGGGTTCGCGTTGTTGCTCGCCCTCGACCACGGGCTCTCAGCCTCCAGCGTGAACGATGGCGTGGGCGTGCCGAAGGACGCGTATGTCGAGAGCATCCTGGCGAGCGCCTTTCCCATCGTCGGCAGGTATGGCACCAAGGACCGGGCCAATCGAGGGACCGCC
>Ga0181523_10005751_pt1 | contig 10098 bp, 11 predicted proteins | sample PEATcosm2014_Bin_43_FD_119752 | JGI IMG/M metagenome (GOLD analysis project Ga0181523, IMG submission 119752) | Peatland microbial communities from MTU Mesocosm Facility, Houghton, MI, USA - PEATcosm2014_Bin05_30_metaG | ecosystem: Environmental > Terrestrial > Soil > Wetlands > Peat | place...
GGCTGCAAAGGAACCGCCGGAGGGCCCGCTTGCAAGCTACGGCCGCACTGCATGCATACCGCCGCGGTATCCACGTTGTTTGCCCCGCATTGAGAACAAAACATTTGTTGCCTCCTGAAAGAATGTGGGAAAGCTTACTACAGTGCGCTGCCGCTCTCCATGCAACCCTGCGCCGAGCCGCTGGAATCAACCTTGATCACCGCGGATTCATCCGAGCAAAAAGCTCGTACTCCGGTCTGGTTGGGCGCCGCGGGATACGCGACTATCCGATATTTCACATTGCTTGTGCCCTCTGGTCCTGCCGCGCAATCCCTCAACTCGAATAGATATCCGAGCTTTCTCCCGCTTTTCAGTTTGCTATCGACCTGATCGAGATCAGATAGCGCACAAGTGTATCCCGTCGCGGGATGGGCTTGAGAATAAACCTCCTCGGCAACATTCAGGGTGCTTACGGCCGCCACCGCCGATGACTCGTTGGCCGCCATCCGCGCGCGCAGCAGGTTCGGGATGGCAATGGCCGCGATGATCAAAATCACCGGCACCGACGCCAACCCGGCGTAGCCGAGAACCAGGCCGGCAATGGCCATGCCGTTTCCCGTAAGCCGCCTTGCACTCTTGCGAATCTCCGACAGTGAAAGATGCCCGAAGATCACGGCCGCAATCGCAAACGGCGTGAAGAGAGAAAGCAGTCCAAAGATCAGACTGGCAATCGCCTTCCCGCTGGTCTCCGCAGGTCCCGCGGGCGGGATGGCGCTGGCGGGCATCACCGCAGAGTCCGGGGAAACGGTTCGCCCGCAGACCCGGCAGAACTTATCGCCGGCCCCTACGCTGCTCCCGCAACCGGCGCAGAATGAAGCCACTCTCTACCTCCAATGGTCGAATGTTCGAAGCGTCGCGTTCCGCGGCACACAGAAATTTGCACGAAACATACTATCCGTTGGCCTCGCCGTCAATGCGCAAGTGCGGTCCATTTGCCGCCCACCCCGCGTTTTGATATGGTCCCCACAATGGATGAGAGCAGGGATCAGACCGGGCATGAAACCGTCGATGCCTCCGGGGATGCGAAAAATGTCCCGATGACGTGCCCGCACTGCGCCGCGCAGATGCCCGCGACGGCCGCTTTCTGCCCCGGTTGCGGCCGGCCCATGCTCGGCCAGTCCATGCCCGAACAGCCCATACCCGGGGAGCCCATGCAGACGGAAGCCCGCGCGCAAGGCCGGGTCGGCGCTCTTCCCGAAAATATCGCCGGCGCTCTCGCGTACTTCACATTCGTCCCTGCTGTCGTATTCCTGGTCCTCGATCCCTATAAGAAGAATCGTTTTGTGCGTTTCCATTCCGTGCAGTGCCTGTTGCTGTGGGCCGCGTCTGGCCTGTTCGCGATCGCGCTCAAACTGGCCAGTGTTGTTCTTTTCATCATCCCGGTGCTCGGCCCGCTGCTCGTCTACCTAGTCTCCACGGTGGTTGGGCTCGCAGCCTTCGTGATCTGGGTGGTTCTGGTGGTCAAGGCCTTCCAGGGGGAGATGTTTAAACTGCCCCTGCTCGGCGATTTCGCCGCGCAGCAGGCCGGGGAACTCTAGGGTCTTTCTTCCTCCAGAAATTGTCGCCAGAAATTGTTGATTGCTTTACCTTAGGCTTTTTTGGTACCTTGCAGCGTCGCTTGGTAGAGGTCTTGCGCAGGCTGCAGCGTTGCATCCTTCGCTCCCAAACGACGCTGAGGAGGACACCTCTATGGCTTTTTGCAGTGTGTGCGGCGCACAGATCGCCGACGGAACCACCGCTTGCGCAGCCTGTGCAGGCCGAGTCGCAACCGCCCCCCCTGCACCCCAGGCGACCGCTAGCGCGGGAGGCATGGCCGACAACGTGGCCGGAATGCTGGCGTACATCACCATCATCCCGGCGATTATTTTTCTGGTCATGGAACCCTACAACAAGAACCGGTTCGTCCGCTTTCACTCGTTTCAAAACATCTTTTTCGTGGTGGCTTTGATCGTCTGCTGGATTGCGTTCTCGATCCTGGCCATGGTCTTGGCGTTCATCCCGATTCTGGGGCACCTGATCCTCGCGCTCCTCTGGTTCGCCCTCGCGATCGGTTCGTTCGTTGCCTGGATCATCATGCTGCTGAAGGCCAACGGCGGTCAGATGTGGAAGCTGCCCGTGATCGGGGACATGGCGGAAAAGCAAGCGAACGCGATCTAGGAATCGAAAACCGTCAACCACCGAGGACACGACGTCACACGAAAGGAAATGCCCTGCCAGGCAGATTCCTTCGTGATACTTCGTGTCCTTTGTGGTTCTAGCTTTTGGATTTCTTGCGCAAAAATCCAGTGCGAAGCAACCCACCGCCCTTGACTTTCTTCCTGTAAGCTGTCAATCCTATTAGCTTTTACCCGCGTCCCAATTCCACGCCGGCTGCGTGTTTTTTGGACGAGCGGGAATCTGTTGTTCGATTGGGGAATGCATTGCGAGTACGGGTCTTCTATCACGACAAATGTTTTGACGGAGCTTCCTCCGCCGCGTTGTTCTCCCGCTTCTACCACGAGCGCATTCGCGGCGACGCCGATTTCGTGTTCACCGGCCTGGTCCACCGCGCCGGGGCCTTGTTCGACGAAAAGCAATTCGACGGCGATGAGAATGCCATCGTCGACTTCAAGTACTCCAGTTCGCCCAAAATTACCTGGTGGTTCGACCATCACGAGAGCGCGTTCCTCTCGCCCGCCGACGCCGAGCATTTCGAGCAGGATGAGAGCAACCGCAAGTTCTACGATCCGGATTTCAAATCCTGCACCAGCTTCATCGCCATGATCGCGCAGCAGCGCTTTGGCTTCGATCCCTCGCCCTTGGCCGATCTGGTGCACTGGACCGACATCATCGACGGAGCCCTTTACCCCGACGCCAAAACCGCCGTCGAGATGGAAGCGCCCGCCATGAAGCTGACCATGGTCATTGAATCGGCTCCCGATCACGGCTTCGTCCCGAACCTGATTCCGCTGCTGGCCACCAAATCGTTGGCGGAGATTCTCGAAGAGAAGTTCGTCGCCCCCCTGCTGCCGCCCTTGCTCAAGCGGCACGAACTTTCCATCGGCATTCTCGAACAGCGCACCGAATGCAAAGACGCCACAATTTTCTTCGACGTCACCGATCACGATCTCGAAGGCTACAACAAATTCATTCCCTATTACCTGCACCCGGAGTCGGTCTACAGCGTGGGACTCAGCAAAAGCAGTTTCCGTGTGAAAGTTTCGGTGGGATCGAATCCCTGGGCGCCGCAGGAACCCGAAGTCAACCTGGCCCGCATTTGCGAGCGCTACGGCGGCGGCGGCCACGCCCGCGTGGGCGCGATCTCATTCAATGTGAACCAGCACGCCGCCGCCATCAAGGCGTCGCAGGAAATCGTCGCCGAACTGCGAGCCGCCATTCGCGCCAAGTAGCGTCGCAAGGAAAGTAGCGCCGCCGTCCCGGCGGCTGTCGTGGCGGCGTCCCGCCGCCACACGCTGGCCGGCACGCGGCGTATCCAGTGGGATTCTCCAACGGAGAAGTGCAGGGAAGTACTGCAGGGAAGTACTGCCTCTGCGCTCGCAACCGTGATACCCTGCCTGTGGTAATCGCCAGCCTTCATGCGCCCGCTCGGATCCAAGCCTGATCCCCACCGCCGCCAACGGCGAGTGCTCCGGGCTGTAGCCACGCTCGAATTCTTCAAGGGAATTTTTGTAGTGGTCATGGGCGTCTGCGCCCTGGCCCTGTTGCACAAAGATGTCTGGCTCATCGCAGAAAGTCTGCTGACCCTGCTGCACGTCAACACCGATCGCCGTTCCGCCCAGCTCTTCCTCGACTTTGCCGACACCATTACTGACGCACGACTGTGGGCCGCGGCCCGTATCGCCTTTGCCTATGCGGCTCTGCGCTTCACCGAGTCCTACGGCCTGTGGAAGGGACGCACCTGGGCCGAGTGGGTCGCCCTGATTTCCGGTGCCCTGCTGCTGCCCTGGGAGGTACGCGAACTCATGCGCGGTTTGACGGTTCTGCGCAGCGCTCTGTTTATTGTCAACCTGGCCGTGGTGCTTTACATGCTCTACGTCATCCGCTGCAATCGCCGGGAACGCGAAAACGCGGCAGCCCTGGGCGCGGCGGGCTAGAACCTATTGGCCTCGGATACGGCCATTGGGAAGCATAAGAACACGTTCGTAATCTGTTCGTCAGAACCGCCCCAGTGTAAACATCTATATATCTTGGGAACCTGATGTTCCGTTAAGTCCGAATCGAAGGAGTTGATCCCGTGAAACCATTTTTGACGATTGCCGCTCTGTGCGTCGTGTCAGCATCCGTTTTCGCGCAGGCGGCAAAGCCCTGTGAAGACCTGAAGGCCGAAATCGCAAAGAAGCTGGAAGCGAAGGGCGTGAAGTCGTACACGCTCGAAATCATGGCCAAGGACGACAAAGAGGGGGATGGCAAGGTCGTCGGCACCTGTGAGGGCGGCACCAAGAAAATCGTGTACACCCGAACCACAGCCCCGGCAAAACCTCCGGCGGCTGAACCGGCCAAGCCCTAATTAATAGGCTCCTCGCAGCACTCCGGCCCCCGCGCGTAAACATTCGCCGCGGGAGGAAATACCCCTGTTTCCGCAGACCGAGGTGCTGCAAACTTCGGATACGTTACCACCGTGCCATCCACGGTCGAGCCATTGCCGGGATGGCCTGCTCTATCGGAAACTGAATCACACCATGAAAGCCGAAGCTAACACGAGCAAGAATAAAGACAACTTGAAGGTCGAGAAGTTGTCGCTCCTCGTGCTGACGCTCTGCATCCTGATCCTGGTCTACGTCCTGGTCGTACGGCCCTTCTAGCCCGGCTTCCTTTTTCCGCCAGGTCCTGAAACCCGCTCCAGAAGCCGGAATTGGAGCCTCTTGCCTCTGGCAATTCGCCCGGTTTCGGTGCATAATCGAGGCCGGCAAACGATCCATTCCCCGGAGGCCCTCATGCGTCCCGCCTGCCTGTTCTGCCTTTTGATCGCTCTGGCTGGCATCTCCGCCGCCCAAGACACGAACCCAGACACCAGCTTTTCCACCGGCCCGCAATACTTGATCACTTCAAGTTTCTCGCCCTTGTTCGCCCGGCCCATCGCTACCCCATCCCTTTCGCTGGCAGCCCCGCTGCCTGAGATTCAGAGTCTTCCCGCCATCGGACCCGTCGTCGAGAATCAGCCCTACGTGGCGAATTCCGACCTCACGCGCCAACCGGATATGTTCCCCATCTATTACGGTGCTCCGGTAACCAGCGTGGTCGAGATTACCTCGGCCGAGCCTCCGCGTTCCTTGCCCGCCAGCATTGTCGACTCGGGCGTGACGGGAGTAACTGACGCGCAGTCCCTGCGCGAGCGCGGATACGGAGTGCCCCTCGGCGACACCGCCGCATTCTGGAAGGCGCACAAGCGTCGCGCTCCTCGCCTCTACACCAACGCCGACGTGCAGCGCCTGCGCCCCAGCTAGTCTTGCCGTATCGACGCAGACCTATCGGGTCAAACGTATCAAGTCAGAGCACCCGCATCCTCAGGCCGCGTGATAGCCTGAGTTCATCTCACTTCTGCACAGGGAGTTCATGCCAGCTGCCAATCCCTCTCATCTTGACCTGCAGGCCATCGCTAAACAAATCATGCAGCAACGCGGGTTCCAGCCCGATTTCTCTCCCCAGGTTCCGCAACAACTGGCCGACTTGAAAGCCCATCCGCCGCAGATCGCCGCGGCAGGCGATATTCGCGACTTGCGGAATCTGCTCTGGTCTTCGATCGACAACGACACTTCGCGCGACCTCGACCAGATCGAAGTCGCCGAACCCGCTTCCAATGGCGACGTGAAGATCATGGTCGGCATCGCGGACGTGGACGCCTTCGTCCCCCAGCTGACCGCCATTGACCAGCATGCCGCGCGCGAGACCACAACCGTTTACGCTGGAGTGCGCAACTTCCCCATGCTGCCCGAGGAACTGTCCACCGGCAAGACTTCTCTGCTAGAAAATCAGGATTGCCTGAGCGTGGTGATTGAGTTCGTAGTCGACTCCACCGGAATCGTGAAGTCGCCAAGCGTGTACCGCGCTGTGGTCCGCAATAAAGCGCAACTGCAATACAACTCCACCGGCGCATGGCTGGAAGGGAAGTCTCCCGCGCCCCCGAAGATCGCCGCATCCGCCGAGCTGCAGGGCCAGCTGAAGCTGCAGGATGAAGTCGCGCAGAAACTCAAGGACCAGCGCTTTCAGCACGGCGCCCTGAGCCTGCAGACCGACGAGCTCCAAGTCCTTCTCGTCAACGATCAAGTTATCGACGTCGTCAAACAACAGAAAAACCGCGGCACCGAACTCATCGAGGACTTCATGGTCGCCGCCAACGGCGTGGTCGCGCGCTTCCTCGAAAACGTCTCATCTCTGCGCCGCATTGTGCGTACTCCCGAGCGTTGGGACCGCATTGTGCAACTGGCGGCGACCAAGAATGAGAAACTTCCAGCCCAGCCCGATTCCAAGGCGCTCAACGATTTCCTGCTGCGACGCAAGGCCGCCGATCCCGATCATTTCGCCGATGTGTCGTTGGCGGTGATCAAGCTCATCGGCCCCGGTGAGTACGTTCTGGAGCGTGCGGGCGATGTCGCTCCCGGACACTTCGGGTTAGCGGTGCAGGACTACACGCACTCCACCGCGCCCAATCGCCGCTTCGTCGATGTCGTCACCCAGCGGCTGATCAAGGCCCTGCTGGCCGGTCTCAAGAATCCCTACTCCGACGATGAACTTACCGCCATCGCCGCCACCTGCACGGAAAAGGAAGACGCCGCCAAGAAAGTCGAGCGTGACATGTCCAAGCGGCTGGCCGCCGTGGCCATGCAGAACCGCATTGGCGAGGTCTTCGATGCCATCGTCACGGGCGCGACCGACCATGGAACTTTCGTTCGCGCTCTGCAAGCTCACGTCGAGGGACTGCTGGCTCAGGGTGAGCAGGGACTCGATGTCGGCGACCGGTTGCGAGTCAAGCTCATCCGCACCGACCCGCAACGCGGATTCGTCGACTTCGCTCGCGCCTAGACTTCTCGCGGCGCTGCACATCTCGCTCTATCCGCTCCTCGAGGCACCACACGAGCCAATAGTCGCCTTCCAATCCACAGGCTAAGCTTATCCCAAGAAGTTTGTGCGGAAAAGTTTGGGGCCTATCTTTGTTCGGATGGCGATATTCCGTTAGCCTGCTCATGCTCGCGATTCTGCCAGCCTCTCTGCAGGCCCAGGAAACCGCAGCTGCCATGCTGCGCAGCGAGGGCGTAGGCGTGCTGGTGAACAAGTATCCAGCTCCGGCGTCCATCGCCCTGTTCTCCGATGACCTCATCGAAACCCAGAAGGCGGTCGTCGCCCGCATCGAAGCCAGCGGATCCGCCGCCGACATCAACGCCGAGACGGTGGTCGAGTTTGAAGGCAACGAACTGGTGCTTGAGCACGGAAGCTTGTCCGTCAACACCTCCCGCGGAATGACTGTGCGCGTGGGTTGTCTGACGATTACGCCCGCGAACAGCGCCGAATGGACTCACTACGACGTTGCCGACCTCAACGGAAAGGTGAATGTTTCGGCGCTCAAGAATGATGTGAACATCGATGAACATTCCGGCGGCCTGCGACAGGCAAAGCAGTCTGGCCGCTCAAACCGCGTCACCGTGCGGGAAGGCGAGCAGAAATCGCGCGAGGAAAAATGCGGAGCGGCCGACATCCGGCAAGCCGGTTCCACGCCGGCCATTCTGAATTCGCCCTATGCCATCGGAGCGGGCATTGTAACCATTGGCGTCCTGACCTGTTGGGCACTCTGCCGCAGCGGCAACCCAATCAGCCCAACTAATCCAAATTCAAGTCCATAGTTGGTCGCCAGCGCTCGCGAATCACTCGGTCACGACGGCCTTTACGAGATTTCGCGGATGGTCCACGTCGTATCCCTTGTCCACTGCGACGTGATACGCGAACAGTTGCAGAGGGATTACTTCGACGATGGGCAAGAGCAGTTCCGGAGCTGCCGGGACGTAGAACACGTGATCGGCAATGGCCGCGACTTCCTGGTCGCCCTCGGTCGCAACCGTCACCAGCGGCCCGCGGCGCGATCTCACTTCCTTCATCACCTCCAGCGTTCGCCGGTAACGCAACTGCGAATCCGGATCGCTGTGATCGCACGTGGCCAGAACCACGACGGGCAGGGTCTCATCCACCAGCGCGTTGGGTCCATGCTTCAACTCGCCCGCCGGATATCCTTCCGCATGCGCGTACGAAATTTCCTTGAGTTTGAGCGCGCCCTCGCGTGCAATTGCGTAGTGTACGCCGCGGCCCAAATACAAAAACTTTTCGGCCTTGAAGTGGATGCCCGCGAATTCCTCGGCCAGAGCGTCCCAGGTGCTTAAGTTCTGTTCGATCGCGTCGGGAAGCCGCATCAGCCGCTGTAAATACGATCGCGTTACCTCCGACGTCATCCGTCCGCGCTTGCGCGCCAGGAACAGCGCCATCAGATAGAGGATAGTAATCTGCGTAGTGAAACTTTTCGTCGCCGGGATCGACAGTTCGGGCCCCGCTCCTGAAATCAACGCCGCGCCTGCCTCCCGCACGATGGTCGTGTCGGGAACATTCGAAATCGCAACTGTTTTTACACCGCGCGTCAGGGCCTCGCGCTGTGCCGCAATCGTGTCGGCAGTCTCGCCCGACTGCGTAATCACCATCACGATAGGGTCGACTGCGGCATGGGTCGAGCGGTAGCAATACTCGCTGGCATACTCCACGTCGACCGCCACGCCGGAAAGATCTTCGATCATGATTTCGCCCGCCAGGCCCGCGTGCCGGCTCGATCCACTGGCGGCGATGATCAGCTTTTCAAAAGTTCGCAGCGCACTTTCAATGGCGACAAGTTCTTCAGGGAAAATAATGTCGTCTTTCAAATGCTTCGCGACCGTCTTCGCAATGGCCGTCGGCTGCTCATAGATCTCCCGCCGCATGGCGTGGGAAAAGGTCTGGTCTGTGGCGGTCTTCTTTGGTTTCGTGGGAGTCATGGAGGAGTTACGAGAGTAAATCATCTTTCGTGCAGCGAGCAAACCCGCAAACAGTAGCATTGCCGTCTCAGCGGCTTTCTCGTGGGCGTCTCGCGGGTGCCCCATGTCGCGCGTTCTTTGCGAGACGTGGGGTTTTTCGCGAACCCGTGGCCAAACCTGAAAGAAAAAGAAGAGGTTACGACTTCGCTCCCGCCCCCTCAAAGTGGGCCTCAATTTCTTCCAGAGTCTTTCCCTTGGTTTCGGGCAAGAACCACACCGCGGTCACAAAGTAAATGACAGTGCAGGCCGCGAATCCGAAGAACATAGTCGAGTATCCGTACTTGCCGACGGTGGGCAGAAACACTGCTGCAATGGTCGTAGAGACCGCCTGGTTGATGACCAGCGCGATGCTCATCCCATTAGAACGGATACGGGTCGGCATCAGTTCAGAAAGCGCCAGCCACACGCACACCCCCGGACCGACCGCATAAAATGCCATGAAGACAAACAGCGTGATGGCCACGATCCACCCGTTGCGCGGCTCCGGGACGGGCGTGATCAGCGCATTCTCAATTCTCAGCGGCGCCCCTCGCGCCCCATCGAGGTCGCCAAACGGATTGGAGAAGAATGCCACCACTTTGTTGGCTGGCACACAGCCATCACGCGAGATTGCGATCGGCTTCGCTGCCGGATCATCGGATCGCACGACCTGGCTCGCCGCCCGGAAGTCGCCGTACGAATAAATCACCACCAGCGACGTCGGACGGCTGGTTCCCGCGTTGTTCGAGTTACCGCTCGCACTCAACATTTTGCCGGCCAACTCTTCGTTGTAGAGCAAAGTAAGCTTCTGGTCGGGAGACACCATTCCCTGGACGATGTTCCGCGAATCCACTCGCAGCCCTTCCGTCCCGAGGAAAAGCACGCCGGTGCAAATGAGCGACACGATAATTCCCGCAGTGCCCACTCCCAGCAGGAATTTACGGCCCTTGCGGTCGACCAGCACGACGCCGCCAAAAGTCACTGCAAAGTTGATGATGGTGAAGACGACGTAACCCCAGTGGGCAGCCACATCCGA
>Ga0181523_10005755_pt1 | contig 10093 bp, 12 predicted proteins | sample PEATcosm2014_Bin_43_FD_119752 | JGI IMG/M metagenome (GOLD analysis project Ga0181523, IMG submission 119752) | Peatland microbial communities from MTU Mesocosm Facility, Houghton, MI, USA - PEATcosm2014_Bin05_30_metaG | ecosystem: Environmental > Terrestrial > Soil > Wetlands > Peat | place...
AACTCAATCTCCGCACGCCCTTTCTCCGTCACTAGCGTGTACCCGTTCTCCATCACCTGCCCACGGTTCGCCTCAATCCAATCTTTCCCCAACTTTGGCTGTCCCTTATGCCCAGGCGAGAACTTCACCTCACCCTCGGCATAGCTCAGCCACACCATCTGCGGCTCGCCTTTTTCTTTCGCTTTTGCCTGTGGGGGGAATATCGATAAACTCGTCAGGAAAATCGCGACGCAGGTCAACAACCTCGGGGTCCGTTTCATGGCATACCTCCCGCCCGTTCCATTAACCCCTTGCTAACTTTAGGACGTATGAAGAATTTCACTCGGGTACATCTCCTTGCCACGTAAACCAAACGTTCTTGAGGGTGCCCTACCATTTGCGCTTTCCCAGAGGGTGAATTCTTTCGCTCCAACGCCTGATCTTTCTTCCATCTCTCTTCCTTGAGGCATGCGCAGGTTTGCTGACCCTCTCATCCTTCGCCCCGAAAGTCTGTATTGTGATCCTGAAGCGTCGCGACTTTCGCGAGGCTGAACGACCTCAACCGCTGCGTCTTGTCTTTCACCCCACACCCACCGTCGTACTATTGCCCCCAGCCCTTTCCCCTGCTACCTTCCATCCATCCCAGAACTCTCGACCCCGTATTCCATTTTCTTTCACCCGGCGTTAGAAGAACGCCAAAAACAGCTTGCTCGCTCAGTTCGTCGTTCAGTGCGAGACTCGCATTCGCATAGGGGGATTAACATGAAACTTCGCTCCGTTCTTCTCGCCGTTCTCGCTATTCTGCTTTCCTCCGCAATCTTCGCTTCGCCCAGCTCCGCCAAGCAACTCCTCGTTGATGTCGACAAGGTCGCCTGCCCCACCGCCGGCTACACCTCCATCCAAGCCGCCGTCAACGCCGCCTCTCCCGGTGACGAAATCCGCATCTGCCCAGGTGTCTACGTCGAGCAGGTCGTCGTTCAGAAATCCCTCGACATCGAGGCCGACAATGGTGCCATCCTCATGCCCTCCGCCATGGTCCCCAATTCCACCAGCCTTCTCGATGCCTCCCCCCTCGCCGTCGCTCTCCTCGTCTCCAGCGCTACAGGCGTCTCCATCGACGGCCTCATCGTCGACGGCTCCAATAGCGGCATCTCCGAGTGCGCTCCCGATCTCTTCGGCATCGCTTTCCAGAACGCCTCCGGCACCATTCGCCACACCACCGTCCGCAATTTCAAGCTCGCCGCCAGCCTCAATGGCTGTCAGAGCGGCACCGGCATTTTCGTTCAAAGTGGCGGCGGCCAAATTTCCAGCGTCAACATCGACGCCACCTCCGTCCACGACTTCCAGAAAAATGGCATCACCGCCAATGAACTCGGCACGCAAGTCCTGATCCGCGGCAATGTCGTCACCGGTGTAGGTCCCACCACCGGTGCCGCTCAAAACGGCATCCAGATCGGCTTCGGCGCCACCGGTTCCATCACCGGCAACACGGTCACCAATAACGTTTGGTCTCCTTGCACCGCCGTCGCCACCTGTACCGCTGTTGCAACCAACATCCTCGTGGTCCAGTCCGATGGCGTCACCGTCTCCAATAACAGCGTCTCCGTCAGCCAGGTCGGCATCTTCATCGAAGCGAATTCTGCCGAACTCTCCGGCAATCAATCCACTGCCAATTCCGTTTTCGATGGTATTCGCCTCGAAGGCAGCTCCAACCATTCTCACAGCAACACCGTCTTCAACGCCTCCGAATCCGGCATCTTCCTCGACGGCAACAACAACGTCATTCGCGACAACACCATCACCGAAGCTTCCATCGGCATCCTCAAGACCACCACCTCCACCGGCAATCTCATCCATTCCAATTCCATTTTCGATTGCCCCATCACCATCCAGGACCCCTCAGCTCACTCCATAGCCAAACTCCTCTTCCCCCAGCGCTAACAAAATTAAAATAGGCGTCCACCTCAGTGTGGACGCCTATCGCACTTCCAAAACTCTTCCGCTCCTGCACTCTTCTACTCTTTCACTGCTCTGTCCTTCTACTGCTAAACTCTTCAGTCCTTGCAAGCCTAACTCCCAACCCCTCTCTAATTGCTTCATCATTTTCTTGAGGGGGTCGGAGCGTCAGCTCCGACATTAACGCACTTTCAAATTGGCCTTCAGCCCCAGAGGATGGTGTCTCTTTCCTAAGTTAGCGTCGGCGTTCCCCCTTCTCACTCTCCAAAATCATCCGGTCAAACGCCCCCGGCAATCCCTCCTGCGTCGAGTACGGCCCCGGCACGTACGCCCTCGACCCAATCCCCTTCTGGGACAATTCCGAAATCGCCCAATCTTCCCGATTCGTTTTATCCCAAAACTCCACGGCATCCTCCCCGCAAAAATCCGCCTTCGCCATCTCTCGCGGATGAAACATCCATTCCGTCACTACCTCCGTCCGGTCCACCGCTCTAGGCCACAATCGGTGCACCATCACGTAATCCGGATGCAAGCTCAAAAACAAATTCGGATAAATCGCGTAGTACAGCACCTGCTTGCACTGCTCCCTGCTCAACCCCGGCAAATACTCTCTCCGCCTCACTCCATCCACGCTCATCGTCTCCGCCTCACCCCGAAATTCCATCGACCCCCCAATGTAACTCGCCGTCGGCGGATCATTTTCTCCGCTCATCGTATCCGTCACTTTGCTCAACATCGGGTGCAGCAGCGTGCAATGCAAGCACTCGTTGTAATTCAGCACAATCAATTTCCAGTTCGCCTGCACCTCATACGACGCCCGTTTGTATACGCGTAACTCCTCCATTCCCCACGCTGCAAACTTCTCCGGCAAATCTGCCAACTGCCCCGCGAGCGATCCAGCTTCCTTCGCCAAATTCAAGAACACATGCCCATCCCAAATTTCCACTTTCACCGCATGCAGCGGATAATTCTCCCGGCGAAACTCCCCAATCTCCGTGTGCGGCGCACCCAGCAAGTTCCCATCCAGCGCATAGGTCCACCCGTGATACGGACACTGGATCCTTCCCGCAAATTTCCCTTCCCCGTCCGCGCACATTCGCGTTCCCCGATGTCGGCACACGTTATAAAAAGCTCTCACCTCCCCACCCGCATCCCTCGTCACGATAATGCTCTCCCCTGCCACCTCCACCAGAAAATATTGCCCCTTCTCCCCAACATGCTCGCTCCTGCCTGCACACACCCACATCCCAAAATAAAATCGCTCCATCTCCTCCTCAAAAATTTGTACATCGATATAATATTTCGCCGGCAATGTCATCTGCATCTTCATCTCTCCCCGCCCGACTCTATTCTCTGTCCCCCAATTCCTGCAACTACACCCGCGTCCATTTCTTGCCCACCGAATCCAGTTCCATCTGTAGGAGGCTCTGCACCTCATCTTGGGTTCGTAGTCATCACCATAAGCAGCCCGTTATTCCGAGCGGAGTCTTCGAAGCGAGTAATCTCTCTTCGATCCCCCGTCTTGCCTCCCAACAAGAATCCCTGTCATGCAGCGGAGCGACCCTGGCCCACTCTCAGCCCTCCCCCATCCCAAAAATTTCCGATATTTCCCATAAGTTTTTTGCGTTACCACCCCCTCCCCGCCCACGTGTACATTTCCCCCATCGGGATCACCTCCCGAACAATCCAAGATTCCAAGGAGTCAACCATGCTCAATCCATCGAACCGGCTCCGGCTCATCGTAATCTTCGCCGCCTTGCTCGCCACTGTCACTTTCCTGGGCACCGCCGCCGCGCAGAAAGCCGCCGTCCCCAAGCCCCAGGACCGCCTCGCCCTCGGCGAAGAAAACATCAAGCAACTCCTCCTCCTCATGGACGCCGACAAGAACGGCATGGTCTCCAAGCAAGCCTATATGACCTTCATGGAAGCCGAATTCCAGCACCTTGATAAATCTCATGAGGGCCAACTTAGCGCCAAGCAACTCACTCAATCATCAAACCTGTCCGCCGCCCGCTTCGTCGGCAAATAACCACTCTTCTGTACCTTATGGTGCCCTACCCTTACTGTGCCTTTTTGCAGAATGGGTGGGCTCTTACGCCCCAACGCCGCCATGCTTCCACGCTTCTCTTCGCACCAAGTTTCCCCGCCAATCTCATTTCATCCGCCACTCGCTCAGGTATGACCACAAACGAGACAACTCGCCATCCTGAAGCCTCGCCCCTTTTGCGAGCCTGAAGGATCTCAACCCAAGCGTCTTGCCTCCGGACATGAAACTCCCAACTCAGACCTCCAACGTCTCAACAGCTCTACACACCTCACCCCCTCATTTCATTTTTCTTCCACCCCATGCTATCTTCGTTTCATCGGGAAGATTTGTACTCACCGCCCTCAAAGAGCAACGAGACGCACGATTCCGTGCTCTTCAAACTTCCTGACTTGGAGCGCCTCACATGTCCGTTAACAAAGTCATTCTCGTCGGCCGTCTCGGCCGCGATCCCGAAACCCGCTACACCTCCGGCGGCCAGGCCGTCGCCAATTTCTCCCTCGCCACCGACGAATCCTACAAGGACAAAAACGGCGAGCGCCAGAAGCGCACCGAATGGCACAAGATTGTCGTTTGGGGCAAGCAAGCCGAAATCGCCCAGCAGTATCTCAAGAAGGGTTCTCTGGTTTTCATCGAAGGCCGCATTCAATCCCGCGAATGGCAGGACAAGGAAGGCCAGAAGCGCACTAGCTTTGAAATCGTCGCCTCCAATTTCCGCATGCTTGGCGGTCGCGGCGATGGCATGGGCGCAGGCACCAGTGCGGCGGCCACTGCCCCCGTCGCAGGACGCTCCGAGGACTTCGAGCACGCCGCCCCCTCCGATGACGCCTTCCCCGCAGGCGCCGGCCCTGACATTGGCGACGAAGACATCCCTTTTTAACGTAAAACTCCGAGTGCAACTACCCTGTCTGCGCCTTCCTCGGAAAAGGTGTTCTCTCTTCAACCCTGAAACTCTTTCACTTCTTCTCTCTTTCCTCCTTCACCACTCCCAAATCCCAATTCCCCACTTTTCCGACTCGCGTTACCATATTCCCCATGAACATCCACGATTTCCGTCGCATGGCACTCTCTTTCCCTGGTGCCGAGGAATCCTCCCACATGGGTGCGGCTGACTTCCGCGTCGACGGCCGCATTTTCGCCACACTCGCCTCCGCCAAGCAGGGTTACGGCAATCTCATGCTCACTCCGGAACAGCAGCAAACCTTCGTCGAGGAACTTCCCGAAATTTTTCTCCCTGTCTCTGGCGGTTGGGGCCGCATGGGCTGTACCCACATCATTCTCGCCAAAGCCACCGAGGACGTCCTCAGGGGAGCCCTCCATACCGCTTACAAACTCCGCCTCGAAAAAAACGCCAAGTCTTCCAAGAGATCCTCCAACTCGAAAACTCCCAAGCGCGCCCCCAATCCCCAGCGCAAAAAGCGCTAACCCAACTTCCTCCCGTTCCTTCACTCGTCAACTCTTCTACTCATTCACTCTTCTACCTCTTTGCCTCTCCGCTTCCAACCACCTCTTGACAGCCGGCGACAAAAAAAACGATGCATCCGCAGCCGCGCCGTCCAACCAATTCCTTACTTCCTTACTCCGTTGCTTCTCTTTACATCGTCAGCACCACCCGAAACTCCGCCTTTCCGCTCTCCATCCTCTCGTATCCTTCCTTCACCTTCTCCAACGGGTACTTCTCAATCATCGGCCGGACGCCCGCGAATCTCGAAAACTCCAGCGTATCTTGCGAATCCCGCGCTGTCCCTGATGGCCAGCCCTGAATCCCTCGCCGCGCCATTAATAGCTGAAGTACCGACACCGGCATCGCCTCAAACGGTGCTCCCAACACCACCAACTCTCCTCCGACTCCCAACCCATCGATCACATCCGCCATAGCCTGCGCGTTTGGAGCAGTCGCCAGGATGACTTTTGCCCCGCCCAGTTTTTTCAATTCATCGGCCGCCTTCGTCGCTTTCGTATCGATGTACGCGAACGCCCCCAGCTTCTTTGCCAATGCCCCATTTTCCGGCCCGCGTCCAATTCCCACCACGCGGTACCCAGCCTTCGCCGCATACTGAATTCCCAAATGTCCCAATCCCCCAATTCCCAACACCCCCACCAGGTCCCCTACCACCGCCCCGCTGTGCCGCAGCGCATTAAACGTCGTAATTCCCGCGCACATCAGGGGTCCAGCCTCCGCCGCATCCAATCCTTCCGGCACGAGCGCCACAGCTTCATGGCGCGCCAGCATATATTGCTGGTACCCGCCGTCTCTGGTGACTCCAGTGATCGCTTGCTTCTGGCACGTCACAAAATCTCCACGCCGGCACGAATCGCACACAAAACAGTGCCCGCCATGCCATCCCACTCCCACGTGGTCGCCCTTCTTCCATTCCGTCACGCCGCTCCCCACTTCATCCACAAATCCCACCACCTCGTGCCCCGGCACTCTCGGATACGTTAGCCCAGGAAATCCTCCGTTTTTTGTCACTGCGTCGCTATGACAAATCCCGCAGGCTTGCACCTTAATCCGAATCTCCCCCGTCCCAGGCTGCGGTATTTCCCGCTCCACCAACTCAAATTCCCCTCCCGCCTTCGACACCTGCACCGCCAAATTCTTCGCCATCGTCTCCCTCCCCTTCTTTCAAGTTCCTTCTGTACCTAATCCACCGGGCCTTTCTTCGATGCATTCCACCAATTCTCAGTTAAGCTTCAACCCTCCCTCCCTGTACCGACGGCTTTACGCCGCGGTCCTGAGTTTGCCTTTTTTCGGCTGCACCCCCTCGGCACCCCTCTTCCTTAAACTCTTTCTTACCTGTGGGATGTCCACATGTCTCATGTGGCTATCCCACAGGTACCCCTTCTAACTTCTTCATTTTTGACATTATTTTCAACTTTCTTTCTTCTCCACCAAACTTTTTCACTCCCACCTTCGTTATTACAGTAACGATCACCTAAGCCGAGTGGAACATTTCGCCCATCACGCGTTCGGCGTGTCGGGACTTCGTGTGCCTTTTCCATTTCCCTGGCACCGTCGACCCAATTTACCCACGCCTTCGCTGTGCTGTGCTCGCGGTGCTTGCGATTTTGTCGGCCTTCGCTTCATCCGGCCGGCTATCTCGCCTGCGGTATGGCTACGCATATCTCAACAAGGGGGACCATCATGAACTCTCGGCAACATCAATCGTTCTCGCTCTTCTCACTCATCACGCTTCTGTTCGCATTCTTCGCATCCATCGCAACAGCCCAAGCAACTCCTCAATCTCCGCAGATCGCCACCACCTCATCCTCTCTCCAAACTCAAGCGGAACCGGGTGATCCCGCTGTGCAGTACCATCTCGCAAGGTCCCTGCTCGCCCACACCCCTTCCCCAGGCGACGTCCAATCCGCCCTCCAATGCCTTTACGCCTCTGCCGCCCAGAATTATTCTGACGCCGCCTTCTACCTCGGCTACCTCTACGAGCACGGCCAGTTCGTCCCGCGCGATTACTTTCTCGCTTTCCAAAATTATCAGTCCGCCGCCTTACAGCATCATTCTTCCGCTGAAAATAACCTTGCATCCCTCTATCAACACGGCCAAGGCGTCCCCAAGAATCTGGGCAAAGCCTTCGATTGGTATCTCCTCTCCGCCCAGCAAGGCAATCCCGTCGGCCAACTCAACCTCGCCTCTCTCTATTATTTGGGCTCCGGCACCCCGCGCAATTACAAGGAAACGGTCCGTTGGATGCGCGCCTCCGCCGATTCCGGCAACGCCGATGCCCAAAACCGTCTCGCCTATTTTTATTTCTACGGTATTGCCGTCCAGCAGGACTACACCGAAGCCGCTCGCCTTGTCCGCCTCGCCGTCCAACAAGGTCTCCCCGCCGCACAAACCAACCTCGCCTATCTGTTCGAGCAGGGCAAAGGAGTTCCTCTCGATTACGTTGCTGCCTACTCCTACTATTCGCGCGCCCTTGCCTCGGGTGACTCCACCGGCGCTGATCAACGTAAACAGCTCGCTCGCATCATGACCGCCAAGCAACTCGATGAGGCCTCTGCTCAGACCACAACCTATTCACCCCAAGGCCCCTTGCAACCCTCATTTCCTTCCGCCAATTCCTTTTCACTAATCAACCAGCAACATTAACCGCCAAAAAACTGCCCGCTTGACATCATCAGGCGGGCAGCCTTACTTAATCCCCGATCATTCCTCGTATGGCGGTCGATACGTGCACGCATGTGCCGCATTCGAATACTCCGGCTGTATCTCATACAATGTCCCATTAATCCACGGTGTCTGATACACGAACGTCGAATTTTGGCACTCGTCCCCGATTTCAGACCCGTACAAAGCGAGCGATACGGTGTTCCACCACGCCGTTCCATCCGGATCCGTAATCGTCTCTATCAGTTCGTGCGACAACAGGCTAGCCTGTGAATCCACCTCCGGTCCGTTCGGGCTTGGTTGTCCCACCGCGCACCCATTCACGTTCTGATACGGTTGCACTGTAAAAAGCACGTGCCCGATGTCCGTGAAGTCGATGCTCCCGTGAAACGCGCAGAAGAAGAATGTCGCAGGATTGTCCGGCGAATAGCAAACGGTCAGCGCCGCGTCCCCGCAAACATCAATTCCCGGCGCAAAAAAGATATGGTGCACCTGTCCATATCCGCTTCCAAATACCGATGCTGACGCGTACACCAGCGTGATGATATCCGAGGGTCCCAGCGGCCCTGACACGGGATACTCGATCTTCCCGCTCTCGCCCACCGTGTACCGGTTATTCGCGTTCGTTCCAACATACTGGTCCGTCACATGAATCAGCTCGCTCTTCTCTAGTTTCCGCAGAAACTTGGTCGGATATCCGAAGCACTTTGCTCCGCAGTTCACATACACCGCGTGGCTCTCGGTCGACTGCACCACTTCCCCGCCTTGGTAAGTTAGGTCCCCCGGATAGTACGAAACTCCTCCTCGCCCCCACGAATTCTTTGACGTCGTTTGCGGTGTTCTCGTTTTCTGTAGCTCTCTGGCCTTCTTCCCGTTCTGATTATTCGCCGCCAAAAGATGTGTCGTCAGGCTTCCCGTGTCGTAATCCGTTGCTTGGATTTGCCGGTTCACCTTCAAATTCACTGGAGTTCCCTCTTCCGGATCTTGCGCTGGATTCGCTCGAACTGCCCCTCCCCAAATCAGCGCCACGCCAAGCACAACTGCGCTCCTCACCCAAGCCTTGCCTGGGCGCCCCACACCCGTTATTTTCATCTTTCACCTCTATCGAGGACTTGACTGTTCTCACCACCGCGCATGCTTTCTAATGCATCGCTGTGCCTCTGTCAATTGGAGAATCCGCCGTCACCCAATTTTCATCCACACCCTTGCCCGACCAAAACTCTCAGTACCCTCTCCCGCGCCGAGACCCGTAGGCACTTTTTCTCCGGTCCACAAACAAAAGGCCCACCGAATCCCTCCGGCGGGCTTTAAACTCTTCCACTCTTCCCCGATTACACTCTTACCCTTTTTTTCTTTTCGATTTTCCAATTTCTATTTTCAGTTTTCATCTCTTACTCCACTCTCCATGCCGCATTCTCCTCCCCCAGCGGTACTTCCACGTGCCCTTCAGCCGGCATTACGTCGATCGGCAATCCCCCGTGCCACAACGCCACCCCCAGCGTCAATTTCGTCATCCCTTTCAACTCCAGTGCATCCTTCCGGATGGCCACTTCCAGCGTTCGTTGAAACGCCGCAACCGCCATCGTCTCCGGTTTCAAGATGCATACCCGGTTCTTTTCCACCGCGAATTCCTTCATCCGTCCTCGTTCCAGATTCACCACCACCGTTAACTCTTCCCCCGTCCCCACGATGATCCGGAATTCCGGATCCTCCAATTCCGCCAGCGCATCCGCAAAGCAATCCACCCGCACCACAAATCGCTCTTCCTCAAATCCATACCGCAATTCCTTCAAATAAAACACCCGCCCATGCATCGCCCCGCCGCGCTGCAGCGGAGAGTACACCCCCGCTCCCAGCCATTCGAAGTAACTCGAATCCACACCATCCACCTTCACCTTTAAATTCGCGCTCGGTGGCAACTGGTAGGCCCTCTCCGGCTTCCTTTTGATCGGTTTTGCCAACTCTTCTGGCGCCATCTGCCCCAGTGC